>Ga0190359_1001327_pt1 | contig 15673 bp, 10 predicted proteins | sample 48721823_MG_FD_161269 | JGI IMG/M metagenome (GOLD analysis project Ga0190359, IMG submission 161269) | Hydrothermal vent microbial mat bacterial communities from Southern Trench, Guaymas Basin, Mexico - 4872-18-2-3_MG | ecosystem: Environmental > Aquatic > Marine > Hydrothermal vents >... | reverse complement strand
AATAAAATGATAAAAATATTTTTAATAATTATTTTTATCATTTTACTTAGATGTATTTTCATTTCATTATTCATTATGAATGATTAAAATTATTTATGACTTCTTAAACATATCTTTCACATAAATCTAGTTCAAATCCTTCTTCACGGCTCAAAAACGAACCTCGCATCCGGGCAGGCTTGCGGTTTATTTTGGTTTACCGTAAACATGGAGGACTGGTTCGGATTAATAATTTTTAAAAAAGGTTTTTTATGGATTAATCTGGTTTTTTGCCCTTTAGTACAATTAAGTTACCTTTTAAATCACCACGATTGGTTTCAATAACAATTTTGTAGCATCCTTCATTAATAAATTGATTATACTTTGTAAAATATGGCAAAGGGCTAATCATTCGTTTTGTAATAAGATCCCACCGATACTGGTTAAATCCTTTTCCTGCTTTAAAACGAACATCCCAAAGAATTTTACCTTCATCATTAATTACTTTAATGGAAACAGAATCAGCTTTGGTCATCCAAAAAGTAACAGGTACCTTTTTTGCTGTTTTATAAATAGGATTATAATGTGTGTCATTCATCCATGGTCTTCTGACTTTGGGGATTGTAAAAAGATGATCTTCTTGCAATGGAAATCCGATTTTAAAAGCTTCATAAATTGGTTTGATATTCATCTTGTATATGCCACGACCATGAGTACCGGCAATTAAGTCCATTTCATCTTCCTGAATTAAAATATCTGAAATACAAGTGGCAGCCATATTCCTGCCCAACAATGACCAGGTTTTCCCTCTGTTTAATGAAATATAAACTCCACGATATAAACCAGCATATAATATATCTTCAAAAAAAGGATCTTCGTAAATTACATTGGCAATTTCATCCGGTAAATTTGCTTTGAGTCTATGCCAGTGTTTACCATAGTCTTCAGAAACGTAAATATAATTGTGAAGATCATCATAATTTATTCCCGTTAGAGTAATATAAACTCTTGATTTTTTATATTTTGAAGGGCAGATACTTCGAATATAACTGTTGGGAAGGCCTTGAGAATGCTCTTCCCACGAGATTCCGTCATTATGAGTTACCCAAAAAGCCCCTCTGTCTGTTCCACAATAAATAAGTCCGGGGCATATCGGAGATTCTGCAAGTGCCCCGGCGGCCAGTGATTTCTTTTTAGAATCTGAGGAAACAGAAAGATCATCGCTGATTAATTCCCAATGATCCCCTCTATCGGTACTTTTGAATACATAATTACCGGCTGAATAGAGTGTAAATCTATTGTGTGCTGATAAAAAATAAGGTGTAACAAAATTAAACCTCAACTTTCCGGGATGATGATCTTTTGGAAAATGAGGCATAATAGATATGGATCGATCTTCTATCATATTCTTTCGTCTGATTCCACCTTCCTGGGAACTAAAATAAACAGTGTTATTATCTCCCGGATCAACTTGAGTAACACAACCGTCACCACCGCTCCAGGCATCGATCCACAAATATTTCCATCCATCTGAATATCGGGGGTTCCATTCACGAGACGGACCATAAACAGTTGCATTATCTTGAGTCCCCCCATAGATTTTGTATGGCTTTTGGTAATCACAAGTTATATCATAAAATTCACCGGCAGGAATATTATTGTAGTGCATCCATGATCTTCCTTTATCATAAGTAACATATAACCCTCCATCATTACCTAAAGCCATATGATATGGGTTTTTATGGTTAATCCAAAGTTCACATTGATCCAGATGCAAAGATTCTGCCACACTCGGAAACATATGAAATACATCTCCGTCAACCAAATCAAAATGTTTCCCGCCATCAGTACTATGAGCCAGTCTGATCCCGAGAGCAAAAACTTCATCATCATCCTTGGGGTTTACATATATATCGGTAAAATACCATCCAATTCCATCGAATATCATCAATTCTTCTTTATGTGTTCTTTCCCAATGGTTTCCACCATCCAGACTCTTGTAAACTTCAGCTGTTCCTCCCTTTTTCTTATTAAGATTATCAACAAGAGCATATACCTTTTGGGGATTGCTCCATGAAACTGCAATGCCTATTCTTCCTACTTTTTTGCCTTTCGGTAATCCATTAGAAATCTTTTTCCATGTAATTCCACCATCATTACTTTTAAATACTCCACTATTTTTACCACTTATACCAGGATAGTCCTCCCACATCGAGGCATAAATAATGTTGGGATTGGAAGGTGCAATGACTACATCATTTGCTCCGGTTTTTTCATCAATATATAAAACATGTTGCCATGATTTTCCGCCATCTGTTGTCCGGTAAACGCCCCTGTTTGGATTTGTAGTCCAGAAATGGCCTAATACAGCTACGAAGGCCACATCAGGATTTTCAGGACTAACGGCTATCTCACCAATATGCCACGAGTCATTTAATCCACAATGTTTCCAGGTTTCTCCGCCATCATCTGAACGGTAAATTCCCGTTCCGGGCATGGTAAAGTTTCTGGCTTTTTTTAAACTCTCGCCTGTTCCTACATATATAATTTTGGGATTTGAGGGGGCCAGTGCAATATCACCTATTCCAAGGGTTGGCTGATCTTCAAAAACAGGTTTCCACGTTAGTCCATTATTTACTGTCTTCCACAAATTACCTGAACCAAATGCCACATACATAATTCCCGGATGGGTGGGATCAAGTTGTACAGATTCAACGCGTGCTGAATTTAACACAGGTCCAAGGCTTTGCCATTCAAGACCAAATTGAGTGATCTTTTTCATTTGCAAATAATCGGCAAAAGATGATATCAGTGGGGAAACCGGTTGCTGACCAGACAAAAAAGAGAATGAATTTATGCAAAGAAATGTTAATAAAATAGATAAAAATTTTAATGTCATAACAAAAAGTATTATTTTATCAGATTACTTTCCTGAAGAGCTGTAAGCTTTTCTATTTTCAACTATTTTATTCTTAGACACTATTTGATAAAAGATTTTCATTCGGATATACTTTATTTATGATCAACCTTATAACCCTTGCATATAATTTAGCACTAATTATTCCGGTTTGGCTTTTTTCCACCCAGCTTTTAATTTATCGTGCAGAATATTTACCAAATCCTTATTTTCGGCCAAGCCGGAAATGTTTATGTTTTCATCAGGATCAGTTTTATGATCATAAAGCTCACAGTCTGCATAATTAAGAGGAACCTTATTAACATTATCCCAAACATACCATTCCGTATATCTGTAACGTTCAGTCCTTATAGAATATCCCATGTACGTATTTCCATCCGGTGATTTCCATATACCTTCTCTGAGAAATTGGCTAAAAACTGCCGTTTTCCAGGGTTTATCAACATTTACTAATAAAGGTTTTAAGCTTATCCCTTCAAGATTATTTGGGATTGGAAGTCCGGAAAGTTCACAAAGAGTCGGATAAATGTCAACAAATTCAACCAAAGCCCTGGATTTTTTCCCATTTTCTTTCATACCTGGTACCCTTATAATCAAGGGAACATGTGTGTCTATCTCGAAATTTGTCATTTTACACCAACTATTATGCTCTCCAAGTTTCCAACCGTGGTCACCCCATAAGACAACAATTGTATTATCTTTCAGCCCGGTTTTTTCAAGTTGGTCCAGCAATCGACCTATTTGAGCATCCGTATAGCTTACAGATGCATAATATCCATGTTTCAATAACTTTGCTTCATCTTCAGTAAGAGAACCTTCCCACGGCCGGTAAGCATTTTTAAAGTCAGTATATCCTTTTAATTCACGAAGATTATTGATTGCCATTATTGGCATGTTTTCAGGCAAAAATGGATTCTTAGCCAATGGGATATCATCTCTTTTATACAAATCCCAATATTTTTTGGGGGCGTTAAACGGAAGGTGCGGACGATAATAGCCAATCGCGAAGAAAAAAGGTTTATTATCATTTTTCAATTCTTTTAGTTTCTCCACAGCAATATCAGTTTGTGCTCCATCATAATAAGTATTATCAGGAACATCCACGCACTCAGTAGCACTGGCTTTTATGTACCATTTCCCAAACCGATCTATTCTACTGGTATCGCCTGCCGCAATAAATTGTTGCTTCCGCTTTTCAATATAGGCCAGGTTCTCATCACTAAAATATCCTGCATCCGGATCAAAAGGGAAACCTTTAATATATATTTTAGGTACACTCCATGAAAGAGAGTCCGGAAAAATATTATGAAATATTTTTCCAATACACATGGTTTTATATCCGTTTTCCTTAAAGTATTGCGGTAAGGTGACAATATTCGGCATAGTTTTCCTAAGATCGGTTTTTAAATCCCAAACTTTCGTTGCATCAGGTCTCAGGCCTGATAAAAGGCTGGCCCGGGAAGGATTACAAACTGCAGACTGGCAAAAAGCATTTTCAAAAAGTACCCCTTCATTCGCTAAACGATCAATATTCGGACTTTTTATATATTTATTCCCATAACATCCAAGTTCAGGTCGTAAGTCATCCACTGCAATAAACAAAATATTAGGCTTACTAACATTTTGATTCCGACAGTTGGTAAAACATGCCATTACTATCAAGAGGAAGCAAATTCTATAAATACTTTTAAATATCATATATGTATATGTATTTGATCATGTCTGTTTTGATACCCCTTCTTCAAGAACCTCTTATTTTCCTCCCGGTGGTAAATTCTGAATAAAATATTTATACATAGATGTTCTTAAATGAAGGGTTGTCCCTTCCCTTTCCCGGATAGCATGGGTTCTCATAGGGTATTCAATCATTGTAAAATATTTATTATTCTTAATCAATTCATTGACGAGCATTTCCAGACTCTGATAATGACAGTTATCATCTCCGGAACCATGAATTAATAAAAGGTTCCCCCGTAAATTATGAGCATGGGTTATAGGACTCCCTTCCCTATATCCTTCTTCATTTTCTTCCGGCAGCCCCATAAATCTTTCCTGATAAAAAGAGTCATATAATTTCTGGTTACTGATAAAAGCAATGGCAATGCCGGTCTTGTAAATATTCGGGAATCTGAACATACAATTCAGAGTCATGGAACCGCCACCACTCCATCCCCAGATACCTATGCGGTCTTTGTCAATAAAACTCCATTTATTTATGATATATTTGGCTGCTGCAGCCTGGTCAAAAGGAGCTACTATTCCAATCTTTTTATAAATACTTTCCTTCCATGCTCTTCCTCTGGGCACTTTTGTGCCCCTATTATCAACGCTTATAACAATGTAACCCTGTTGGGATAGAAAATAATCCCACAGATCACTTCCCGACCATCTGTCTTGTACTGTTGAACCGGCAGGCTCGCCATATACATAAAAGATTACCGGGAACTTTTTCTCCGGATCGAAGTCAGGAGGTTTAATCATATATGCATCCAGTTTTATACTGTCATTAAGAGGAATTCTGAAAAATTCTTTAAAATGAATATTCAGTTTTGCAAAACGCTTTTTCAGTGCCTTATTATCTTCCAAAGTCCTGATTAACTTATGGTCTTTTAATCTGATTAATTCAATTACAGGTGGAGTTGTATGGCTGGACCAAGTATGAATTGCATAACGATGATCGGGTGAAATATTATAAGAATGACTCCCCTGTTCCTTTTCAGGTGTAACCTTTTCCGGCTGTCCATTATCATTAAGCTTTGTTCTGTATAAGTAACACTGGGTAGGATTTTCCGGTGATGCAAGATAATAAGCATATCCTGATCTTTCATCAGTACATAGAAACCTGATAACGTCATAAGCTCCTTTTGTGACTTGTTGAACATCCTTGCCATTCCGTGAAACAAAGTATAAATGCATCCATCCTGTCCTGTCGCTGTTCCAGGTAAAATACTTACCATTATCCAACCATGTCAGGTCATCGTAAGGATTTAACCATGTTTTAACCCGCTCTGTAAATACAACCTTCGCATCTCCTCTCCCGGCATTAGCCAAGATAATCCTGTTGGTATTCTGCCGACGATTGATTTGTTGAACAACCAATTCATCAGAATTATTTGCCCATTCCATCCTTGGAAGGTAATTATTTCTATTATCCCCTTCAATATTCATCCAGATGATTTTTTTGTCGCTCAGATTGACCACCCCAATTCGTGCAGCAGGATTAGTGGTCCCAACTTTAGGATAAGCAAATGAGATTACCTTGGGATAAATTGAATCAATATTATTGATTAATTTGAAAACCCCAACACCTGCAGTATTAATCTGCCAAAATGCAATCTTTTTGCTATCAGGACTCCATCGGAAACCATCACGCAAATCGAATTCTTCTTCATAAGCCCAGTCAGATGTCCCGTTAATAATATGACCGCCACCATCATGGGTCAATTGCTCGATCTTGCCTGTGTTAATATCCTGGACATAAATATTCTTTTCAGAGACATAAGCAACTTGTCTGCTGTTTGGTGCAAACTTAGCAAACTGCAATGAAGCCACCGGCAAGTTACCACCAAGCTTTACCAGTTTCCCTGTTGAAATATTCAATATCCAGTAATCTCCCCTTGTATGATATCTCCATACTTTTCGGGTATTTGTAAAAATCATCAAATAATTACCATCTGAGGACAACTGATAATCACTTATTGACAACGGGTTATCAGAACCCGATGGTATTAATGCAGAAGCGGGAACCAGTACTTTTCTGTCACCGGATTTTGTTCGATAAAGTATAAGATCTTCTCCCTTCTGATCCGGTGATTGTTCCATTACTATGTATCCCTCTCCTCCTTTATACCATTTAACCGGACCATATGTTCTAGGCGAATAAGTGTGATTTACATATATATCTTCCAGTGTAAGCTGACTCTTCTGACTATATCCCGGGGTTATGGACAAGAAAACTACAACAAGAACAAGTACGTACGTTAACTTATCAAAAAAGATTTGCTTTTTCATGTGTTTTGGATTTAAAGTTTTTCATTACCAACTATTTGTTATAGTTGCTTTCATAATGCTTCGATCTCTTCTATAAGCATTGGTTTCTTTTTATGACCCAGAAGCTTTTTCCCTGTCGGTGTTATGAGATAGTCTTCTTCATTCCTTATGCCACCAAAATTTCTAAACTTATCAATTTCGTCATAGTTAAGATATTCAGTAAATTTTTTCTGTGATCTCCATTTATCTATTAGTTCCTGAATAAAATAAATTCCAGGTTCAATGGTTAAAACAAATCCCGGTTCCAGTTTTCTGGCCAATCTGAGCGATTTTAATCCAAACTGGGTGCTTTTAGGTTCTCTGTCATAGCCGACATATTCTTCTCCCAGACTTTCCATATCATGGACATCCAATCCCATCATGTGGCCTGTCCCGCAAGGAAAAAACAAGGCATGTGCCCCTGCTTCCACGGCACTCTCCATATCCCCTTTCATCAAACCAATGCTTTTCAGACCTTCTGCAATTGTCAGACATGCAGTCCGGTGTACCTCTTTATAAGGAACTCCCGGTTTGAGAACATCTACACTTGCATAATGAGCTTTTAATACAAGGTTATATATTTCTTTTTGCAAACTGTTGAAAGTTTTTCCTACGGGGAATGTGCTTGAAAGATCCCCGGCATAGCCCATAGGGGTTTCTGCGCCACAATCCAACAAAAAGAGTTGTCCTTCCCTCAAAATATTCCCGTGATAATGATTGTGAAGTATTTGTCCGTTAATTGTCGCAATGGTTGGAAATGAAATGTCCCCGCCCGTAGCACGGGCTATTTTTTCAATTTCCACTACAATATCTAACTCATATATGTCGGGTTTAATCATTTTCATGGCTGCAACATGCATGTCAACCGAAGTATCAACTGCTTTTTCAATTTCCATGATCTCTTCTTCTGTCTTGTAATTTCTTTGCGACACCACGGCTTTTATTAATTCTACTGATGCTCCTGCTTTGATTTCTTGTTCAGAGCGCCCTGTCAAATTCATTAATTGCAGGATGTTCTCAGGCCGGTATTGAGGCAAAAAATGAATGGGTTCCTTTTGTTTATTAGCCTGGTTAATACGGTCATACAACTCTTTTATGGTTCCTGTATTTTCAACTCCACATAAAGCAGATAGATCTTGTATAGCGGGTTGTTTTCCCATCCATACAAAATCTTCGACAGTGTAGTCATCGCCGTAAATGGATACTCTACCGTCACGGGTATCCAACAAAGCAATCAAATCAGGCCTGGATAGTCCGAAATAATATAAAAAAGTACTATCCTGTCTGAAACGATACGGATTATCAGTAAAATTCCTCGCACTTTCTTTGTTACCGGGCAGAAGGATGATCCCACTACCGATTTTCTTTAACAATTCCTGTTGTCTTTTTACATAAGTATTTCTGTTAAACATGATAAAAAAATTTAAGTTGTTTTATTTAATTGATATATTTTCCGAAACTCAGTATTTATCAGCACATAGAAAAGTAATAAAAAAGCGCTCCTTAGTCAAACCCACATAATTTTTTCAGAAGAAATGTTTTGTTCTATGTCGGGGTCTCAGTTAATTTATTAATTTATTATATATTTCATTAGATACAACAAGATCCTGTATGGCGATACCTACACTCTTAAAGACTGTAATTTCGTTATCCGTTTTCCGGCTCTCTATACGTCCTAGTATAACACTACCGATTTCACCTATTATATTATCTTTGGTAATAATACCATCCCTGAGAGGGATTATAATATCTCCACTTTCTTTGATACAGGATTCAAAACTATCAACATATAATTTACAGTTTTTTATGATTCCGGGATCAATCTCCTGCATGTCTGGTTTATAAGATCCAATTGCATTAATATGAACCCCTTCCCGGATATGATCCATGCTGAAAAGGGGTTTTTTTGAATTTGTTGAGGTACAAATTATGTCCACAGTATTTAGGTAATCTAAATTATCTGTAGGTATAATTTCGAAGTCAAATTTTCCCTTCATTTCCTTTACGAACATCTCTGCTTTTACAGGGTCAATATCATATACATATACCTTTTTAATATCTCTAACACTGGCTATGGCCTCTAGTTGCGTTTTCCCCTGTGCCCCACATCCAAAAACAGCCAGTGTTTCAGCATTTTTTCTTGCAAGGTAATCAGTTGCAATCCCGCTGGCAGCACCTGTCCTTAACGCTGTTAAGTAAGACCCATCCATCAGGGCTTTGATCTGTCCAGAATATGCATCTATTAATATGACTATTCCAATAATAGTGGGGAAATTTTTATTTCTATTTCTCTGATTGCTTTGAATTAGTATTTTGATCCCTGCACGACTAAGTTTCTTCATATAAGCCGGTTTGAAAATCAAAGTCGAATCCATCCCATGCAAATTGGCAACGTATCTTAATGGTATTTCACACTCATCGTTTGAAAAACTACCGAAGGCTATCGACATCAGTTTTATTGCATCTTTCATACTTAAGACATGCCTGATGTCTTCTGAACTGATAATTTTGATTGGTACTGAATCATATAACACAATCTCTTTAAGTTCCGATGGTAGTTCCTTTGTATTATTCATGGCAATCTTTCCAATTAAAAACGTTTATTAATTATATAGAAGAACAAAATTTATATCCGGAAATCCTTTATAATATAATACATCCCGATTTTACAGATATAACAGTTCATAAATTATCAAAACAAATATAACTTAAAAGAGAGCCGAATTTAATAATATTTTACCAAATAATTTTTTATGAATGCCAAATATTGATTTTAAAGGCCAGGTATCCCGAAGGCTTGCCTGCTGTTAGGGAGGGATTACTTTGTAAGAACCTGCTTGTAAATATATTTTTTCATACTGTATGTATATGTATATTTGCAAGAAAAATTTTATACAGACTTCTATTTTTTAATGCCGAAATAAAAATTAAATTGCTTTTTTTTTATTAATCAAGCACCGTATCACAAAGTACAGAATATCTATGAAAACAAAAGTTTTTCCAAGCATTTTTAACGACATCATCGGCCCTATTATGAGAGGACCATCCAGTTCACATACTGCAGCTTCATGGCGTATTGCAAAAACATGTGTTCAGTTTCTAAAAGACGAATTAAAAGAAGCAATTATTGAAATTAACAAAAAGGGGGTATGGGCTTCAAATTACCGGGAGCAGGGAACAGCGATGGGAATGGACGGGGGATTGTTAGGCATTGATATCACGGATGAACGTATTATCAATCCTGATTTGATTGCAAAACAAAAAGGAATTTCTATTACTTATCGTATCAGTAACTTTCAAGCAGATCATCCTAACACAATCAGGATAACATTAATCGGGAAATCAGGGGAAAAAGCCGAATTCCTGGCAGTGTCAACTGGCGGAGGGATGTTTGAGATCAGGCAATATAACGGATATGTAATTAACATTAAGGGGGATTACTACTATCTAATTATTTCAGTCAATAAGGATCTTGAGCAAAAAGAGATAAAAGCTATTCAGGATTTCCTTCCACAAAATACGATTATCACTTTTGCTGAAAATAAACAGGGAAAGCTGATTCTGGCCAGATCTTATCATCCGTTCCATCATAAAATTTCGGATGAATTAAGAAAATTGACAGAAATTGGTAAAGTCATTCATATCAATCCAATATTACCGATATTATCCGGCAATGAATCAAATTATCCTTTCACGGATATAGAATCTCTTATTTCATATGCAAATTTAAAAAAATACAGCCTTGGAAAATTGGGATTAATATATGAAAGCTGTAGAAGCGGTTTACCTGAAAAAAGTCTAATCCTCAAAATGAAAGAAATTATTCAAATCGTTGAGAATGGAATTGCCACAGGTTTAAAAGGAACTAAATACAAGGATCGAATACTTCAGCAACAATCACACTTGATAGAGAAGGCTGAAAATGATGGAGTAATTAAAACAAGTCCCCTGGTAAACAGAATCATTGCCAATATTACTGCTCTAATGGAATCCAAGAGTGCCATGCAGGTAATTGTTGCTCTTCCTACAGCTGGTTCATGCGGCACATTTGGAGGAACAGTTAAAGCATTTTGTGACGTAAATCATATTGGAGAAGAAAAGAAAATAATGTCCTATTTTGCCGGTGGATTGATTGGTATTTTCTTTGCTAATGGTCCGGGTTTTTCAGCGGAAAAGTATGGTTGTCAGGTAGAAACAGGGGCAGCCGCAACCATGACAGCAGCAGCGCTTGCAGAACTATCAGACGGCGATGCAGAGCAGGCTGTTAGTGCTGCTTCAATGGCATTGCAAAATACCATTGGTCTGATATGTGATCCGGTAGCTGACCGTGTAGAGGTTCCCTGCCTTGGCAGAAATGTTACTGCAGGTATGAATGCATTGGCTGCCTCCAGTATGGCACTTTCAGGATTCGATCCGGTTATTCCAATAGATCAAGTCATTGATACTGTAAAATCTGTTGGAAAAGATATCCCCTTAGCTTTACGAAATACAGGAAAGGGAGGATTATCAATCACACCCCGGGCAAAAGAAATAAAAAATATGTTAAGAAATCATAGTGAAAAATAATAATCGGACAAAAGAATTAGGATCGCATTTCTGCTTACAATTTACAATCAGTCAACTTGTATATCTGCATTAGTTATAGATACAAGATATCTCTGAACAACCACTTTCCAAGGTTTCTCATTTTTACTGCTGTGTCATTTGGTTGTTATTTTACATCTATTGCACAATTACATAGTCACTTTATCACAATATTGATTCTTTAGATATTTTCATGCTCTGTACGACGTATGATTTCGTTCTGCAGGTCTTCTCCAAGATCGTTGAAGTAATCACTATATCCTGCTACACGCACAATCAAATCCTGGTATTTTTCCGGATGTTTCTGCGCATCCCGTAAGGTCTCTGCACTTACAACATTGAACTGGATATGGTGTCCGTCCAGACGGAAGTAGGAACGGATCAATGCTGTCAGCTTACGTTTTGCATCCTGGTTTTTGAAGAAATCAGGTGAGAATTTCTGATTTAGCAAAGTTCCTCCTGTACGCAGGTGGTCGATCTTCGATACCGACTTGATCACAGAAGTCGGGCCATTGCGGTCGGCCCCTTGTACCGGCGAGATTCCTTCCGAAAGGGGTTCTCCGGCTTTTCTCCCGTCGGGCATGGCTCCTATCACCGATCCGAAGTAGACATGGCAGGTCGTCGGCAGCAGGTTGATACGAAACGTTCCGCCACGTGCTGTGGGCCTTCCATCCACCGCCTCAAAGAATAGCTCAAACACCTCCTGCGCATGAACATCGGCATAATCATCATCGTTACCGAACTTCGGGGTCATGTATAGCAGATTATGACGGAGTTCCTCATCCCCTTCGAAGTTTTTCTCCAGCGCCTCAAGCAAACGGGACATAGAAATGTCCTTTCGGTCAAACACATGATATTTCAGTGAGGTGAGGTTATCCGTAACACTCCCAAGTCCCACCCCCTGGATGTAACTGGTGTTGTAACGGGCGCCGCCGGCATTGTAATTTTTCCCGTTAGCAATACAATCGTCAATGAACAACGATAGGAACGGCGCCGGTAAGTACCTGGCATTGATCCGTTCGATAATATTGTTTCCTCTGATCTTGATATCAAGAAAATAATTCAATTGTTTTTTATAAGCTTGCATCAATTCCTCAAAGCTTTTAAACTCACGTGGATTGCCAGTGGCCAGTCCGATTTTTTTGCCGTTGCGCGGGTCGACTCCGTTGTTCAGTGTCACCTCCAGAACTTTGTTCAGATTAAAATATCCGGTAAGGATGTATGCTTCGGTTCCGAAGGCCCCCGCCTCGACACACCCACTGGCACCACCTTTCCGGGCATCGATAATATCCTTACCCTGCCTCACCAATTCGGTAATGATCGCATCGGTATTAAAGACAGATGGTTGTCCGAAACCTGTTTTGATAATGTCGAGTGCCCTATGTATGAAACAATCCGGGTTTTTACGGCTCACCTGGATCATGGAAGAAGGTTGCAGGATACGCATCTCTTCAATCACATCCAGTATCAGAAAGGTCAGCTCGTTGACAGCATCTTCGCCGCCGGGTGTAACTCCGCCCAGGTTGATCAGGGCAAAGTCGGTATAAGTATTGCTCTCCTGTGCTGTCACTCCTATCTTAGGCGGCGAGGGGTGGTTATTGAATTTTACCCAGAAGCAGGAAAGCAGTTCGCGGGCTTTTTCTTGGGTCAGAGTACCTGCCTCCAATTCCTGGCGGTAAAAAGGCAGCAGATGCTGATCCAAACGCCCGGGGTTAAAGGAATCCCACGGATTCAGTTCTGAAACGACCCCGAGGTGCACAAACCAATAATATTGCAATGCCTCGTGAAAGGTACGGGGAGCATGGGCCGGCACCCGGCGGCATACCTGCTCCATCGTAAGTATCTCCTCCCGTCTCACAGGGTTTTTCTCTTTTTTAGCCATTTCATGCAGATAATTCGCATGTCTTTCGGCAAAACGCATGACTGCTCCGGCAGCCAGGCTCATAGCCCTTAGTTCTTCCCGTTTGTCAAGCGCTTCCGGATCGTTATAGAAATCCAGCGAGCGGATCTGTTGCCGTATTTCGCGTTGCAGGTCCAGCAATCCCTTGTGATAGATTTTATCTCCCAACACGGTATGGCCTGGTGCTCGCTGCTCCTGAAACTCAGTGAACACCCCTGCATGGTATGCATCCAGCCAGCTCTGGTCCATAGCTGTCATAATGCGGTCGCGGTTGGTGCGGCCTTTCCAGTAAGGGATGATCTCATCGCGATAGACCCGGTATACTTCTTTATCCACCTTAAAAGACACCTTGGGTCGAGAGTCGAGGATCTCCAAATCCTGTAATGAATGAAGCGTGATCTCCGGATAAGTAGGCGTAGCCTTGGGCGCAGGCCCGCGTTCCCCGACGATCAACTCCCCATCATTGATGCACAACTTTTTATGACTCAGAAAATAATCCAATGCCAATGCCCGCTGCACCGGAACAGACTTCCCCCGGGCTTTATCACTCTTGTAAAATTCCGTGATCAACAATGCCCGCTCTGCCGAGATACGATTTACGGCATTCAGGCTTTGATTTCTTAATTTCTCAACACGTTCAGTCATAAAATTAATTATTTATTAATGTAAAATTTTTTAAATCTCATTCTTATATCTTCCTGTTCGTCTATTTATTCTTTAATTATTTGTAAATATTGAAATTTAGAATTTTTCATGTTCGTTTTATCTAAATTTCTACCTCTCTGTTGTTGCCCTTTATTTAACCCCCTGAAGATGCAAAATTTTACATCTCTGTCTTATTTTTAGATTACTTTCATCGATATTCAATGCGAGAACATTCAATGTTCTTAATCATCCTCCAATATTTACTTTAAAACCGGCCTGTTTGAACCTTAACCGGATTTCATTCATCTCTTCCTCAGACGGCTCGGGAATATTTATCATCCTGTTTTCCATATGAAACTTTTTATATTTATGTGCCGCCATGGCATGGTAAGGCAAAAGGTCAACCTCCTGAACTGCTGGAGCTAATGGTAGCAGAAAATCAATCATCCGGGAAAGGTTTACTTTGTCGTCATTGATAGTTGGTATCACCGGAACCCGGATAAAAATGTTTTTTTTATGTTCTGCAAGGAACATCAGGTTATTCAGGATAGGCTTATTGGACACTCCGGTATATTCAATATGCACCTTGTCGTCCATATGTTTCAGATCATACAAAAACAGGTCAGTAAGATCCATGATTTGTTCAATTGTTTTCCGCGAGGCATAACCCGTTGTATCCAGGGCTGTATGTATACCTTCTTCTTTACAAGAGAAGAGAAGATCTTTCAAAAATTCTGCCTGCCATAACGGTTCCCCGCCAGACAATGTAACTCCTCCTCCCGACTCTTCCAAGAATATACGTTCCTTAATAATCTCATTCATTACCTCATACACTGTCATCCAATGACCTACCTTTTCCTTTACTGGAAAATCTTTCCCATCCATTTTATGCACTGTTACCACTTCCTCCACCTCCTTTTTTATACTTTCAGGATTATGACACCACGGACAATGCAGAGGACAACCCTTAAAGAAGACCGTGGTCCGGATACCCGGACCATCATGCACGGCATAACGCTTAATATCAAAAATCAGACCTTTCTTCATAAAAGTAAAAAAATAAAAATGGATGGGTCAGAAGAAAATCAGGGATTTGCGTCGTCATAGACGCATGGTAACACGCATAATACTAAAATATCCAGCACTAAAAAAGATGGTGCACAAAGAGTTTCTTGTATTTCTTGAGATAAAACATAAATACAACTTATTGCATACAAAGTTATATTTTTTTTCCGACAAAACAAATTTTAAAATAAAGAAATTAAAACGAACTACCCCCAAGTTAGCCCGTCTGAACGGACCACGCCCTTGGTTCGGACAGAAGTCTTCAGGAATTCTTTAAATTAAAAGTAATATAGACTTAAGGTAATGTCTTTATCTTTCATTTATACAACACACTACACATATTCTTAAAAATCATTCCTACGTAGCTTCCTACGTAGAATACCCTTTCATTTCTTATTACTCACTATTCTTTACCATTATAAGTGTCATCAATTCATTTAATTTTCCTTCTTTTTGTGCAATTTCTTCCGAAATTATTGTAATTTGTTCTCGTATAAAGTGTAGTTTATTCATTCTTGCTCGTTTTTAATTTGTTTTTTTACAATAAATAAACT
>Ga0190359_1001326_pt1 | contig 15681 bp, 14 predicted proteins | sample 48721823_MG_FD_161269 | JGI IMG/M metagenome (GOLD analysis project Ga0190359, IMG submission 161269) | Hydrothermal vent microbial mat bacterial communities from Southern Trench, Guaymas Basin, Mexico - 4872-18-2-3_MG | ecosystem: Environmental > Aquatic > Marine > Hydrothermal vents >... | reverse complement strand
GGGCCCTGAGGGAGCTTCTGACGTCCTTTCCCGGGGAATACAGGTTCATAATCATAACTGGAGGAGGACCGACCGCAAGGGAATACATAGCTCACGGAAGGGACCTCGGTTCGGACGAGGCAACACTGGACTGGATAGGTATAGCCGCTTCCAGGTTGAATGCCTGGCTGGTCATTTCCGCAATTGGCCCCTCCTGCTATCCCAGACCCGCGGAGGACATAGAGGAAGCGTTGAGTGCTTCCTCATCATTCAGATTCGTTGTGGGAGGGGGCACCCATCCGGGTCACACGACGGATACCGTTTCCGCTCTCATCGCGGAGCGGTGGAAGGCCTCCGCTTTCCTGAACCTCACGGCCGTCCCGGGGGCCTTCACCGATGACCCGACCGTGAACGAGGAAGCGACAAGGATAGACCGCATGACCTCATCCCGCCTGCTGAAGCTCGTTTCCGGGACGGACAAGGGTGCCGGGTCGCATTCGGTCATGGATCCCCTGGCTGCAAACATCCTTCACAGGGCCAGGCTTCCAACCTACATCCTTCACGGAAGGGACCTCGGGTCCGTAGCCTCGTGCATGAGGGGAGAACCATTTCAGGGAACGGTGATCGAACCGGATGGAGGGTGAGAGAATGTCGTCAAGGAAGGGTCCAAGGACATCCGGAAGAAAGAAAAGACCTCTTTCCGCGAGCAGGGCACCATCGGTGGAGGGACAGGAGATGAGTGTGGAGCTTTCGGATATTCCGCCCCACAAGCACTGCCTGAACTGCGGTGTGTCGATACCTCCCGACAGGGATACCTGTTCCGACAAATGCAAGACGGAATGGGACAGGATGCTCAGCAGGAAGAAGTTCTGGAACTATCTCCCGCTGATAGGAGCGGCCTTCCTTGCACTCCTGTGGCTTATTCTGATGATGAGCGGATGAACGGTGACCGGACGATGGAAGAGGATGTTGGAAGGACCGGGAATATCTGCGTGGGGGGCACGTTCTCACCCCTCCACAGAGGGCATATCGCCCTCCTGAGGGAGGCCTTCATGAAGGGGAAGAGGGTTCTGGTGGGTCTCACCAGCGATGCAATGGCCTCGAGGGGAAGGTCAAGGAAGGTCGAACCCTACAGCAGCAGGCTGAGGGAACTGCGAAGGGTCCTCGACGAGCTGTCGGGGGAGACCGGTGTCGATTATATCATCCGGGAGATAAACGACAGGTTCGCATTCGCCCTGAGGGAGGAGGTGGATGCCATAGTTGCCTCCCGGGAGACCGAGAGCACCGTTGATGAGATCGACGAGGAGAGGAAGAAGAAGGGTCTTCCGCCTCTCAGGAGATACGTCATCGACATGGTGATGGACCAGGGCGGGGAGAGGATATCGTCCTCAAGGGTGGTCAAGGGGGAGATAGACGAAAACGGCAGAAAACTCCAGGGGAGCGGATCCGATGCGGCGAGGGACAGGATATGCATCCATCTCGGGTCGAAGAATCCCGAGAAGGCCGGGGGGGTGGAGTCCGCTTTCAGGAGATACTGGCCCGAGGTGCAGGTCTTCCAGTACGAGCTGAACACACTCCGGAGCGGGGAAGGAAAAGGACCCGTATCGGGGGCAAGGGAGAGGTCCAGGAAGGTGCTGGAAAGGATAGGAGAGGACTCCCTGGGGAACAATGACGCCATCGTCGGAGTCGAGTCAGGAACCATCGAGGAGGAAGGCGTCCCCATGATGGTCCACTGCTGCCACATCATTCACAGGGGGAAGGAGGGGTTCGGGATGGGGTCGGCGGTGGAGATAACCGATATTATGCTGGACAGGATGATGGTGTTCCGGGGGAGGACATGGGAGTTCAGCGACATCATGGGCGGCAGAACATCCCTGATCGAGAGCATGAGCGGAGGGTCCCTGTCGAGGACGCAGCTCGTGGAGGAGGCATGCAGGATGGCACTCCTTTCGCTCTCCTGGAAGCTGGAAAGGGAGGAATCCGGTTGACCTCGTTCTTTCCCTCATCCATTCAGTCCATTTTTCTGCTCATCGTGATAGTCGTCCTCTTCGTTCTCACGATCGTCCTTCCCTGGAAGAAGAAGGCTTCCGCCACCTCGATGATATCCCTGTCCCTGATAATCGTGTTCTTCCTGCAGCTGCTTCTGGCTTCCGATGTCATTTACTCCATCCCATTCATTTCGGACATGGACAGGGTCTCATCCTACGATATCTACAAGGACCTGGGCTTCCTGCCTTCGGCGGTCATACATGAGAAGGCCCTCTATCAGTTCATCACATCCACATATCTCCATGGGGGTTTCCTTCATCTCATATTCAATTTCATAGGACTCTTTCTGCTGGGTGTGCAGCTCGAGAAGAGGATAGGGTGGTCCCGGTTCCTCGTGCTCTATTTCGGTTCGGGTGTCATGGCGGGGGCGCTCGTTCTGTTCATCTCGCCCTTCGACGTGGCGGGTCATTCGATGGACGTCCCCTCCATAGGCGCCTCCGGATGCATATTCGGGTTGATCGGAGGTTTCTGGTTCCTGTATCCTAAAGACAGGATATTCTTCCCCCTGCCGCTCATCTTCTTCAAACTTTACAATGCCTGGCCCGTGTGGTTGATATTCCTGATCTACGGGGGGATCGCCTCGTTCTTCCTTCTGATCGGAGCCGACGACGGGACCAGCCACGTCGCCCATTTCGGGGGTCTGGTGGGGGCATTTCCAATCGCATGGCTGATAAGACCCCCGGCCGAGGCTCCGAAGGTGAGGAAGATGAAGGTACCGGAGCTGGGAAGGTATGCAAGGACCAAGAAGCAGAGGGAGTACCTGAAGAAGGCGTCCGATGCGGACGAGGATGATGTTAGGGATGCATGGCTGGAGGAGTTCTTCGCCAGCATCAGATGCCCGAAATGCAGGGAAAGCACAATGGTCTACAGGGACGGGAAGGCGATCTGTCCCAAATGCGGGCATGTGATAAAACCATGATCCGGCCCTGGATTCTCTTCATTCTTCACTTCAGAACCCGCTTCACGCATTCGTCCAAGGATTTACACGCGGGGATACAGAATCGGACACGAATGATGATACATTCGTATCCGAACTTTTAACCCCCATCCCTGATTTATTGTGTGTAAGAGAAATTGAGGTGTATTTGAGAGATCGATCGGATGCTTTGAATTTCCTATATGAGGAAGAATCGAATGGAGTAGGCTTCATCGAACGCACAAACCCCTGCCCCGGGATCCGGTGATTCAGGCGTCAACCACCATTCAGGGAGCATGACAGCCGGATCGATCGAATTTCCCATATGATGAAAAAAAAGCTTTTTCCATGAATTCGGGATTACCGTATGAAATATGGCTGCGTCATCCGGTTTTTTCGGTGGAATTCGTCTGATTGACCCATGGAATTGCCGGATTGTCATGAGGTGGGCAGTCCAAAAACGGATATTCCCGCAAATAATCTAATATATGAGCTCACAACTAGTATCTTAATCAAGGGGGTATCTCATGGAGCCGAAGATCGAATGGTTGGGGCATGCATCATTCAGGATAAGTACGGGCAAGGGAATCATCTACATAGATCCCTGGAAGACCTCCGGTGCACCGAAGGCGGATCTCATCCTGATCACCCACTCCCATTATGACCATCTGAGCGAGGATGACATTTCCAGATTGAAAAAGGCAAACACGATCATCATGGGGACAAGGGATGTTGTCGAGAAGGTTCCCGAAGCGGTTGCCATGATTCCCGGGTCAAAAAAGAACATCAGCGGCATCAAGGTTGAGGCAGTACCCGCATACAATCCGGAGAAGCAGTTCCACCCCAGGGAGAACAACTGGGTTGGATACGTGATAGACGTGGATGGTTTCAGGATATATCACAGCGGGGACACGGATGTGATAGCGGAGATGAAGGAACTCAGGAACATCGATGTCGCACTGCTTCCGGTTGGCGGCACCTACACCATGTCACCGGAGGAAGCGGCCCAGGCTGTCAGCATGTTCTCTCCCAGGAAGGCCATTCCCATGCACTGGGGGGACATCGTCGGCGGGAAAAAGGATGCCAAACGCTTCAAGAAGCTGGCTTCATGTGAAGTGGAGATCCTGGAACAGGTATCATAGCCCCTCCAATCATAAGGGAGATTCACGCGATCCGCCGGATCGCCTGCCGGCACACCTCTCAGCAGCAGTGAGAACGGACCACTCGGGATCGGGGGTTGTCGTGCATCAGTGTTGAAACCTGCTTCATCCGTTTTTCTCCCGCGTTCCATATTCATACATTTCCTTCAGTGTCAGGTCATCCTCGAGAGGCCTGTGGAAGGTCAGCGACAGGTCCCCCTCGCAGTTGGGCAGGGAGAATATGCTGATTTCCGGCTCCCTTTTCAGGAATCCCATCTCCATCATCTCCTTCCTCATCCTTGCCTGGGCGGCGGTTCCTTCCGACAGGTCCCTGAATATTCCGAGGCCGACGAGATCGGAATGGTCGAAAGCAACTATCATCAGGTTCCTCGGCATCACCTCCTCCTCGAACCTCTCGAAAAGCTCCATCGTGTCCACCCCCCCCTTCACGCTGATATGGCTGAATATCATCACGTTGTATCCCAGGCTCATGATGTCCATGGCATAGAACGGACGAACCATTCCGCTTGAAAGAAGCTGCACCCTTATCTTGTTGTATCTGTAACTGCTCATGTTCAATCGTGAAAGCATGGTCCCGGGTGAAGCTTCCCCGTCGCGAACCATCTCGAGCATCACCCTGTAGCCCTCGTCACCCGGTTCCAGGAGGGGCCCTTTATCGGCATTCTTCCCGAAATCGAAGGAGAACAGCTCCCCGGAGGATCTCCCGCCGATCGATCCCTTCAGTCTCGGTATGTTCCAATCCGGTATCTCCCTTTCGATGAGGGGTTCGACATCGAAGAACCTCTTGATCCGGAGGTCCCTGAATGAGAAGAAGACGTGTTTCAACGAACCCACCTCGATGTTCCGGGATGCCGTGATATCGTCCTTCATTCTCATGGCCCTCTTCATGGTTGTGAAATCCTTGAGTGCATGGAACATCAGGCCCCGATCCGCCTCGATCATTGTGAAAATGGAATGGTGAGGAACACCCGGGTGTATCTCCTTCATCATTCTCTCCCTTTGATCAGGGGATGCCATCGGTTCCATCCCGCTGCCTTGGCTTACCCCGAGTATCTCGAACCCTATCTTCGAATAGTCCGGGATATAGTATTTTCTCAGTTTGTTCCTTCGTTTTAGGGAGTTCTTTATCTTGTTGAAGGAGAAGAGGTTCATTCCTATCGCGGACGATATCTCCCTGTCGGAATGCTCCGGGTTCCTGAGTAGGGAGAGTATGACGGCGAGCTCATGGTCGCTGAATTCCTGCTGGGCCATCGGAACCCTATGGTCCTGCAGGTAGATTAATTTTTTTGGTTCGTGGCGTGCCAATTCAGACAAAATTTCAAGAAAGCCAACTGAAATTTTTCAAGTATTGGAGGTATTGATTATTTTTTCACCATAATAATTAAATACAATTCTCTGATTGGGCCTTCAAGGTGAGAAGTTGAACACCAGGAATATCAAGAACATCCCGATCAATCATCCGTGGATATCCATTGCCGTCATTCTGCTCATAACGGCAGGTGCCGCAGCGGTGAATATGATGAAACCCATGGAGGAGTCGTTCAACAACGAGGACTTTCTCCCGGACATAGATGTCGCAAAGGCCAACACCATCTATACGGACACGTTCACATCCTCCTATCCCTTCATCATTCTCTTCCGGTCCGGACACGGCGATCTTGTGGAACCGGAGGATTTCAGGGACATGATCCTTCTCTCCGAGATGATCCGGGACAATGAGACCTACCAGCAGTGGAAGGACCGCTCATCACAGGATGACCTTCCGCAGTCCCCCGCGAAGGCAATGTATGACATGCACAGATCCTTCACCTTCATCGAGGGTATGAAGGAGGCCAACAGCTCCCTCTCCACATTCATTCCCGCCACCGCCTTTCTGAACTCCACCGCTTCGGATCTGGAGGGTTCACTGGAAGATATTCCCTCCGCGGATGATGAGCGGATGGAGGATATCCTTTCCCCGCTGGAGAACGCCCTTTCATCGTTCATGAGCATGGAGCCTCCCTCTCCAGGGGTGGGAGGGGATGAGGAGGGCCCCGTGGAGTACTTCGATTCCTTCAACGGAACGGAAGCTTTCAAGAAGGAGCTGGGAACCATTCTGAGATTCAATATCTCTGATGGCTCCATAAACGATGCCCTCGGCGGATTGATGACGTACACCTTCGTTTCCGCATCCGCCGTGGAGACCCTCCAGGATACGCGGGAGGGGATAGATTCCCTTCTTGAAAACGGGGCCCTGAACGGTTCGGTGGTCGGCCGCCTGGAGGGTCTCAGGGAGAATATTTCCAGATCCCTCGAGGTTCTTGGATCCCTCCATACGATGGCGTCCGTTCAGGGGAACCCCAATATTCTCGGCAGGATGTCGCAGAGCTTCCAGATAGGCCAGTTCATTCTAACGAATTTCCTCACGGAGGATTTCGATCCCTCCTCGGGAGAGCTTTCCGCAAAGGGGGCCATGATTATCGTCAACCTGGACTACTCCCTGAACGACATGGTGGATGAGGACCGATCCAAGGTCCTGGAGATAGAGGGGAACCTGTCCACCCTGGCCGGGGATTTCGAGGGTGCCGGCGACACATCGGTGAGCGCAGTCCCCTTCGAGAGGATAAACGAGAGGATATCGGAGGCAAGCAGCGATTCTATGAAGATCCTCTTTCCGCTCGCAATGGCCTTCGTGTTCCTCATCCTATTCATCTTCTACAGGTCGATCATAGACATCATACTGAACATCCTAGCCCTCTCCATGGCCATATTGTGGATGTACGGGTTCGGTTCCCTGATGGGATACTCCAACAATCCGATGATAACCGCGGTACCGGTCCTGCTCGTGGGACTGGGAATAGATTACGGCATACATCTGACGATGAGGTACCGGGAGGAGATAAGGAAGGGCAGGAGCATCAGGGAAGCCCTGAGCGCCATGTCCGCATCCGTCGGAACGGCACTGCTCCTTGCCACCTTCACAACGGTGTTCGCATTCCTTTCCAATCTATCATCCCCGGTAGGGCTCATACTTCAGTTCGGGGTCATGTCGGCCGTGGGCATCACTGCAAGCTTCCTCATCATGATGACGTTCCTTCCCGCCGCAAAGGGCCTGATAGACGGATGGAAGGCCAGGCGGAAAAGGCCGCTTTTCAACGGTTTCAGGGAGGGGGAATGCGACCTATGCTATACCGAAAAGAAACGGCTGAGGTTCCTGGACCGTACCATAATGTCCCTCACGGTGGGAGCCGAGAAGCATCCAGCGGCGATCCTCACCCTTGTTCTGGTCTCGACGCTGATCCTCACATCCTTCGCTGTGAAGAACGAGGTGACCTTCGATGTGAATGACTTCCTCCCCAGCGGGCTCCCGGAGTCGGATAACATCAAATATCTGCTTGGAGAATTCAGATTGGGGGGCAGCGGTGACACGGGAATAATCATTGTGGAGGGAGATCTTGCGGACCCGGACGTTCTCCGCGCCATGGACAGGACCATGGATCTGGCGATGGAGAAGGACACGGGTTACATACAGGTGGAAGGGTCCGGAAGCTTTGCACGCCCAAAGGCGGATTTCCTTCTCTTTTCGCTCAAGGACACCGCATCCATGATGGGTGCCTTGAGTCCGGAAAACCCCTTCTTCCTCAACTATACACGCGTGTTCGACATGGGGACCGGCCTTCCCCGGGAGGGAATGGACAGGGATGACGTAGGAGAGGTCCTGTCATTGTTCATGAACGGATTCCCCTCCCTTGCAAGGAGGGTCATCCATCAGGAGGGTTCCAATTTCACTATGTCGGCAATAGCCTTCACGGTGGTCACGGAGTCCGATGACGATGCCATGAATCTTCTGGACGAACTGAAGGAGATCGCCTCACCCCTGAGGGAGCTCGAGGGCGGCGGGGTGGACACGGTGTCATACACCGGTTCCTCCATCCTGATGGCGGTCATAGTCGATGCCATAACCACGTCCCAGATAAGGTCCGTTCTCATCACGATAATAGTTTCGTTCCTGGCACTGACCCTGGCGTTCTTCATCGAGGAGAGGTCCATCTCCCTGGGAGCCATTGCCACGCTGCCGGTGGTCTTCTGCGTGATATGGATAGCCGGAACCATGTACATGGTCGGCATTCCCATGAACGTCATGACCATAACGATAGGCTCCCTAACGGTGGGTCTCGGCATAACATACGGCATTCACATCACTCACCGTTTCATAGAGGATTCCAACAGGGAGGAGGACCTCATCGAAGCATCGAAGAAGACGGTGATGAACACGGGAACGGCCCTGTTCGGTGCCGCACTTACCACGGTGGGGGGTTTCGGACTCCTCTCATTCGCATCCATGCCGCCGCTTCGGCAGTTCGGGATCGTGACGGCGCTCGCCATAACATATTCCTTCCTGGCATCGATAATAGTGCTCCCCGTCCTGCTGATTCTCTGGGCCAAGGCGAGAAGGAAATGGAGGGGAATGAGGAAAACCTCTTAAATAGCGCTCCATTCATGGCGTCCCGATGAAGGTTCTCGGGATAGAGTCCACCGCCCACACGTTCGGGGCCGGGGTTGTCGATGACGGGACGGTCCTCTCCAACGTGAGGGACATGTACGTTCCCGAGGAAGGAGGGATCCATCCGAGGGAGGCTGCCGAGCATCATGTGAGGGTGGGCGGAGACGTCGTGAAGAGGGCTCTCGGGGAAGCGGGAATGTCCGAGGGCGACATTGATCTTGTTGCCTTCTCGAAGGGCCCGGGTCTCGGACCCTGCCTCAGGGTGGGGGCTACTGTCGCAAGGGTCCTTTCCCTCAAGCGGAAGATACCGATAATTGGTGCGAATCACTGCGTGGCACATCTCGAGATAGGAAGGATGCTTCAAGCCCGGGACCCCGTTCTTCTGTATGCCTCCGGGGGAAACACCCAGATAATCGCGTTCGTGAAGGGCCGATACAGGGTTCTCGGGGAGACCCTGGACATAGGCATCGGCAACATGCTTGACAAACTGGGCAGGGAACTGGGCATTCCGTTTCCCGCCGGTCCGAAGATAGAGAAGCTTGCCAGGGGCGAACCGCTGGAAGGTATTCTCGAGAATGATGGGCCCCTCTCCCCGCGGCTGCTGGAGCTCCCCTACTCGGTGAAGGGCATGGATGTGTCCTTCTCGGGAATCATGACGGCAGCCCTGTCCCTGAGGGACAGAGGCGCGGATATACCCTCCATCTGCCATTCGGTCCAGGAGACGGCGTTCTCCATGCTCTGCGAGGTCACGGAGAGGGCCCTTGCCCATGTGGGGTCGGAGGAGGTGCTTCTTGGCGGGGGAGTGGCGTGCAACGGCAGGCTCAGGCAGATGGTGTCCGTGATGATGGAGGAGAGGGGGGGAAGGAGCTTTGCACCACCTCCGTCCCTGTCCGTTGACAACGGTGCAATGATCGCATATCTGGGGGAGATAATGTATGACGCCGGGATCAGGCATTCCCTCGAGGATACAATGGTAGATCAGCGGTTCCGGACGGATCAGGTGGAGGCCGTATGGAAGAGGAGCAGGGACCTCGGCAGGATAGTCACACCCGGAACCAGGGATCTGGAACCGGGGGAGCTTCCCCGTCCCGGGGAGGTTCTCGGAAGGGGAGCCGAGGCCGTGATCACTGCCGGGACCTATGCCGGGATACCTTCCGTTGTCAAGGAAAGACCTCCCAAGGGGTACCGGCTTCCGGAACTTGACAGGAGCCTCACCTCCGCAAGGCTCAGGAAGGAGGTGAGAATGCTCAGGGCCATGAGGGAAGCCGGCGTCAGGACGCCCCATGTCCTCGATATGGATGAGGGATCCGGAAGGATCGTCATGGAACTCGTTCCGGGGCCGAGGCTTGCCTCGGTCCTCAACATCCTTCGGGAAGATGAGAGGAGAGATGCCCTCAGGAGGATGGGGGAGATGGTGGGCGACCTTCACCGCAACGATATCGTTCACGGGGACATCACCACCTCCAATTTCATTCTCGGTTCACTGTCCGGCGGGAATGCGGATCTGTGCCTGATAGACGCTTCCCTGTCCGACAGGACCGAGGAGATGGAGCGCAAGGGCGTGGACCTCAGGCTTTTCAGGGAGGTCTACACATCGACCCATGCCGGATTCGAGGACGCCCTGGACGAGTTCTTCGTGGGATACCGGGACAGGTTCTCCGAAGCCGGAAAGGCGGAGGAGAAGATGAAGGAGATAGACGGAAGGGGAAGATACATCCATCAGGATTGATGGGGGGGTCGAACGTGGAGATAAGATTCGTGACCGGAAACCAGGGAAAGGTGAACGAGATACGCAGATGGCTGGAACCTTACGGGTTCGGGGTCGTCATGGATAACGACCGGTTCGTCGAGGTCCAGGCGGATACTCTCGAGACCGTGATAATCGAGGGTATGGGGGAGCTTCTCGAAAGACGGGGGAGGGATGAGTGGTTCATGAAGGATGATTCGGGTCTGTTCATCGATTCACTCGGCGGGTTCCCGGGGGTCTATTCCGCCTATGTTCAGGGCACCATAGGCAACGGTGGAATACTGACCCTGATGGAGAACGTGAAGGACCGGAGGGCCGTCTTCAGGACCGTCATAGGTCTAAACGTCCCGGGCAAGGGGCTGTCCGTTTTCCGGGGCGAATGCAGGGGAGCGATATCTGTCAGTGAGAGGGGAGATATGGGTTTCGGATACGATCCCATCTTCATACCGGATGGGAGGAAGGAGACCTTTGCGGAGATGTCAACGGACGAGAAGAACATGATGAGCCACAGGATAGATGCGGTCAGAAAGATGAGGGAATTCCTGGACGGATACGTCGACGGGTGACCGCCGCATAAAAATCGGACACGAATGATAATACATTCGTATCCGAACTCTTAACCCCCACCCCCGAGGCATGGTGGGCAGAGGGAATTGAGAAGTATTTGAAGAGACATAAAAATCGGACACGAATGATAATACATTCGTATCCGAACTCTTAACCCCCACCCCCGAGGCATGGTGGGCAGAGGGAATTGAGAAGTATTTGAAGAGACAAATTACTGGATGCTTGGTTTGAAAGAGATATTCGGTCAGATACTATTAATCTTTCAAACCTCTGGACACCGGTATCCTCCAATCGACGATCCGGTGCTGATAGATGGGGAAGTCCCGATTCTCTTTCCAATCGGCGGAAGGGACTTACCACAATATCCCATAAGATCACTTTGCGTAAGGGATATTGAATTTCCCATATGATAAAAAATCTCATGATCGATGCTCACAACAAAAGAGTGAAGATTCGGTGAAGTACACCGAATCTTCATACCAAGCATCGTTTCGTCTATGCATTCAGTATCCGGATGATGCTGCTCTTCACCGTTTCGGGTGTCTCCGTCTCCCTTCTTGCTCTTACCCGTTCCTTGTGAACCTTCAGCTGGTCCATTATCTCGCTGAAGCATACCACCTCCGACCTGGTCACCCTCCTGACCGGGACCTTCTCCAGTGCGATATCATCGGGTTCGATGTCGAATTTGAGAGAGCAGAACTGGAGCACGGCATCCTCCTCCCCGCTGAAGAATCCCAGTGTATTGTGGGTCGAGGCCTGGTATGTCCTGAAGATCGTCAGGGTCCTGTTCGTCATCGGAGGGGAATTTCCACTGGAGAATATAAAGGGGTAACAGGGGACATCCCCGTGGACCCCCATGTATCATTTCTCATGGATGCCCGTGGGAGCAGCCCGCCGGGACCGCGGATGGGGGTCATGTCGGGTCCCGTTTTGCACATATGGGGATATTTGACCAAATACGGTTAAATAGCCCTCCCTGCATAGTCCAAGTGAGATGAGGACCCTCATACTCTGTGTGGACCGGGATGACGATCTGGGAGTCAAGGCAAAGGTCGCGAGTCCCGTAATAGGAAGAAAGAACAACCTGAAGGCCGTTATAGCCCTCGGGCTGGAGGACCCCGAGGATTCGGATGCCAATGTCATCTTCATGGGGCTCAAGCTGTACAAGAGATATCAGGACATGGGGAGAGAGGTGGAGATAGCGACCATATGCGGTGACCGCATGGTCGGGGTCCAGTCGGATGCCAACCTGATAAGGCAGTTCTACGCCGTTCTGGAACAGTTCAACCCGGATACCGCGGTGCTTGTATCGGACGGAGCGGAGGATGAGGTCGTACTTCCCATGATATCGCAGAGGGTTCAGATCGAGCACATCGCGAGGGTCGTCGTCAAGCAGCAGCAGAACCTCGAATCCACATATTACATAATCATGTCGGCCTTCAAGAATCCGAAGATCGGGAAGAAGGTCATAGTTCCGCTGTCCGTCATGCTCCTGGTGTGGGCGATACTGATGGGCCTCGGTCAGCCGGGGCCGGCATTCGGTCTGCTGATAGCCGTATTTGCCCTGTTTTTGATGATGAAGGCCCTCAACATTGAGGAGCAGATGGGGAAGATAATGGATGACATGCGGGATGCCATGCGAACCAAACGCTACCTTCTCTTCGGAAGTGTTGCGGCATCCATCCTTCTGATCCTTGTCGGCGTCATCATCGGTTTCCAGTTTGCAAAGGACGAGGCGGAGATAACGTACTTCGTCTATTCCTTCATGGCAAGCGCATGGCCCTTCCTTCTTGCAGCTGCCATAATATACACCCTGGGAAACTCCCTCGACACATACATTCTCACGGGGAAATTCATACCATCCACCGGTGTCATACTCCTCTCTCTCGGTGCGATAGGCTTCATAACCTACACCATGGTGGAGTTCCTGGGATATGCCATGGACGTCAGAAGCGATTTCGATATATGGCGCCATCTCCCCATCTTCCTGACAGGCATAATACTGCTTTTCATCAGCGGCATGGTGTTCGTCTACAACAGGGGAAGGTCAAGGGGAGGCGGGAAGGTTGGATGGTTGAGATGAAATGCGGCCGGAAGTGTGTCGATGGAAATGAAGGATTGGCTTCCCCTGTATCGGGAAATAGTCGATGACCTGGGGCTTTCGGAAGAGAATGATATCATGGCTTCCAGGGAGCTTGCGGCCCTGATATCGGCCAATGATGAACTGGAGGACCGCGACGTTAACCTTGCTCTTCTGGAGGATTACATAAGATCGAGAACCTGCATCGTTATCGGAGGGGGGCCCCGCCTGGAGGAGGAACTCGATGAGCTTCTGGGCGGTGATCGGGTTTTGCGGGATCTTGGGGATGTGACATTCATAACGGCCGACGGGGCAACCTCCTCGCTTATGAAAAGGGGCATAACGCCTGATGTCATCGTCACGGATCTCGACGGCGGTTTCGAGGACCAGAGGAGGGCGGTTCTCCTTGGTTCTCTCATGGTCCTCCACGGGCACGGTGACAACATGGATGTTCTGAGGAGGAGGGTCCCCGAACTATCGGGGTGTGTTGTCGGTTCCACCCAGGTGGACCCCTCCCCCGTTCCGGGGTTGATAAACATGGGAGGGTTCACCGACGGCGACCGTGCGGTTCACATCGCCCTGTCCCTGGGGGCCGAACGGATCATTCTGGTGGGTTTCTCCGGAGAGGGGGCGGGGGACAAGATCATGGACGGGGGAAGGAGGGAGAGGCTGAAGGGAGCTGACCGCGAAATGAAGGAGAGAAAGCTGCGGTGGATGCGGAGGCTCCTTGACATGGCGGACCCTGAGCGGGTTGCTCCGTTCGGGAAACGGAGCCCGGGTAGAAGATGAGAAATCGAACACGAATGATAATACATTCGTATCCGAACCTCCGACACTCGAGGTATTGTGGACAATAGGGATCAAGGCTTATTGAAAGGAATGATCGACCGGATGCCTTGAATCTCCAACATGATGGAAGATCGAATAAAGCAGACTTCATTCGAGCGAGCAGGTCCCGCGCCCCCCGACATCCGGTGATCCAGACGGTATTCCACTCATTTCGGGAGATGAAAACCGGACCGATCGAATTTCAAATATGATGAAAGAATGGTCCGGGTCGAAGGACGGTTGTCCTTCACCCGACCCGTGCCCGGGGAGTGTCATCTGCGGATACCTATATGCGGCAGGACGCGGCTCCCTTCTTCTCCAGGTAGTTCTGATGGTATTCCTCCGCCCTGTAGAATTCTCCGGCGGGTTCCACACGGGTCACGATATCGCCGTCGAAAATGTTCGCGGCTGAGAGCTTCCCGATGATCTTGACGGCCGCATCCCTCTGTTCCTCGTCGAAATACAGTATCGTGGACCTGTACTGGGAACCGATATCGGGTCCCTGCCTGTCCGGTGTTGTCGGGTCGTGTATCTCGAAGAAATGGCGGACGAGTTCCGAGTAGGTTACGACGGAGGGATCGAATTCCACGAGGACCACTTCCGCATGTCCGGTCCTGCCGGTGCGGACATCCTCGTATGCCGGGTTCTTCATGGTGCCTCCCGCGTATCCGGCCGTTGTTCTCAGGACCCCCTTGACACCGTTGAAGGAAGCCTGCACGCCCCAGAAGCATCCCGCCCCGAAAAGGGCCTTCTCCGTGGCTGCCATGGAGCCGTATCGCCGGGAGGGATATTATGATTTGACCATAAATGTAAGTTACATGATGCCGATTACCGTCGAAGGTGAGAGACATGGGTTTGCCAAAGGATCTGAGAAGGAAGGTTTCCAAGATAGAGGAGGACAATGTTCACGGCTCCGTGGATATAGCCGTGGAATGCTGCAGGCTCCTCTCCTACAACCTGGAGATGAACAGGGAGAGGCTGAGGGAGACGGCCCTCTCCCTCCTGGAGGCACAGGGGTCCATGGCCCCGGTTGTGAATCTGGTAAATCAGTTCCTCTTCGCGCTAGATGAGGGCGGTGATCTGGAGGAGCTCCTTAGAAATTACATAGAGCACCTGACGACATCCGTCGACAGGATAGCGGAGAACTCCCTGCAGTTCCTCGAGGGGGGTAAGACGGTGGTCACCCATTCTTCCGGACTGACCGTCAAGAAGGCACTGGTGCTTGCACACGAGAAGGGCCTCGGACCAAGGGTTATATGCACCGAATCAAGGCCGAACATGGAGGGCAGGAGGCTTGCGGAGGAGCTCCGGGAGGCTGGTATGGATGTGACACTTGTGGTGGATGCAGCCGTGTTCCAGGAGCTCGAGGATGCGGATATCGTGTTCCTCGGGGCGGACTCGATCTCCCTCGAGGGTATCGTGAACAAGATCGGGACGAAGGGTATCGCGCAGGTGGCGAGGAACCTGCGGAAGGACGTGTTTGTTCTTGCCGGGACGGACAAGATCCTTCCGCTCGGGATAAAACCCTACAGAAAGGAGCTGAAGAATATAAAGGAGATATATCCCGGGAAGCTGAAGCTCAATGTCAGGAACTACTACTTCGATATGACATCTATCGGATTGATGAAGGGATTCATCACCGAGGACGGGATCATGGACATATACCAGATAATGGAGCTCATCGACAGGAACATCCCCCACAAGGAGCTCAAGAAGGCAAGGGGGAAGTGGAGGAACGCTCCATAGGTTTCAGATTCCCTGGAAGGTCCCTGTAAGCAGGAGATATGAAGGTATTTATATCGGTTCCCGCAATCGTTCGCTGTTGGTGCCGAGAAGCAGAGAGCTCCTGCTGATTCCATTCGATGAGATCGT
>Ga0190359_1001325_pt1 | contig 15700 bp, 12 predicted proteins | sample 48721823_MG_FD_161269 | JGI IMG/M metagenome (GOLD analysis project Ga0190359, IMG submission 161269) | Hydrothermal vent microbial mat bacterial communities from Southern Trench, Guaymas Basin, Mexico - 4872-18-2-3_MG | ecosystem: Environmental > Aquatic > Marine > Hydrothermal vents >... | reverse complement strand
GATCCTGGTCATTCATAAAATATGGTTGCGTTTCCAACACATTTACCATGATCGGCTCTCTTATCATTCTTAATTCATTAAGAACATACTTCTTACGTTAGTACATGTAATAATTTTACTTTATGCAACCATATTTTACCTTCATAGGCGAGCCGAGGAATAAGCTGATTTTACTCGCTGGGAAAAATCAGCGGGCTGAAGAACCAGCTTGCCTGATGAAAGCCGGGAGCACAGGCCACACCTTAATTTCAGATCGGCTCGCCTGAAATGCAAAACAATGAACATCGCTGTTTTTTTATGAATTGTTCAGGCTAACCGCTTTTTTCATCTCTCCCACAATATATAAAGATCCTGCAATCAATATGGAACCGGTCCTCCCCGCGTAACAAAGAGCCGACCTAAATGCCTGAACCGGATCAGGCTCACACGTGATTTTATGCTTATGATGGAGGGTTTCGGACAGTATCTCTTCCGGAGAGGCCGCTCTGTAAAATCGAAATCTGGTGACAATGACCCTGTCTGCTTTTGGAAACAGTATATCAGAGATCTCCTTTATTTTCTTCCCTTTCATCACTGCAAATATCAGCACGGAAACAGAACCTGTAAATTCGTCCAGGTACTCTCTCAAAGCCTTGGCGCCTTCGATATTATGGGCGCCATCCATAATAATCAGAGGTTTTCTAGAAATGATTTCCAGCCTGCCCGGCCATTCTGCTGACTCGATCCCTTTAATGATCTTCTCTTTATCCAGCTTCCGGCATCTTTGATGGATCTGTTCAGCGATCCCAATGGCTATGGCCGCATTTTTTCCCTGATGAACTCCGGGTAAACATGTTGAATACCTGTACGCTTTATCATTGAGAATATAATCAAAGATAAACCGGTCCCTTATTTTTTTCTTCATAAAGCTCGTGTTATTCCCGAACACATCAAAAAACGGAGCCTTGAGCTCTTCGGCTCTCTTTTGAATGACCCTCTTCGGGTCTTCATCAATGACACCTGAGACGACAGGAACTCCCGGCTTAATGATTCCTGCCTTTTCAAAAGCGATTTGAGAAAGACTTTCCCCCAAATACTCCTGGTGTTCTCCTGAAATGGTCGTGATCGCCGTTACCACAGGGTCCACAGCTGTAGTGGCATCAAATCTTCCCCCCATCCCGACCTCCAGCACTGCCATATCAACACAACTCTCTTTAAAATAAAGCACCGCCAAGAGGGTCATGAGCTCAAAATAGGTAGGAGGCGTTTTAAGTACACCCCTGTCTATCAGATTTTGTATTTTTTGTTTTAAAAACTCCAGCAGCCGGCAAAATTCCGTTCTGTGAATAAGGTCATCTCCAATCCTTATCCGTTCCTCAATGTCAACCAGATGGGGAGATGTGAAAAGCCCGCACTTTATTCCATGTGAGGTCAAAATCCTTGTCACCATCGCACACACAGAGCCCTTCCCGTTTGAACCGGCGACCTGGATTGTTTTGAAGTCTTTTTGAGGATCGCCCAATTCGCTCATTACAGCACGGACATTATCAAGACCGAATTTTATGCCCAAGGATTGTATACGTGCTAGATAACTCAGACAATCCCGGTAATTCATGAAGCCAGATTAAGGAAAACGCGTAAGGCGCAGATAAGATAGGAACGCAGATTTTTTCTTTCCACCACATCATCCAGCATACCATGTTCAAGCAAAAATTCAGCACGCTGGAATCCTTTAGGAAGCTTTTCTTTTATGGTCTGTTCAATAACTCTCGGACCTGCAAATCCAATCAATGCGTTGGGTTCGGCTATATTGATATCCCCAAGCATGGCATAACTTGCTGTCGTCCCTCCTGTGGTGGGATCCGTGATCACGGAAATATAAGGAATTCCCGCCTGATCAAGCCTTCCAATAGCTGAGCTTGTCTTCATCATCTGCATCAAAGACAGAACGCCTTCCTGCATCCTTGCCCCGCCTGAACACGAAACCACGATCACGGGAATTTTTTCATCCAGAGCCCTCTCAAAGGCCCTAGTCACTTTTTCTCCGACAACAGAACCCATGCTCCCTCCCATAAAAGAAAAGTCCATGGCTGAGATGAGGACCTTGATTCCTCCCATGAAACCTTCTGCATTCAAAACCGCATCCTTGAGAGATGTTTTTTTTCTTTGCTCTTTCAGACGATCCGAGTAATCTTTAGAATCTTTAAAACCAAGGGCATCCATGGAAGATATATTTTTATCATAAAGTTTATATTCTCCGTTATCATAAAGAAGTTCCAGTCTTTTTTTTGCTGATATCCTGAAATGAAAACCACAGGCAGGGCAGACATAAAGATTGTCTAAAATATCCTGTTTGTAAAGGATTCTCCGGCAGTTGTTACACCGACTCCAGCGGTCCCCCATTTTCTATTTTCCCTTCTTTTCCATTTGTTTGACAATTTCAATGACAGCTTCGGGCTCCAGCAAGTCGTCCTCAATATTTACTTCATCATGAAGCAGCCTGTTTACCGCATCCAGCAGTTTTTCCTTATCATAAGGCTTCTCAAAATAAGCAGCTGCCCCAAAAGACCTTATGGCTTCGTTCCTGTACTGGGCTCCCTTGTACAAACCTGTTACAATGATAATCGGAACTCCTCCCTTGGTCTCCTTAGAAATCTTCTGTGTAAGGTCAAATCCGTGCAGTTTCGGAAGCATCGCCTCAAGGATAATCAGGTCAGGCTTTTCCTCCTTGTACTTCTCATAAGCTTTTTGACCGTCGGCGGCTTTTATGACTTCCATGTTTTTTCCTGAAACCAAATCAGACAAAGCTTCCAGACTTTCAGTGTCATAATCAACGACCAATACTTTTTTCCCAGCCATTATAGCGCTCGTAATAACTTAAATTTTAGAAAACAAATCTTTTAATGTCAATCGACATGAATTATCCCATTCAGGAGCTTAGCCATCCCTTGGCTTTGTACCATTCAATGGTTCTGCTGATACCAGTTTTAAAATCATGCTCCGGTGAATAGCCCAATTCATTTTCAGCTTTGCCTATGGACAGAGGTTTTGAATGTGAAAAAAAAGCCAGTTTACCCATGGTAAGAGGAGCTTCCCTGCTTAGAGTTTTATAACCGTTTTCTAAAAGAAAAGCAACCATTTTAACAAACCACAGCGGCAGAGGGAATGAAGGGAAACTGACTCCCGCTGCACCGGCAATCTCCTCACAGATTGCCCTGACAGTCATTATCTCATTTCCTGCCAGGTGATAGATCTGCGCTTTTTCCCCTTTATCAGCGCAAAGTACGGCCCCGTGAACAAGGTCACTGATATAGACAGGCGTTTGAAAGGCTTTCTTGCCTGTAACGAAAATAAAATTTTTTTTAGCAATAGCCCTAATAAGCTTAAACGTTCTCCGGTCTCCTGGCCCATAGACCCATCCCGGCCGTACGACCACAATACCCATCCCCCTTCTGGCAAAATCAAGGGCTATGTCCTCCCCTTCCAGCTTGCTCCGGTCATACACGTTTATCGGATTTCTCACATAATCTTCTTTGACCCCATAGGCCCCTTTGACAGAGCCAAGAACTCCTGCAGAACTAAAATGAACACATCTTCTTACTCCTTGGTTCCCAGCAGCTTCATACACAACTCTTGACCCTTCCTTATTTACCCGAAAAAATTCTTTCTCACTTACATGAGAGGCGCCCATGGTTGCTGCCAGATGATAAAGCACATCCACATTTTCCAGGGCCCTTCTCAAAGTCCGCGAATCACAGATATCCCCCTTATACACACGGCATAGATTCTCTTCAGGCAGACCTCTTTCATGGACAAAGGCGTTCACCCTGTGATTTTCTCTGATAAGCTCTTTGACAAGAGCCCTTCCGATGAATCCGGATGCCCCTGTTACACAAACGTTCATGATTTCTATGTGTTATCCATTTTTGTGTTTAAACGCTTTTTCTAAGACCTGTTCTATTTTCTGCTTGTATCTCGAAAATGTATAATTCTTTTGAGACATTTTCCGTGCCGCCTCTGCCCTTTCTCCCGCCTCATCACTGGAAAGCGCAAACTCAATCCCTTTGGCCATCTCTTCGGGCTCCGGTTTTACGAGAATACATATCTTTTCATTCAACACCTGTGTATGCGTCCACAGGTCCGTGGCCACCAGCGGCTTTCCTGATTTAAGATAAGAATAGATCTTAAGCGGAGTGTTTGTCCCTGATAGACGCGGGGAGACAAGCACATCGGCCAATCTTATGTATAAAGGGATCTCAGAAGGATCCACCTGTCCGGTCAAATGGATTTTCTGAAGGACCCTCTCCTGCTCTGCTTTCTTCTTTATTCTCTCCACCGATGAGCGGGCCCCCCCTACAAGGAGAAAGACCACATTCTTGCTGCGTATGCCGGATACAGCTTTAAGCAGCATCTCAATACCCTGGTAAGCCTGAAAATTTCCTGTATACAGGACTATTTTCTCCTCATTCGAACAGATTTCACTGCGTCTCTCCATCACCTCTTCCTCGGATAAGGAGGCAGGCTCAAAATCCAGGAAATTCTCCAGCAGGACTCCTTTCTTTTCATAGCCGGCGCGCTTGATCTGATTGTAGAGGTCTTTGCATATGACTATGACGGAATGGGAATGTTTCAGTATGAACCTCTCAAGCCAGTTGAAAAGAGATTTCATTAATTGTGATTTTGAAAAATTAAAATTTTCAAGCTGCTGGGGAAGGCTGGAATGCATATCATAGATATGCGGGAGATTCCACATTTTGGATAGAAGGACTCCAAGAAGGGCCGCCTCTTCATGAGAAAATATCAGGTCATATCTCTTCCTTAAAAGCTGAGAAAAGGCCTTAATAAAAAGCAGGAAATCAAGAGGGATCTTTGCCCATGAAGGGCCTATTTTTATATTTCTTATGGAAAAGAGATCAGCGATCCTCATGATATTGACGTTTTTGAAGGTTCTGTCTTCACCCATATGATACGTCACCAGATCCACCTCATGGCCCAGGGAAGACAGTGCTTTCAAACGAAAATACACGCTTATCGGAGTTCCCCTCGATTGAAAATAAGGTTCGGGGGCAAACATAAGAATTTTCATTTAAATCCAGTCTAGTCAGAACCTATTTCCGAATCAGATTCATATATGTCTCGAATATAATATATCCTTTTCCCAATGGATTCATGATATGCGCGAACGAGAATTTCAGCTAAAAGCCCCAGAGTGATAAACTGAAACCCCACCACCATAAGGAGAACAGCTAAAAGAAGTAAAGGCCGGTCAGCTATTCCCTGTTTCAGAACCAGCCTCTGATAAGAGAGAATGGCACCGATCACTCCTCCCGCCATACCGCTTATAAGGCCAAAAATTCCGAATATCTGGAGCGGCCTGGTAGCGTAGCTCAACATAAACTTCACGGTTAAAAGGTCCAGCACCACTTTTGTAAAGCGCATCAAGCTGTACTTTGATTTTCCGTGGCGTCTGGGGCGGTGGTTGACTTCAACTTCTGCAATAGTTATCCCAATATTGCTGGCAATCGCAGGGATAAACCGGTGCATCTCCCCATATAGATTGATATTCTTGACCACTTCCCTTCGAAAAGCTTTTAAGGTGCATCCGTAATCATGGAGCTTGACCCGGGTTATCACGGATATTATCCAGTTAGCCATCATCGATGGAAGGCGGCGTGTGAATAATTTATCCTTTCTTTTTTTCCTCCAGCCGCTTACCAAATCATATCCTTCTTCCATCTTATCGATAAGCATCCCAAAGTCCTCCGGGTCGTTCTGCAGATCAGCATCAAGAGTGATGATAATATCACCGCATGAATGATCAAATCCCGCAGACAGGGCCGCTGTCTGCCCGAAATTCTTTCTCAGCCGGATAACGCATATTCTTGGATCTCTCTTCTGCAGCCGGATGAGCACATTCAATGAATCATCCGTACTCCCGTCATCAATAAAAATCACTTCATAAGATTTGTTCAGCTTTTCACAGGAAGCCGTAATCTCCTTATAAAGCTGGTCCAGATTTTCCTGTTCATTAAAAACCGGAATAACCAGGGATAGATCACATTTCCTTTTTTTCATCATCGGGGTAAATATATCATAACGTTAAAAAAATGACCACCCATGTTTTTTTCCATGTGAAAAAAAGAATCAGAAGGCCTGGATTGACTTAAATATTTGTAACATATATCATAACTCTCTAAAAAAAATTTAAATGAAAAAAATAAAACTCCACACCAAGATATTCCTGGGGCTGGTAGTTGGAATCATCGCCGGCATTATTTTCGGAGAAAAAATCCTTATTATCGAACCCATAGGCACTGTGTTCCTTCACCTTATCACAATGATCGTCGTTCCTCTGGTCTTTGTCTCTTTGATGCTCGGCACAGCCAGCCTGGGAGATGTCAGAAAACTTGGAAGGATAGGAGCCAAAACAGCCGCCTATTTTGTCATAACCACCGTCATAGCTATCGTAGTCGGTCTGTTTCTGGCCAATGCGGTCCAGCCCGGAAAGGGACTTTCTCCGGATGTCCAGGAACAGCTCTATAAAAACTACGAAGCCAAAGCACAGGCCGGCCTTAAACATATGGAAGAAAAGCCTTCAATCATAGAAGTCATCGTTAATATTGTCCCTGAAAATCCCATCAGAGCCTTTATTGAGGGAAACATGCTTCAGATCATATTCATGGCTCTTCTCTTTGGGGTTGTGCTGACTCTTATCAAAAAAGACAAATCAAAACCTATCATCACCTTTCTGGACGGACTCAATGATGTTTTCATCCAGGTCGTTCACATCGTGATGAAACTGGCTCCCTACGGTGTGCTGGCGCTCAGTGCTGCTGTGGTGGGCCAGTTCGGTACGGATATCCTTATAACGCTTCTTAAGTATTCCCTGGTCGTGCTGGGAGGCCTTTTTCTTTACACGGTCAGCATCAACAGCCTTTCCATAAGGCTTTTGGGCAGGATGAGCCCTCTTCGTTTTTTCAAAGCCGTTAAAGAAGCCATAATCATCGCATTCAGCACATCAAGTTCCATGGCCACCCTCCCTGTAGCAATGGACGATGTCGAAAGCATTGGCGTCAAGCGTGAATACTCGAGCTTTGTAATCCCTCTGGGTGCCACGGTCAACATGGACGGGACAGCTCTCTACCAGGGAGTCTCAGCTGTTTTTATAGCACAGATATACGGCATCCATCTGGGGATCACCGGGCAGGTCACCATAGTGCTTATGGCCGTTCTTTCCTCCATCGGTGCAGCCGGAGTTCCCATGGCCGGAATCATAGCTCTTGCCCTTGTCCTGAAACAGCTGGGTATTCCCCTTGAAGGAATAGCTCTCATTCTGGGAGTAGAAAGACTTCTGGACATGGTCAGAACCAGTACAAATGTCATAGGAAATATGGCGTGTTCTGTTGTGATCCAGCAGCTGGAAGAGAAGGGGAACAAATGAATATCATAAATTACTGGCTCCGCCTTCTGAGACTGTTTTATCACTATCAAAAGAATTCGACGCATCTCCCTTACCTCCCCATACGGCTCTGGATCGAAGCAACGAGTCACTGCAACTTCCGCTGTGTGATGTGCCCCAATAAGGACCTTAAAAAACAGGACAAAGGATTCATGGAATTCGATGTCTACAAAAAAATTATCGATGAAGCTAAAAAATTTGTTTTTGATATAAACCTTGCCCACAGAGGAGAATCTCTCCTTCACCCTAAAATCGGCGATATGATCCGTTTGGCCAAAGATAATCACATTTATACCAAACTCCACACAAACGGATCCCTGCTTACTGAAAAAGTTTCCCGCGACATCATATCCTCCAGCCTGGACAGGCTGTCATTTTCCTTTGATGGTTTTAAAAAAGAGACGTATGAAAAAATAAGAGTGGGCGGCAATTTTAACAAAACGGTTCATAATATAAAAAGGTTTTTAGAGATAAAAAAATCACTGGGTTCAAAAAAGCCGTTTACTGTCATAGAAGTGATAAATTTCGATAATTTTCCTGAGCTGCAGCTAAAAAAAGAAAAGGAGATTTTTCTCAATCGATTTAAAGGGCTTCCTTTGGACAGCTTCATTGCCAAAGAACTGCACAACTGGGCAGGCGAGATAGAAAAAAAGGCAAGTCAAGGCAAATACTCCAAATGTCCTTTCCCCTGGAATGCTATGATCATTTTCTGGAACGGAGATGTTTCTCCCTGCACTCAGGACTTTTTCGGTGCCTACATAACAGGCAATGTAAAAGAAAATTCTCTAAAAGAGATATGGAACGGGCCTCCTATGGTTCAGCTCAGAAAAAAACTGGTCCGAAAAGACATCGGCGATCTCAAGACCTGTTCCAGCTGCGACAGAATCTGGAGACAGGGACTCCTTGGAGTTCCGAAAGAATACTTGTGGAAATTTATCACAAAGCGGATGCCCTAATAGCCGTTCTGACGGGATTGGGATAATGCCAGAAACAATTATATTCCTGGATTTATTATCAGGAAAATTGATTGCTTTTCTGAATTCAGCTAGAATTCAATCGTGATGCTGCCATGAAATATAAAAAATTCAGCTTTCTCATTTTCTGTCTCGCTGTTTTTGTTCTGGTGTCAACCGGCTGCCAAAAAACACAAACCCCAGAGTTCAAGGTATACAGGTTTATCGATCATCTGGAAAAAGCAAATATCATCACATCTCCCTTCAAGCAAACAGAGATCCTGACAAATGACCTTTTCCCGATAAAATCAGCCCCCATGAATGACCTTGGAATAGGAGAAAATCCTTATCAATTGAAAAGAAAACTCAGACAGGGAAGCGGAGTCGTCAGCACGCTTTTTGCTCCCCCTGAGACTCACTACAGATTCGAGACCGAAATTCCTGAAGGGAGCATTTTTGAATTCAGCATTGGGATCACAAAGGATGAAAACTCGGCAAAAAAAACAAGCCCCGCAGATTCACAGGAGGACGGCGTTGTGTTTTTGGTCACAGTGGGTAAGGAGGCAGGAGAAAAAATTATCTTTCAAGAATACATTGATTCTCCTCCGGAAACAGACAATCCCAGCTTTTTCCAAAAATTCCACAGCATCCAGCTGCCTCAAAGCCCTAAAAAAACCTTTATTTCTATCAAGACAAAGGGAGAAAAACCCTGCTTCTCTTATTGGATAAATCCGGTCATTTACAGAAAACAAAATAAAGGAACGAATGTCATCCTTATCTCCATTGACACTCTCCGCGCCGATCATTTAGGGTGCTATGGATACAAGAGAGACACGAGCCCTCATATAGACAAATTCGCCTCCGAAGGATCTCTCTTTATGAACTCCTTTTCCACCTCTCCGTGGACACTGCCTTCTCATGTCTCCATAATGACCTCCCTGTACGGAATCCATCACCAGGTCTATTACAGCGGTGAAAAAATAGCTCCCTCTGTTTTAACCCTGGCGGACCTATGTAGAAAAAATGGCTTTTTCACCTGTGCGTTTACAGGCGGCGGATTTGTAAGCGCCCAATACGGCTTTGCCAAGGGATTCGATGCCTACTATGAGGGAAGGGGAGGCGTCTTCCATATGAACTCCGCAGAGCTTATCTATGACTCCTTTTCCAACTGGCTCGATAACAACAGGGGAAAAAGATTCTTTCTTTTTCTTCACACGTACCAGACTCACAACCCTTATGTCTGCCCTCACCCTCACAACACTCTTTTCCTGGACGAAGACGCACAGTGGAAGCATATAAATTTCCTTGGTTACCTCGGCGGAAAACCCGGAATTTACAAAACACTTCCCGAGACAGAGAGAAAAAACGCCGTCGGTCTCTATGACGGAGAAATAAGCTACCTGGACGAGAACCTCATAGGACCTCTGGTATCGAAGCTCAAAGAGACAGGCTTGTATGAGAAAACAATGATCATATTCACCAGCGACCACGGGGAAGAATTTTTTGACCATAAGGCATGGGATCACGGGCATAGTCTGTACAACGAATCCATTAGGGTTCCGTTGATCATAAAATTCCCTGAAGATAACTTCAGCGGTGTGAAAATCCCTTACACTATCTCCCTTGTGGATATCATGCCCACTATCCTGGAAGAGGTGGGAATCGAGTTCCCTGATACGCTCTTTGACGGAAAAAGCCTCTTTCCCCTGCTCAAGGGCAGAGAGAAGGAACACAGGACTTTTCTTGCAGACATAGGCGCTAATGTCCTGAACTCACATATCCCCCAGAAGATCTCCATGAACAAAGGAAAATACAAACTGATCCTTAATAAAGAATTCAGTCAAGAAGACTTAGGCTATTTCATCGCTCCTCCTCCTGAGACAGTGCAGATAGAGCTTTTCGACCTTTTGAATGATTTTAAGGAGGAAAACAACATCGCAGAAAAAAATCCCGGTCTCACCAATTCGATCCTCCAGAAAATCAATGACATCTACAGCCAGGCAAAAAAAAGAAATTCAGAAAAAACAGAAATCGATGAAAAATTAAAGGAACAACTGAAAGCTTTGGGATATATCCATTAATCATTCATGAAAAAACTTATAAATCTCTCAATAACAGACCTGCTTCCTGAAGAGGCAAGGCCTTTTCCAAAAGCACTTTTCCTTATTTTGATCCTAAGCTTTGTCCTTAACATCATTGGCATTAACTGGGGGCTTCCCAGCCCCAGCTCACGGGGATGGGCTGCAGATGAAATAACACCCGTATCTGTATTAAACGGGATGGAAATGAAATTTTCCAATGGCTGGACAGCCAGGTTCCCCCCTCTTCATTTTTACACTCTTTCTCTTTTTTATCTTCCTGTTTGTTCCCTGGATGCCCTGAATATCATAAACCTGCCGGATTCACTGCTTAATACGGTCTTTTTTATTATCAGTAGACTGATCAGTGTTTTTATGGGGACAGTCCTTGTGTTTATGGTTTATCTTTGCGGCTGTGAAATAACAGATAAAAGGTCAGCTCTTTTTGCCTCGCTCATTACGGCGCTGACCCCGCCTTTTGTCTATTACTCAAAAACATCAAACACAGATATCCCTTATCTCTTCTGGTTTATCCTAGCTCTTTATTTTTTCATACGGATATTGAAATACCATCACACATTTGACTATATTCTCTTTGCTGCCGCAGCTGTATTTTCCATCTGCACCAAGGACCAGGCCTACGCTCTCTTTGTTCTGACCCCGTTCATCATCATCATTTCTTTATTCCGACACAATAAAGCTCACTACAAAAAGACAACCTGGCTCAAATCCGTATTCAACAGAAAAACACTATCAGCCCTTATCACGGGAACTTCTTTGTTTGTCATTATTTATAACCTTGTCTTTAATCTCCAAGGATTCAAAAGACATTTTTCTTTGATCACGGGCGCTGCCAGGGGCGTAAGGATTTTCAGCAATGATATTTTGGGTCATTCCAGAATGCTCTGGCAGACTGTAAAGCATTTGAATTTCATCCTGAGCTTTCCGGTATTTGTCATATGCATCCTGGGTTTCCTTTATGCCCTGACACGAAAAAAGAAAAATCCCCTTCTTTTTATTGTTTTTTTGCTGGCCCCTTCTTATTATATTTTTTTCATAAGCGTTCTGGGCAGAAATTATGTGAGGTATCTTCTCCCCGTATACATCATTTTGTCTTTTTTCGGGGGACTGTGCCTTTCCTACTTTCTCCATTCATCAAGAAGATTCAAATTTATAAAATATCTGCTTGTCATTCTTCTTTTTGTCAATTCTGCGGCCTACTCGCTTTCTGTGGATGTCATTATGGTCAATGACTCGCGGTATTATGTGGAACAATGGATGGAGCAGCATATCAAACAGGATGAATCCATATTGTTCATCGGCTTTTTAAATTTTCTGCCGCGCAATAAAGGCTTCACCCATGCCCGCTACATCCTCCGCCCGAGCTACAATCAAATAATAAAGTCGAAGGCTCATTATATAGTATTCAATTCCGACCTTGTTAAATCCAAAACCCCTGTCCTGTATAAGAAAATAATAGATAATGAGGATGAATACAAACTGGTCCTGAGATACAAGTCTTCTCCCTGGCTGGATCTTCTGCCCGAACATCAAATAAGAGAGGATGGAAACAAAACAATCATCACAAATCTGAACCTCATAAATCCTGAAATCATGATCTTTCAAAAACAGGAAGGCTCTTAACCTGGTTAATAGCGGGGATTAAACTTCAGAAAAAAGGGCGCCCTTGATGCATCTGGAGAGACCCGCTCGACCTGAATATCCACCCTGTAAAGATGGGTGTTCCTGTAAGAATAAAAGGGAAGCTCAGTAAGCGCCACGGATTTTTCTTGTTCCGTGGTCCTGCCTTTAAAAAACACCCTGTCAAAATAGCGGCATTCGACGCTGTGCTCGCCTCTTGAAGAACGGAATCCGACCTCTAATTTTTTTATTTCCCGCCATGAGGTAAAGAAGAATTGGTAATTTCTGTTGTCTTGAGAGATCCTGAACTCACCGGGTTTTTGCATTTCAACCAAACGGCTTAATGAATAAAAAGTCAGCTTCTCTCCTTTGGGGAAATCCGCTTTCTGGGGGTGGATCAGAACCGCTCTGGGATAAAGCGCCAGCCACCAAAAAAGAAAGATAAAACCTATGATGGTGAACACCGGCGCCGCATCTATTTTTTTCCTGAAAAAACAATCCTTCTTTATGATGTATCCTAAGAGGAAAACAAGGATGAGTCCGAGCCATATGTAATTCGGCACATAGGACAGATTATTGACTTTAATGAAGGAAGGAAGAAATCCGGGAACAGAGAGATTCAGGCTGCTGAGGAATAAAAACAGGTCCCCGGCTCTGAACGTATGGATATGGGTCGTGGATTGATAGAGAAAGGACGGATGGAAAAGCAGCAGGACCGCGATGATGAAACTAAAGGCACATCCAATGGAAAAAAGCCGGGAATAGACCTTTTTCCTGTTATAAACAAAAAAATAACCCACAAACACGATCAGGATCCAGGATAAAGGAGTCAGAATCCTTCCCTGGGGGCAAAATCCCTGCCTGTGAGTCAAAAAGGCGTAGTTCAAAAGAAAGGGAACGGAGATAAAGAGAAGAGCGATGAGGTCTTTTTTGGAGCGCCTGAACATCTCCACAATCCCGGTAAAGAAAAAAAAGTAAAAAGGGGCGTACAAAAGCAGGCCGTCTCTCTGGTCAAGAAAGTAATCAAAAAAACTATCAATCCTCAGCCACACCGGGATACTCAAAACCAGGTCTTTAAAAGCCTTTAGTTTCTCCGGCGTCATCATGCCTTCGTATATGGAAATGGGATTGACAGTGCCGTAAAGGGAATAAACAAAAGAATAAAACAGGACCACGGATACGGCTGGTAAGCTCAGAAAATAGACGACTCGCCACCTGACCCTGTGTTCTTTCAATAGAAAATAAACAGCTACCAGCAAAAGGGGCCAGAAGACCATATTGTACTTTAAACCGAACCAGAAAAAGGTTGAAAGAAAAAGTCCGCAAAGAACAAGCTGAAAAACAGATAAAGGCTTTTGAGAGCGCACTTTCCTGAACACATACAAAGAGAAAAACGCGACCACTATTTCCGGATAAAGATGTATGGAATAAAAAAGCACCGGCACTGTGAAAGAATACAGGAACCAGAAAAAAAGAGAGACTTTTTCTTTTCTCCAGAGCTCCTGGAAAAAAAGAAAAAGCTGGATTCCGAGAAGGCACGCCCAGAAGGAGAGGCTCACGCTTAAGACAAACGTGCGGGCTTCCCCATTAAAAAAACGGCTCAGCCAGTAATAAGGCAGCATAAGAACGGATATGCCGGGAAGGTTTATGGGGTAGATGTGTTGATTCCCCTTTTTTCCGGCGCGGGCGTATATCCCCAACTTTAAATCAGGATATTTTTCTTTTGAATAAAAATGATAATAATCTTTATTCAAATAATTGTTGGCCACGTTGATATCCTGGTCCTTGTAAAGGCTGTGGGTCGTGAGAAGATAATAGGGCTCGTCCCCTGTAAAATCCCTTCCGTTCCGGATCAGAAAAAAACTGCAAAGATTATAGATGAAAAAAGAAGCTATAAAGAGGATGAAGATCTTCTTTCTCAGGGAAAACGCTCGGAACCAGCTCCCTATTTTTTCAGCAGCTTCACGCACCCTTTCCAATCGGCTGACCTGGACCCATTTGATGATAAGAAAACCAAACACCATAAGCGCGGCAAGGATTTTCAGCCTGACCTTTAAATCCCCTGCAGTCAGGTAATGAGAAAGGAGAAAAGGAGAGAGAAGAGAGAGGCTCAGCGGCACAAAGGCAAACAAATCCTTCCTGAGAAAAAAAGAAAGGTCCTTTTTAAAAAAGCGGCTCTCTACGGAAGCTGTGCCTTTCCAGAAAAGAACGAGCGCGATAAAAAAAACAGCGGTCAGCAGGATCAGAAACAAAACCGAAGGATGAAAGCCGTGGTCATCTATTGTGAAAGTATTTGATTTTATACAAATAAAGAAATAAAAGGAAAGACCCACGGCAATGGAAAACAAAAAAATCAGCGCCGCAGGAAAATGTGTTTTTTTCTTGTTAAGAATCACGAATGATGATCCTGGCCGGATTTGTTTCTTTGTTTTACCTTTCTTGCGGGAACACCCACAGCAATGGAATATTCGGGAAGCGATTTGTTGACCACAGCTCCGGCTCCGATCACAGAACCCTTTTCTATGTTGACTCCATCCAAAACCACGACAGAGGCTCCCAGCCAGCAGTCATCCCTGATGCGAATGCCTCCCCTGTCCAGAGAAGGCTGCAGCATAATGGGTATATCGGTCCTGTCAAACCTGTGGTTCCCTCCGGCCACCAGATAGCAGTGACCGGCAAGAAACGTATACGCACCCACTTCAATAATGGTCTCAGAAAGAAGAGAACAATTCGCGGAAATATTGGAATAATCCCTGAGAAATATGCTCCCGCCTTTACAGCTCAATGTGGTGTTGCGCCCGATATAGGTGTTTTTGCCGATCCTGATCCCTTCATTATCATCCCCTTTGGCATCCAGTACGGAATAGTCATCTATGAACGAATTGTCAGAGATGGATATCTTGTGAGGATGCCGGATGGTGATGTGATGTCCAAAAGCCACTCCCTTTCCCACTCTTTGAAACAGAAACGGATAAAAGATCTTTCTCATAAAGATACCCAGAGCTCCGGGCACCCAGGAAAACAGCAGGATAATAAGCTCGTATCGAATGAAACTCCAGAGGCCGCTTTGGCCGATAAAAAGGTCCCGGTATTTCTGAGAGGCGGATTTTTCCCCGATCAGTTCTTTCTGAACACTGGCTTTGTGTTCTTTCATGCGGTCCTTCCTTAAGAGGTCAATTTATCTTACTCTAATTAACGTTAAAATTCAAAATCTAAATAACCTGGGGACATCCCATTAGGTACCACCCTATAGAACCCCTATTTACGTACGTAGCTTACTACCAGAATACAAGCTTCCCTTGTCCTGCCTAATCATAACCCACTCCATGGGGGGGCTTGCGGCTGCAGGATTGCGGTTGCGTATTAAATGGAAATATTTCAGAGGGGGATAATCTGTAATATTTTTTTAATAACCAACGGATTCAGTAATATAGGGTAGTACCTTGTGGAGCGTCCCCTATAGATCAATCCGCTATGTATCCTGCCCGGTGGGTGATCCTGAAGCGGCCTGTTGTGACTTTTACTTCTATCTTGTGGAACTTATTATCCGCTTTGTAATCTTTGGGTGTGTAGTAGAGAAGATAATAATT
>Ga0190359_1001324_pt1 | contig 15701 bp, 11 predicted proteins | sample 48721823_MG_FD_161269 | JGI IMG/M metagenome (GOLD analysis project Ga0190359, IMG submission 161269) | Hydrothermal vent microbial mat bacterial communities from Southern Trench, Guaymas Basin, Mexico - 4872-18-2-3_MG | ecosystem: Environmental > Aquatic > Marine > Hydrothermal vents >... | reverse complement strand
ACGTGGGTAAGCGGGAATTGCTGTTTGTAAGTTAAAACACCTATTGATTTCTTCAGAAATAAAATATAAAAATGCAGTGACGATTTTCATCCTGATCAAAATTTTGGAGTTCAGCGATGGTAGAGATAACATGTCCCCAATGCAATTACACAAAAAGTATTCCAATTGAAAAGATACCTCCAGGCACAAGGTGGATAAAATGCCCAAAATGTGGAAATAGATTTGAATATCTAAAAAAGAAAGAGGGTGTAGAAACTGAAAAGAGGGATGCTACACCTTGGGAAAGACGTCTGGAGCTTGGTTTATGGAAAGGTGTAAAGCAAACAATCAAATCTGTACTCTTTTCCCCAAAAAACATGTTTTCCTCAATGCCCGTCAGGGGTGGGTGGAGAGAGCCTTTGGCATTCGGACTATTGGTGGGTTCTATCAGCAGCATGTGCGCATTTTTCTGGGAATTTTTAATTGCTAACAGTGGACTTCTCCGACCTTTTGAAGGTTTTTCCATATCCCTAAGCTCACCTATTATATTTTTAATTTTTATCTTCCTTTCACCCTTATTAGTGAGTATTGGCATTTTTGTTTCGAGCCTTATCATCCATCTTCTGCTCCTTCTGGTCAAAGCCGGGAACAACAGATTTGAGGCTACCTTTAGAGTTGTGGCCTATTCTCAGGCTACAAGGATTTGGTCAATATTACCATTTATAGGCAGCCCAATAGGATGGGTCTGGAGAAGCATTGTTCAGATTATCGGGCTTAAAGAGGCCCATGAGACAAGTTATTTAAGGATAATTGTTGCCTTTTCCATACCAATAGTGTTGCTACTGCTTATAGTGGTTGGTGCAGTTTTCTTTATTATCAGCCATATAATGGCTTGAGGTAATGAATCTATGCTTCTATCTTTATATTTTCATTCTCATTATAGCATTCGCTTTCATTAGCGAGATTGCTGAATTTTCCTATGATCCGACTCTGCCAATATTAAAGGCGTATTGGAGGACTAAGTAAATAAGATATATGCCTAAAAGCCAGGCTCCTTGCGCTTTCTTGAAATAACCACCTCTGTTTATGAATATGAAGTATCGAAAGGAGTATAGGATAATGAGCATGGCAGGGAAGTGATAAGAATAGAAGTTTGGTGGAATCGCAAGGGGTCTGGCTGCAGCAGCAGCCCCAATAACGAACAGGCAGTTTAAAACATCTGCACCAACGATATTTCCCACAGTAATCTCGGGGTGTCCCTTCCGTACGGCAGCAATAGCCGTCATGAGTTCCGGTAAGGATGTGCCAAAGGCCACCATAGTTGCAGCAATAACGTCTTCAGGCACTCCAATTCTGTGGGCTATTTCTGCAGCGCTTGGCACAAGTATCCGGGCGCCGACCACGATTAAAAACAAGCCCCCAATTATCATCAACCAGCATTTTTCCAAGCTCACCAATTCGGAATTATCCACCTGTTCACCTTCTATAGCCATGCTACCTCCTTGCTTAGCCCAAACGTAGGTTATGTACATGTAGCCAGCCAGGAAAATAAGGAAGAGGAAACCAACCCATCGATGCAGGATAGGCTGCCCGGGCATAGTGGCCAGGAGGATAAGCGAAATTATAACAAGCAGGGTAGCTGCTCCCACCTGCACCCAGCCTGTTCGATTGAGAATGAATCGGTTCACAGGCACGGTAGTCAAAAGGCACGTCAGCCCAAAGATTAGCCCGGTGTCTGCAATAATGGAACCAATGCCGTTGCCAAGGGCCAGGCCTGGATTGCCCAACCATGCGGCCATTACTGAGACAAAGGCCTCTGGCATAGTTGTTCCGAGTGATACAATCGTCGCCCCGATGACTATTCTTGGCAGGCCAGTCCTGCGTGCCAGGTGAACAACGCCATCAATCATCCAATCAGCTCCTTTTGAGAGAATTACGATGCACAAAGCTATGAAGATCAACAAAGCTATAGTGGGAAATCCAGCCACAAGATTATTTAAAAGGGTTTCGTCTCCCATCCAGCGTAAAATTTCTTGTAACACAATCTATCCTCTGTAAACCGAAGGCTTGTAAAAAATGGTTCAATGCTGCCTCTGTTTATTACGCTCTCAAGCTATAGAACTTTCAGTGTGTATGCAAGAATAACCTTATCAAGGTTTTTCCTCAAGTCCAATTCTCATAGTAAAATCTATAAGGCCTTATAATAATAATATTTGAATTTCCTTTTTGCGTCCAAATTTAAGGGTATAAGTATCTTTTTTCAAGGAACTATGATACCCTATTTTATCTTTGTGAAAAGAGGTCTATAGAGAATTAATGTCTAATAAAATACAATACGATAAAGTCTTGAACAAGGCTCAATTGTCTGCAGTTACTGCCCCTGAAGGCCCAATCCTTGTGATTGCAGGGGCTGGGAGCGGAAAGACAAGAACCCTGATCTACAGGGTTGCATGGCTCATAGAAAGAGGTGTTCCGCCGAAGGAGATTCTTCTTCTGACCTTTACAAGAAAGGCGGCCAGGGAGATGCTTGAGAGGGCAGCAAAGCTATCAGATAGACGATGCAAAAATGTTTCTGGTGGCACTTTCCATTCCCTTGCCCAGTATGTGTTGAGACAGGAGGCGCACCGACTCGGGTTTAGTCCCTCTTTCACAATTATGGATAGATCAGACATGGAGGAGGCAACTCATGCCCTTGTCCCTGAAGTAGATGGAGAAAAACGATCTATTCGATTGCCGAAAAGGTCTACTATTGCAACTATTATTAGTAAAGCGGCCAATATTGAGAAGCCCTTAGATGAGATTATGGAGACAGAGTATCCTCAATTTCTACCAGTTGTTTCACAGATAGAACATCTGCTTACACTTTATAGAGAGTATAAAAGAAAAAACAACCTCATAGATTACGATGATCTTCTCCTCTTTCTTAGACTCCTTTTGAAAGAAGATGCAGAAATTAGGCTTCAGTTGAGCAACAGATACAAATATATCATGGTTGATGAATATCAGGATACAAACAGAATTCAGTCCGATATTATCCGCTATCTTAGTTCGTTACATAAGAATGTTATGGCCGTGGGTGATGATTCTCAGTGCATTTATTCCTTTAGGGGGGCTAATTTTAAAAATATGTTTGACTTTCCGTCTCATTTTCCGGAGGCAAGGATCATAAAATTAGAAGAAAATTACAGATCCACTCAGCCCATACTTACTATGACCAATGCACTCATGGATCAAGCAAGGGAGAAGTATACCAAATGCCTCTTTACCAGAAGGGAAGGCAATGAAATTCCCCTGGTTATTGACACTGGGAACGAACGCGATCAGGCGTTTTATGTATGCAGGGCTATAGAAGCTTTATTGGACGAGGGAAAACAGCTGAGAGATATAGCTGTTTTATTTAGAGCTGGCTTTCATTCATTTGAATTGGAACTTGAACTTACGCGCCGCAATATTCCCTTTGCCAAATATGGAGGGTTTAAATTTATGGAGTCTGCGCACATCAAAGATCTTTTGGCACACCTCCGGGTGGTAATTAATAAAGAGGATATTCTTAGCTGGGGCCGTCTCTTACGATTGCTAAAAAATATTGGCCCGGGAAGAAGCCAGGCAATAATAGATTGGATGAAAAAAGAGGATGTAGCGGCAGACAGGATAGATGAATGGCCAGGGATTAGTAAAGAAAGAGAGGGGTTTGCTAAGTTAGCCAAACTTATGAATGCCCTTTCTACACCAAAGATAGCGCCTAAACGAGGTGTTGAGCTCGCACTTGCATATTATAGCCCTTTTCTAAAAGAAAGATTCGATGACTACCCAAGAAGACAACAGGAGTTAGAACAGTTACTCTCAATGGCATCGAGATATAAAAACTTGAGAGCATTTTTAGATGACCTTTCTCTTGAACCACCAACAAGCCCGGTAGATCTCAGACCTTTAGATAAGACGGATTGCTTAACGCTTTCTACCATACATTCAGCGAAAGGATTAGAGTGGAAGGTAGTTTTTATCATCTGGCTCGTGGATGGACGCTTTCCACCTGGCAAATCCTTTACAAATAGAGAGAGCCTTGAGGAAGAACTCAGGTTGCTGTATGTTGCAGCTACACGAGCAAAAGACAAACTGATCATGACCTACCCAGGACAGGAGTTTGTGCGTACCGCTGGAAGATCATCGAGCAGTAATTACCGCCAGGGCATTTCATCATTTGTTAGCGCCTTGCCTCATAATGTTATTGAGCGCCATTCATTATTATCATCCTCCTCGCCTGCCGGTGCCCCATTCGCCAGTAACACGTATACAGCATTTATGGATGAGCGAGTTGGTGTCTCTATTAATAATGCAATTTTAGGATCAAAGCCTTTTTATAAGCCCTTGGAGGTGGCTGCGGACTCCTCTGCACTAAAACAAGGCGACAGGGTCAATCACCCGGCATTTGGCACAGGGGTAATAGCCAGATTTATGGGCAATGACAAGGTAGAGGTGATCTTTAAGGATAAGGGGATCAAGTTACTTCACCTTGGGTATACGAGTTTAGAGAAGATTTAAGATGGATATCTCTGATTTACATCCCTGGGATGTGACATATAAAGAGGCAGTCAAAATCCAAAAGGAGTTAAAAGATAAGGTTGTTTTAAAAAACATAGATAAAAGAATAAGATATGTTGCCGGGTTAGATGTCTCATATGCAAAAGGGTCTAATATAATGTGGGCAGGGGTTGTTGTTCTTGATTTTCCCGCATTAAACAAGACAGAAGAGAGATGGTCTCAAAAGAAGGTTTGCTTTCCTTACATACCTGGCCTTTTAAGCTTCAGGGAAATTCCTGCATTACTTGAGGCGCTTAGAAAGATAGAGATAAAACCAGATCTGATTCTTTGCGATGGGCAGGGTATCGCACACCCAAGGGGCCTAGGACTTGCATCCCATCTGGGAATCATTTTAAATAAGCCCACTATTGGCTGCGCAAAATCACGCCTTGTGGGTACATATAATCAGGTTGGGGAACGTAAAGGTGACTATGCCTATCTCACATATAACAATAGGGTTATTGGAGCTGTAGTTCGGACAAGATCAAAGGTCAAGCCTATCTTTGTTTCTCCAGGATATGGGATCATGCTAAATGATTGTATAAGATTTGTTCTTGAAACCTGTTCAACTTATAGAATACCTGAACCTACGAGGCAAGCCCACCTCCTTGTAAATTCAGTTAGATGTGGGGTCAGGTCTTGACATTTGACACAATTTATATAGCTAAGAGTCTGCCCCTAAACGGTTCATTGTGTCAAATGTCAAGACCTGACCCCAGGAGTTTTTTATCTGGTTTTATAGCTATAATCGGGCCACCTAATGTTGGCAAATCTACCCTTTTAAACCGATTGCTTGGGCAAAAGATAGCCATCACATCACCCAAGCCACAAACTACCAGAAATAGGATCTTAGGGATTTATAATGAAGATGACTGCCAGATGGTATTCATCGACACTCCTGGCATCCATCAAACGAGATCTCTGCTCCATAAAAGTATGGTTGGTTCGGCAAAAAGTTCTTTGGGGGAGGTTGATATCATACTTCTGGTGGTCGGATTTGAGGAGCCTGCGAATAATAGTGAGTTAACTATTATATTAAGGCTTTTGAGACAAACAGATAAAACTGCCCTCCTGGCCATAAACAAGATCGATTTGCTTAAAAAAGAAAATTTACTGCCTGTAATTGAAATATATAGCAAAATGGCTCGTTTTGATTCTATAATACCTGTGTCTGCCCTTTATGGTGATGGGTTGGAGACCTTAATAGGGGAGTTAAAAAATAAACTATCCCCAGGTCCTCAATTCTTTCCCCCTGATATGGTTACTGATAAGTCTGAGGAGTTTCTAATAGCCGAGATTATAAGAGAAAAAATATATTATCACACAAGAGAGGAGTTGCCATATTCCTGTGCTGTGAGGATTGAACAAATAAATGAAGACCTGGAAAAGAATCTGCTTGTTGTCATGGCAACTATATTTGTGGAAAAAGCCTCACAGAAAGGTATAGTTATTGGGAAAAACGGAAAAATGATTAAAAAAATAGGTAGAAATGCAAGGATAGAGATGGAAAAAATATTTTCATCTCATGTCTATCTGGAACTTTTTGTTAAGATTGAAAAAAATTGGAGCAGTGATGCCAGGTCTTTAAGAAGACTTGGATATTAAATAAAAAACCAACCACTTGTAAGCAGTTGGTTTTTTTAGGAGAAAAGAGGTTATTTACTGATTTATTATGCTGCAAGATTCTTGCCAAAATAATGATATTTGGGAACAGTTTATGTAACTAATTGTTTCAATTAAACAATTCCTATAATACAAAACCACCGTTCTCTTTTTCTATTTGTCTTAAAAGTACAGTTTTTTGTACCCAAAAGTGATAATATATTTATCATTTGAAATAACTACCTTAAATTATTCCATAATTTTAGGTACAATTTTTTAAACTTCTAAACAACGATATTGTACTTTTTCATTTTATGCTGAATAAGACTTTTCGTGATGCCAAGCATATCTGCAGCATGAGATTGAACATTATTGCACTGTTTCAAGGCTCTTCTTATTAAATGCTCTTCTACCTGCTCCAGTGTTTTTTGCAGCGGCGCATTTAGGGGTATGAATCTATCAATATTGATTTCTTCCTTTTTTCCTGAAAATGAGTCTGGCAAATCCTCTATGTTGACTAAGCCATCAGAATTCATCACCACAGCCCTTTCAATTGTATTTTCCAGCTCCCTAATATTCCCAGGCCAGCTATAGTTATACAGGGCTTTCCAAACCTCAGGAGCTAATTCTATTTTTTTCTTTTTAGATGGCTGGAATTTTTCTATAAAATGTGCAACGAGAAAAGGAAGATCTTCGATCCTATCTTTTAAGGTTGGCACCTCGATTTGAACTACATTCAGACGATAGAAAAGATCCTCCCTAAATATTCCTTTATCTACATCCTCTTTTAATTTACGATTCGAGGCTGTCAAAATTCTAACATCCACCTTAATAGTTTTAGTTCCACCCACCCTTTCAAATTCCATCTCCTGTAATACCCTGAGTAGCTTTACCTGTAAAGAAGGCGGCATCTCCCCCACCTCATCCAGAAATAAGGTACCCTCATCAGCCAATTCAAATCGCCCCTTTTTCATGGCAATAGCTCCAGTAAAGGCGCCCCTTTCATGGCCAAAAAGTTCACTTTCTAACAATGTTTCAGTCAATGCGCCACAATTTAAAGAGATAAATGGCCTGTTTTTCCTCGGGCTATTATAATGAATGGCCTTGGCAATAAGTTCCTTACCTGTGCCAGATGGGCCTGTGATCATAACAGATGCCCTTGACTGGGCAACTTTGCTGATCATATCATAGATCTTGAGCATAGGTTTGCTTTTGCCAATTATATTTCCATATTTATAGCGATCTGAAAGGGCCTCGCTAAGAAGCCTGTTTTCTTTAATAAGGCGATAGTTTTCTAAGGCTTTTTTGATGGTCAGCTTTAATTCTTCATTTCTAAAAGGCTTGGTAATATAATCATAGGCCCTCTTTTTCATGGCCTCAACTGCCATTTCTATAGTCCCATAGGCAGTCATTATAATAACGGGAAGCTCAGGATTGATTTTCTTTGACTCTTCCAAGAGTTCAATCCCATTCATCTTAGGCATTTTCATATCTGTAATTACTAAGTCCAGATCCGTCTCCCTGATTAAACGGAGTGCATTGATAGCATTATCTTCTGTAATTATCTCGTAACCCTCTGGAGAAAGTAAGGCTTCAAGGATAACAAGATAGTTCTTTTCATCGTCTATGATTAAGATTGTTTCCATAATTGTGTTTGTTGGGTTTTTGTGTTTATTGAGATAACTGTTTAAGCAGTCAGGTAGTTGAGCAGTAAACAGCTTAGCCACTTAACGATTCAACTAATTTCGGTTAGTTTTTTCGGGGTAAATTAACAAATACACTTGTTCCAGTTCCTTCTTCGCTCTCTATCCATACTTCTCCTTTATGCCCTTCTATAATCTTTTTCACAATAGCCAATCCAAGGCCGCTTCCCCTCTCCTTTGTTGTAAAAAAGGGATTAAATATCTTTTTGCTATTTTCCTTGCTGATCCCCGCTCCTGTATCTTGAATTTCTATCCTATAATTTTCTTTCTCCTCTACAATTTTAATAGTAATATTGCCGCCATCATTGATTGATTGAATAGCGTTTATGAAAATGTTCAGGAATGCCCTATAAAGCAGGCCTGGATCTGCCTCAATTTTATAGGGCCTATTATTCAGATCGCCATTATTTACGCTGACATTCTTTTTATCTAATTCGGATTGCAGAAAAGAGAGGTTTCTTTCGATAATTTCTTCAAGGTGACAATCCTGGAGATTTGGCTGCTGTGGTCTGGCAAAGTCAAGAAAGTCAGTTACAATATCATTGAGGCGCCCTGACTCTTCCAGAATAATAGAAGATAGTTTTTTTTGGTTCTCATTACCTGCTGATTTCTCTGTTAAAAATTCTGCGGTGCTCCTGATTATGCCTAAGGGGTTCTTTATCTCATGAGAAACGCCGGCGACCATTTCGCCAAGCGCAGCTAAACGCTCCGCTTGATTCAGTTGATCTTCCAATAGCTTTTGCTCCTGTGCCCTCTTTCTAAGGATATGTTCAGCCTTCCTTACTACAAGCAGGAGAGCCAGGAATATAAGAAACATTATCGAAAGAGACACACCAAAGATAAGATATCTGAATTTTAATATAGATTCATATTCTTTTGTGAGATCTTGGGTCAGCTCAAATACACCTAATATCCCTATATAGGAATAAGGGGGTTCTGCCTTAAAGGGTATAAAGGTCTTAAGCTTTTTTTCCTTTGCAAAATCCATGAACCAGGACCCGGAAATGGCAGGTTCACGGGACACCAAACGTGAGCTATGTTTTCCCTCAAGGGCAGCTTTATATTCCATACCTCCCCTGCCAGTTAATCCAATCAAATCCCTATTGGTGCTATAGGCAATAATGCCTTTCTCCATATCATATATATTGACTTGCTCTATGTTCAAGGAGTGAATAGTAGTCCTCACTATTTTATCCATCAGATCAGATTGTTCCTTTTCTCTCAGACTGATTGCCCCGTATCTGTATCTAACAGGGATAGTAAAATAGTGAAATACTTGATGGTTTAAATTATTTGCTATAAGCAGGGCATGATTCTCATAGGTATTCATCAAGACCTTTGTGGCTCGTTGGGAAATAACCATTGATAGGGTGAAGCTTGAGATAATGAGGATTACAAAACTTGTATAGGCAAAAAACTTAACTAATCTGAATCGGTTGGTTTCAGGTCGGATATTTTCTGAATTATGTTTCATGCTGCCTAAACACTCAGTCTTACCCCTTCCAAATAATTACTTATTGCCCTATCATATTGCCAGGTGAGATTAAAAACTTTTTTTGCCAGTTCAAATCGTGTCTTTAGGGTCGTTGTCCCAGATTCTATAATTTCTTTTAACACCTTAGGATAATCTGATGGATCAACTATAACAGTCACATACCTAAAATTCTTTGCTGCTGATCTCAGCATGCTCGGACCGCCTATATCAATGTTCTCAACAGCCTCTTCTAATGTGCATCCCTCTTTTGCGACTGTTCGCTCAAATTGATACAGATTAACAAGCACCAGATCTATGTTCTTTATACCATGCATGTTCATCATCTGAATATCTTGTTGGTTATCCCTCCTTCCCAACAATCCACCATGCACCTTTGGATGAAGTGTTTTAACACGGCCATCCATCATTTCAGGAAAGCCGGTATACTCAGATATATCCAAAACCTTTATTCCTCCATCCCTCATTGCCTTTGCTGTGCCCCCAGTTGAAAGAATTTCTATCCCTAATCTCTCTAAAGATTTCGCAAACTCAACTATGCCACCTTTATCCGTGACGCTTATAAGGGCTGTGGATATTTTATTCATGTTACATCCTCCTGTTAAAAAAAGTTAACAATTTCACAGACTACTGCGAATGAATGTTTGACTGAAAAGCGTAAAAGGAGCAGCGGATTTTGTCAAGCTAAATATAGCCTTGAATTACATACATAACAGTGCCATAGTACGCTTTGATATAAAGCAATAGGCAGTATGCAGCAAAGAGATTTCTATTGCTTACTGCTTGGTCCATACTGCATACTAATTTTTGAGGCATATATGACAAAGGTATATTTAGTGAGGCACGGACAGACAGACTGGAACAAAAAGCTAACATTTAGGGGAAGAAAGGACATTCCATTAAATGAAGCCGGACACAGGGAGGCAAAAGCTATATTGGATGCCTTAAAAAATAAAGACATTGGCGCTATTTATACAAGTCCGCTCAGACGTTCTATTGAGACTGCTGAACCGATTGCAAAATTTTTTCATCTTGAGATAGCGCCTGTTCAAGGATTGATTGATATCAACTACGGTGACTGGGAGGGTTTAACATTTAATGAAGTAAAAAAACGATATAGCGATGAATATAACAAATGGGAAAAAAGGCCTGACTTGATAAGATTCCCCAATGGAGAAACTCTTGATGAAGCTAAGGAACGGTCTTTTCGCGCATTTAAAAATATTGTAAAGGAGAATCCTGGCAAATCAATCCTTATTGTTCCTCACAGGGTTATAAACAAGGTCCTTCTATGTGCGCTTTTAGGCCTCAGCAACTCACATTTCTGGGAGATTAAACAAGATACAGGGTGCATTAATTTAGTTGAATATTTAAATAACAGGTTTATCCTATCACTTATGAATGACACCTGCCATTTGAAAGAAATAGGAGATAGGACAGTCCAACCTGATTTTTAATATACAAATTTCTCTTGATACAATAGACTTTGCAAAGACTAAATAGAAGCAAACCAGCTTTTTTTGCACGTCAAATCATAGAATACCTACTATAACCACAGGATCAAAAAGGCAGAGTCAGAAGTAAAGACTGAAATGCTGCATAATTAAATATTAGTAGGCGATAAAAATAGTACCATCAGCATATTTGAAACACAATAATTCATTAATTAAATTAACTAATTAAAATTATTGACAAATAGTATTATTTATGCTTATAAAAATCTTTATATTTATAATTGATGGTCTCGTAAAAAGTCTTCGCTGCTTGTCATTTCGAGTGAAACGAGAGATCTTTAAAACGTAACATATTGAAAAGACAAGATTTCTCCCTGTGGTCGAAATGACATATTCGTCGATTTTGACTTTTTACGAATTCATCATAATTAATGTAATATAATTAATACTATCTATCCAAACCTATTAGAGCGAAAGTATATTTTTGTTTTTCCGCCAGCTGATATTTTATGCGAGAGAGGTTGGCAAGGAAAGGCGATTTAATAGATTAACTTAAACCGACTTACGCTTCTATGGATAGGAACAACTCACTAAAAATACTTCCTAAAAAAGCAGCGCCCATCAAACGTGCCCCTGGGGAGGAGCGTTGGTTTCCACCCTGGCTATTTCAGCATCAGGATTTGATACATGCTCTCGAAAGCGCTCACCCGGTCGATCCAAAAGACCTGATCAATACGCTCAACCACATCCATTTTATGGACAGATATATCCTTGTCCACTTTAATCATCCTAAATACGAAGAGAGTATTCTTGTTCGGGCATACCCTGATCCCTGTCACGACAGGAAATTCACGTGCCGCTTGTTGGATGAGAATATCTCAGGCATAAAGTTGAAGAACTATCAATTTCTTCACCTTCTCATTGATGATGGTCATTCAATGATATTAGTGCCTGCCGTATTACAAGAGATGAGCGAAAACTATCTTACCATTCAACTGCCGGATGCAAGCTATGCCGTGGGACAACGACAGGTGAGAAGGTATGCCTGCCATGATGTGGTTGTGGAGTTGATTCAGAGCGGGTTTCTCGCTAGAGGAGAATTGCTGGACTTTAGTCCAATCGGCTTTCGTGTGAAAGTGAGAGCCGAGTCATCAAGCACCTTTAATTGGTTTAATCCAGAAGTACCTGTTGTCATTCATTTACGGGATGATAAACAGATTTTCTTTTCTGGCCTTTGTCGCTTCATCCGTCAACAAGGTGGTCTCCGTGATAGGGAAATTGTATTGGTCCCTGCGGATGAAAAGATGAAAAGGTTCAAAAAAAGGCAAACCCGTAACCCGCGCCAACACCTGGTGCCATCACCAACTATCATTTTTAATCATCCTTTCTTAAAAAAGAGAATTCAACTGGAGGTGTCAGATTTATCCACCTCTGGGTTTTCTGCATATGAAAAGGTAGATGAGGGAATTTTGATGTTGGGCATGATCATTCCCGAGCTTATGATCGATTTTGCCGGCGCACTACAGATCAAATGCGCTGCACAAGTGATCTATCGCTTAGAGGAGAAAGAAAAAGGAATCCGATGCGGGCTGGCCATCTTAGAGATGGATATTAATACTTATAACCGCTTAACTCAGGTCCTTGCCAGTGCGCTGGATCCTCATGCCTATATTTCTAGTGAGGTAGATATGGATGCCCTGTGGGAATTCTTTTTTGAGACCGGCTTTATCTACCCCAAGAAGTATCGTCTGATTCAGTCTTATCGGAAGGATTTCAAGAAAACCTATCAAAAACTTTACCAGGAGAACCCAGAGATTGCACAGCATTTCACGTATCAAAAAAACGGGCGGATCTATGGCCATATCTCCATGGTGAAGGCCTACGAGAGGGCCTGGATGATTCATCACCATGCTGCCAGGGTCATGAAAGGTAAGCGTCCTGGTCTTATGGTATTAAAGGAAATCATGTATTATCTCAATGATATGCATCGTCTTCCTTCTGCAAAAACAGAGTATATGGTGAGTTATTTCCGTCCAGAAAATAAGTTCCCGGATCGAGTCTTTGGCGGCTTTGCCAGAGACCTGGAAAACCCTCGTGGTTGCTCTATGGATCTCTTCTATTATCTTCCCTATACGAGCTTGTCTCTTGGCGCTAAACTGCCAATTAGATGGTCGCTACAAGAATCATCAGGGCGTGATTTGTGGGAGCTGCATCGGTTTTATAATCATTATTCTGGTGGCCTGCTTCTGGATGCCTTAGATTTAGAGAAAAAGGGGCCTGTCAAAGAACCGTTGGAAGAAATTTATAAGAGACTCGGTTTTTTACGGAAATGGCGTACATATTCTCTCAGCCATAATGGTGAACTGAATGCAGTTCTCATTGTGGACCAATCAGATCTTGGATTCAATCTTTCTGAACTTCTAAATGGTATCAAGATCCTGGTGACCAATCCTGAAGGTCTGCCCTGGAATATACTGTCTGTAGCTATTGCACAATTGACTGGTGTCTATCGTATGAAGAGGGTACCCATTCTCTTTTATCCTGTAGAGTATGTCCAAAATAAAAAGGTGCCGTACGAAAAACAATATCAGGCATGGGTTCTGGATGTTCGATACGGAAACGAATACATGGAATATATGCAGAAGAAATTCAGGATCAGTTATAAATAGACTATATCCAAACCGTTCTTACTCTGTATACTTGCACCGTTTATCCCTTCTTTTCGAAGCCACTTCACATTCTTCTTTATTTATGCCGACATCAAACTCGCCTTGTGAAGAAAAAACTATTGAGACCTGAAAAAGGTCTAATGCACATCTATTTTAGCTATAGGTAAATGGTATCCCGAAATTTATTTCAATATGGCCTAATTGGCACAACCTTAAGCATCTTAAAGAAAGTCATCTCATCATTCCCTAACCATTAGTATCTCTCTTGAAAGCACACCAATATTTGATGGCCTAACATCTTAAAAGAACCTATATGTTGTGTTTAATTTTCTCTTGACACACAATATCTTTTTATGTTTATACTTTTTTATTAAGGTAATTTTGTTCTATTCAGCCCTGAATGGCCTGCCCTGGCGCGACAACATAGTAGTATTATCATGCTTTGTAAAGATTTGGATATCTATGGATATAAACCCACTCTTTCCCAGCCAGGTCTGGGCCAGGGACACAAATTAACCTGCCCGCTAGCCCTCAGTCGGGATAGTCCGGCAGGTGGGAATAAAAATCTATTAAATAATTGTTCGTGATAATTAGGGATAATTTGTGGCTGAGTATTTACTATTTTTTTAAATATCAGCAGCTTTGAGGTGACCATAGATTAGCGTACCGGGCACAAGGTATTTGCCCTATAACAACATAAGGATGTCTTCTTAAAGCTGGGTGCCTATAGTGTAGCATGCGCAGTCCGTTTGATTCAAAACCAGAGTGATTCATGAACAGAACCATTACAATTACAAGTGGGAAGGTAGGGATAGGCAAAACAAATATATGCCTCAATTTGGCCCTCCTTCTTTCCGGGCTGGGCTACAATACCTGTGTCTTTGATGCAGATATGGGATTGCCCAATATTAATACCTTCTTGGGGCTACAGCCAGTATACAATCTAAAGGATGCGATCCTCAATGGATTGAATCTTAAAGACCTTATCATAAAAGATTATCAAGGTATCGATATCTTCCCAGGTAGTTCAGGGTTGGATGATATGACGAAAAGTGAAGTTGATCGGATGCAGCTGATCAGATCGTTTTCAGAAACAGCACATCACGATTTTCTCCTTCACTATGATTTTCTGTTGGTTGATGCGCCTGCAGGTATTTCAAAAACTGTGATTTCATTTTGTCTGGCATCTTCAGAGATTATTGTTGTTATTACTCCAGAACACGCTTCATTAACCGAAGCCTACACACTGTTAAAAACACTTTCTTTAAACGGATTCAAAGGCGGTATATGGGTTGTGGTTAACCAATGTACAACCTCACACATTGCCAAACTGGTCTACAAAAGATTCAAGTCTATTGTTGCAAAGAACCTCAGGATAGATGTTATGCCGCTTGGTCTGATCTATCAGGATGGGAAAATAGACCAGGCTGTTAAACAACAGAAGATATTCGTTTCAGTCTACCCTAAAGCAAACGCCTCTAAATGTCTTCAGAAAATAGCTGAACGTTTAGTAGCAAAGGGAACGGATCATTTGCAAGGCTTTGACGTTGTAAAGTTTTGGAGGGGATGCATAGAACTCATTAGCAGTCCTTTGAGCATTAACGAGCATGTCAGTGCAAGGGCAGAGATTCCTGAGAAAAAACAAGGACCTCCGGCTATTACAGAACAATCTTCGCAGAAAGATGTGTCAGGCAGTCCTCTTGATTCTCTTTCGTTGTCTGAGGCAACTTTAAAAGAGACTGATGCAAAAAGCACAGTTACTGCCCAGCAAAATAATGAAGAAATGCCTGACACCCACCCGAGCGAGTCCGGTAAATCAGGAGGTTGGTATAGACATAAAGATGCTGCAAAGCACTGGTACCGAGCTCCCTTGGTTGATCCTGGTAGTTCGAAAGAGACAACAGACCTTGAGGAAAATTCCCTCCCGGTAATTGAAAAACTGATTAAGAACATTTCATCCATCTCCGAAGAATTGCAACTTATCCGTAAGGCCTTAGAAGGGAATGGAAAGATTATGCTACGTGTGGGAATATCTGGGGAACCTGACAGTAAGAAATCTGTGAAAAAAAACAATCCTTCATGATCATATAGGGATCTCCTTTTTAGGCCCATATCTAAATAAATTATTTCATCTGCAAGGAATAATCAAATGTCATCTGGTAATGGATCCCATAACAGAAAAGATAGTCATCTTTACAATAGTCGGAATATAAAAAATTAT
>Ga0190359_1001323_pt1 | contig 15709 bp, 11 predicted proteins | sample 48721823_MG_FD_161269 | JGI IMG/M metagenome (GOLD analysis project Ga0190359, IMG submission 161269) | Hydrothermal vent microbial mat bacterial communities from Southern Trench, Guaymas Basin, Mexico - 4872-18-2-3_MG | ecosystem: Environmental > Aquatic > Marine > Hydrothermal vents >... | reverse complement strand
GCTATTCCAGTATCTCGGTGATGACGCCGGCACCCACCGTGCGCCCGCCCTCGCGAATGGCGAACCTCAGCTCCTTCTCCATCGCTATGGGCGTGATCAGCTCCACCTCGATGCCCACGTTGTCGCCGGGCATCACCATCTCCACTCCCTCCGGCAACTTCACGCTCCCGGTCACGTCCGTCGTCCGGAAGTAAAACTGCGGCCGGTACCCCTTGAAAAACGGCGTGTGCCGACCCCCCTCCTCCTTCGTCAACACGTACACCTCCGCCTTGAACTTCGTGTGCGGCGTGATGCTCCCGGGCTTCGCCAATACCTGCCCACGCTCGATCTCGTCTCGCTTCACTCCGCGCAGCAGCGTCCCGATGTTGTCGCCCGCACGCCCCTCGTCCAGAAGCTTGCGGAACATCTCCACACCCGTCACCACCGTCTTCTGCGTCTCCTTGAAACCCACTATCTCCACCGTGTCCCCCACCTTCACGATCCCTCGCTCCACTCGTCCCGTCGCCACCGTGCCGCGACCGGATATCGTGAACACGTCCTCCACCGGCATCAAAAACGGCTTGTCCACGTCCCTCACCGGCTCCGGTATGTACTCGTCCATCGCCTTCAGCAACTCCTCGATCTTCCCCTTCCACTTGCCGTCGGCGTCGTCGTCCTGCATCACCTTCAACGCGCTGCCCGCTATCACCGGTATCTTGTCCCCGGGGAAATTGTAGGTGCTCAGCAAATCCCTCACCTCCAACTCCACCAGCTCCAGCAGATCCTCGTCGTCCACCGCGTCCGCCTTGTTCAAAAACACCACCATCGCCGGCACGTTCACCTGCCGCGCCAGCAATATGTGCTCCCGCGTCTGCGGCATCGGACCGTCCTCCGCAGATACCACCAAAATCGCCCCGTCCATCTGCGCCGCCCCCGTGATCATGTTCTTGATGTAGTCCGCGTGCCCGGGACAGTCCACGTGCGCATAATGCCGCTTGTCCGTCTCGTACTCCACGTGGCTCGTCGCTATCGTCAATATCTTCATCTCGTTGCGCCGACCCTGCGCCGCAGACGCCCGCGCTATATAGTCGTACGACTGAAACTCCGCCATCCCCTTCTCGCTCTGCACCTTCGTTATGGCAGAGGTCAACGTCGTCTTGCCGTGATCCACGTGGCCAATCGTCCCCACGTTCACGTGCGGCTTCTTCCTCTCGAATTTCTGCTTGGCCATCTGCTTCACTCCTTTTCTCTTCCCGGCGCCTCGCGGCAACCTTGTTTGCCGAATCTCTTCCAGTAACGGACGCAGCGCGCACACCGGGCCTGGCGATGCACCCGTTACGAATCTTGCGCGTCGCGAGAAAACCTCGACCTGCTGCGGATTGTACCGGCCGGGAGGGCCGGTGAAGGCGCGGTGGCTCGTGCTGTCATCAGCCGTACCGGGTACTGGTCACACTACCGGTACGCCTGTCGCCCGTCTGGCTTTTCAAAGAACCTTGGATAAGACCAGGTTCGCCGTGGTCGCGCCTTACCAGCGGTAATGCGCAAACGCCTTGTTCGCCTCGGCCATCTTGTGGGTATCTTCGCGCTTCTTGATGGAGCTCCCACGGTTGTTGGCCGCATCGATGAATTCCGCGGCCAGCTTCTCCATCATGGTCTTCTCGCCCCGCGCGCGGGCATAGTTAATGAGCCACCGCATGGCCAGGGCCGTTCTGCGGGAGGGCCGGATTTCCACGGGGACCTGGTAGGTCGCACCACCCACCCGGCGAGCCTTGACTTCCAGAACGGGTTTGACGTTTTCCACGGCCTTCTTGAATACCTTCAAACCTTCCTCGCGGGTCCGCTGCTCGATGATGTCCATGGCCCCGTAGAAGAGACGTTCGGCCACGGGCTTCTTGCCGGCCCGCATGAGGTTGTTGACGAACTTGGCGACCAGGCGATCGTGGTACTTGGGATCGGGCGCTACTTCTCTTTTCTCGACTTCACGACGACGTGGCATTCCACTATACTCCCGGCCGCTACTTGGGCCGCTTGGCACCGTACTTGGAACGGCTCTGCTTGCGTCCTTCCACTCCCAGGGCATCGACGGGACCGCGAATGATGTGGTAACGCACGCCGGGCAGATCCTTGACGCGACCACCGCGAATGTACACCACCGAGTGCTCCTGCAGGTTGTGTCCCACCCCGGGAATGTAGGCGGTGACCTCGTAGCCGTTGGTGAGCCGTACGCGGGCCACCTTGCGCAGCGCCGAGTTGGGTTTCTTGGGGGTGGTGGTATAGACGCGCACGCACACCCCGCGCACCTGCGGACATGATTTCATGGCCGGGGCCTTGCTGCGGCTCTTGAGCCTGCGACGACCCTTGCGCACCAGCTGGTTGATGGTAGGCATCTTGCAACTCTCTCCCGGGCCCTAGCCCTCGAAAAAAAACCAACCTCCGCAACTAGCCGGAATAACGACACTCCGGCGAAACGGAGCCTGGAGTTTATGCAGGGGCTCCGACACTGTCAAGAAAAATCTTTCTCCCGGCAATAAAAAATTCATTCGTAATCTCGGGGCAGTAGCAGGGCCAGGGTCACGGCCCGGCCTCGTCCTCTCTGCCAACACGAAGGGGACGCTCGCCTGGGCTGGAAACAGCGTAGAACCAGCCCCGCAGAATCCGCTGGCCGGTGTACTTTCCCGGGGCTTGTCGCGCCAATCAGGCCAGCAGCCACAGCGGCAAGACGAAGGTGCGCTCGTCCGGCAGCGAGGGTTCGCCCAGGTGCAGCACCACGCGGTATGGTATTCGCAGCTTCAAGTTGACATGATCCGCGCAGAAAGCGTCCAGGCCGCGCAGCCAGGCCGTGGAGAATTCCTCGCCCACTTTGATCTCGACGGGAATGTGGTAGCCGCGGTTCGAGATGACCATGTCCACCTCGGATACCTTCGTCTTTTGCCAGAACCTGAGCACCGGAGCCGTCGGCTCGAGCGCGCACCACTTGAACATCTCAGCCGCGGCCAGTTGCTCGGCGTACACGCCTATCATTCCCGATGCCCGCAGCAGCGCCATGTCCTCGAAATCCCGAAGCCCCCAGGCAATACCGTTATCGGCAAGGTAGAGTTTCGGTGCGCGAACCACCCTCTTCAGCGGGTTCACCGTAAACGGGCGCAGGCGCAGGGCAACGAACGTCTGTTCGAGCAGGCCGACGTAGCGCTTCACGGTCACGGCCGTCGCCCCCGCATCGGAGGCCAGCGCCTCCCATTTCACGGTGCTGCCCAGCCGGGCCGCCACGGCGCGAACGCAGGAACGAAAAAGATCCAGGTTGCCCACGCTACCCAGGCTGGAGACGTCCTTCTCGAGGTAGGTGACCAGGTAGTCGCGTAGCCATTCCTCCGGTCGTTCCTCAAGGCAGGGCTCGGGAAACAACGGCTGCAAAAGGTGCCTGGTGACCCATGCTTTTCTGGCGCCGGCGTGCGCCCGCCCGCGCTCGACAAGCCCCTGGAAATCCTCCTTATCGAAGCTTCCGCGCAACAGGCGGGCGATTGTCCCCGCCAGCACATCGCGGTTGGGATCTTCGCCCTGCCAGTGGCAGAAGCCCTCGTGAAGCGTGAACGGGTGCAGGTGAACGATCCTGGCCCTGCCCGCGAGCGTTTCCGCCACGGGATCGTGCATCAGCAGGGCAGACGAACCCGTGAGAATGAAACGAACCCGGCCCGGAAATTCGTCGTGTATTGCCTTCACGGATTCGAAAAGTGCGGGAGCCTTCTGGACCTCGTCGAGCACCAGATAGAAGTCATCGATGTCCCGCCAGGGGCGCGATGCTCGCCTTTCGACCTCGGCGATCAATGCACCTTCCGAAGAAACGAGGCGATCGCGCAGAAATGGATCGTCGAGGTTCATCGCAACGGTTCGTTCCTTCGGCAACTCCTCGACCAGGTGACGCGCCAGCGTGGATTTTCCGGTTTGCCTGGCACCAGTGATCACGAGTATCTTTCCGGCCTTGAGCGCCCTGGTGCAGGCGCCTTCAACGAGCCTCGGCGTGTAACCTGACATTTCCACCACCTCATAACCTGCTGTCAAATCATGGTAACGTGACCGCTTTGCAAAGTCAATATGTTGCTATCGTTTTTGTAATGAAAAATCGACAGTGCGATTATCATTTTGCAATGATACAATAATTGCCGTGCAAATACATACAGTTAGCCGCGCCAGATCCATACTTCCATCCTCTTGCCAAGGGAGTTGGATCGGGTACAGGAATTGCCCCGGATTTCCCACCTCGGCCGCAATCTCCGCGTCGCTGCTGCGAAAATGGTCCTCGACGTAGTTGCACTACGACTGCGGCCATTTTCTTGCATCTCCTTGATCTTGCTGGCCGATCTGGGAAATCCGCAATTCCCGGGTGGGAGATTCTGGATTGCCCGGTCCGCTTGACAGCGCGAATCGCAACTGCTAGAGTAAAGGTTAAGTACAAGTTGATGTTTACTTTGACCTGGGAGACAGAGGTGAAGACGGTATCGATGCTGGAGTTCCGCAGAAACGCCCTGCCCATCATCAAGCAGGCCCTGCGCGGACAACGACTGTTGCTGACCTACCGGGGCAAGCCGGTACTGCGGCTGGAGCCGGTGGGTGCCGCCGGCTCCCCCGACGAAGACGATCCCTTCTACTCCCTGTCCGATCTGGCGGAGGCGGGGGGCGACAGCCTGGACAACGAGGAAATCGACCGGGTGGTGTATGAAGGGTGAGACCTTCGTCGATACCAGCGGCTTTTATGCCCTGCTGGTCGGCGGCGACGAGCGCCACCGCCGGGCGAAGAACTACCTGGCCCGGGCCGCGCGCTCCGGAGCCACCTTTGTTACCACCGACTACGTCCTGGACGAGACGGCCACGCTGCTGCTCATGCGCGGGCACGGCCACCTGCTGGAGGAGTTGTTTGCCGCCCTGGCAACATCGCGGGCGTGCCGCACGGAATGGATGGACCCGGAGCGCTTCGAGGACACCAGGCGCTTGTTCCTCAAGCACCGCGACCAGGGCTTTTCCTTCACCGATTGTTTCAGCTTCCTGGTCATGAAGGAGTTGGGGTTGTCGCGGGCCCTGAGTAGTGACCGGCATTTCCGTGTGGCCGGGTTCGAACCGCTGCTGGCATGACCCGCCCATCGCCGTTGCCTGCTTGCGTCCAACCTCCTGGCGGGTATTGCCGTGGTCAGCCCAGCTCCGACACCGGGGCCGCTTCCCGCTCCTCTTCCACATCTTCTCCCGTAGTTTCGGGAAGTTCCACGTCGATGCGCAGCCGGTTGTACTCCGGGCGGCCGGTGCCGGCGGGGATGAGCCGGCCCATGATGACGTTTTCCTTGAGTCCCAGCAGGCGGTCGACCTTGCCCTGGATGGCCGCCTCGGTGAGCACCTTGGTGGTTTCCTGGAAGGAGGAGGCCGACAGGAAGCTGTCCGAGGCCAGCGCTCCCTTGGTGATCCCCAGCAGCATGGGTTCGCCGATGGCCGGCTGGCCTCCCTCGGACATGACCCGCTCGTTCTCCTCCTCGAAGACGAAGCGATCCACCTGCTCGTCCACCAGGAACCGGGTATCGCCCACTTCCTTGACGCGAACCCGCCGCAGCATCTGCCGCACCACCACCTCCACGTGCTTGTCGTTGATGCGCACGCCCTGCAGCCGGTACACCTCCTGGATCTCGTTCACCAGGTACTTGGCCAGTTCCTTCTCACCCAGTACCCGCAGGATGTCGTGGGGGTTGGCGGCCCCGTCCATGAGCGCCTCGCCGGCGCGGACGTAGTCACCCTCGTGCACCGAGATGTGCTTGCCCTTGGCCACCAGGTACTCTTTCTCCTCGCCGATCTCGGGCTTGATGACGATGCGCCGCTTGCCCTTGAGATCCTTGCCGAAGCCGACCTGGCCGTCGATCTCCGAGATCAGGGCCACGTCCTTGGGCTTGCGCGCCTCGAACAGCTCGGCCACCCGCGGCAGGCCGCCGGTGATGTCCTTGGTCTTGGTGGTCTCGCGCGGGATCTTGGCCAGCACGTCGCCGGCCTCCACGGTATCTCCCTCGTTGACCTTGATGTTGGCCCCCACCGGCATCTGGTAACGGGCCATGGCGTTGGTGCCGGGCTTGGTCAGGGTACGCTTGGGATCGTTGGGATCCTTGATGGAGATGCGCGGCCGGGCGTCGGGATCTTTCGACTCGATGATCACCCGGGTGATCAGACCGGTGACCTCGTCGGTCTTCTCCTCCATGGTCACGCCCTGCAGGATGTCGCCGAACTGCACGATGCCGGAGACCTCGCTGAGGATGGACATGGCAAAGGGATCCCACTCGGCCAGGGTGGTGTGGGGCTCCACCTGCTGTCCCTCGTTGACCAGTACGTGGGCCCCGTAGACCAGGTTGTAGCGCTCGCGCTCGCGCCCGCTGTCATCGACGATGGCCACCTCGGCGTTGCGGTTCATGACGATGAGGTACTTGCGCTTGCCCTCCTGCCGCGGCACCGATTGCAGGTTGCGGAAGACCACCTTGCCGGCGGTACGGTTTTCCAGCGAGCTCTGCTCGGCCCGGCGGATGGCGGCACCACCGATGTGGAAGGTGCGCATGGTCAGCTGGGTACCGGGCTCGCCGATGGACTGGGCGGCGATGACGCCCACCGCCTCGCCCATGTTGACCATGGAACCGCGGGCCAGGTCACGCCCGTAGCACTTGGCGCAGATGCCGGTGTGGGCACGACAGGTGAGCACCGAGCGGATGAGCACCTTCTCGATGCCGGCGTCGATGATCTTGGCCACCTTCTCCTCGTTGATCTCCTCGCCGGAGCGCACCAGCACCTCTCCGGACACCGAGTCCTTGACGTCCTCCAGCGCCACCCGGCCCAGGATCCTCTCGCCCAGCGACTGGATGATCTCACCACTCTCCACCAGGGCGGTCATGTAGATACCGTCCAGGGTCTGGCAATCCTCCTCGGTAATCACCGAGTCCTGGGCCACGTCCACCAGGCGCCGGGTCAAGTAGCCGGAGTTGGCGGTCTTGAGGGCGGTATCGGCCAGGCCCTTGCGGGCACCGTGGGTGGAGATGAAGTACTGCAGCACCGTCAGCCCCTCGCGGAAGTTGGCGGTGATGGGCGTCTCGATGATCTCGCCCGAGGGCTTGGCCATCAGGCCGCGCATGCCGGCCAGCTGGCGCATCTGCTGCTGGGAACCGCGGGCACCGGAATCGGCCATGATGTAGATGGGGTTGAAACTCTGGCTGGTCCGTTTCTTGCCGTCGGGGGTGGTGATCTCCTCGGTGCCGATCTCGCGCATCATCTCGGCGGCCACTTCCTCGTTGGCCTGCGACCAGACGTCGATGACCTTGTTGTAGCGTTCACCGTCGGTGATCAGGCCCTCGGAATACTGTCCCTGGACCTCGGACAGTTCGCGGTTGGCCGCATCGAGGATGTCCTGCTTGCGGGAGGGAATGCGCATGTCGTCCAGGCAGATGGAGATGCCCGCCTTGGTGGCGTACTTGTATCCCAGGGTGCGCAGGCGATCGGCCAGCAGCACGGTCTTCTTCTGCCCGCCGACGCGGTAGCAGACGTCGATGAGCCCGGCCAGGGATTTCTTGTCGAGCACCTTGTTGACCAGGTCGAAGGAGATGCCCTCGGGTACCACCTCGTAGATGAGCACCCGGCCCACCACCGTCTCCACCCGTTGGCCATCCGGCAGGCGCACCTTGATCTTGGCCTGCAGGTCGACCACGCCGGCGTCGTAGGCCTGGCGCACCTCTTCCAGCGAGGCGAAGACCTTGCCCTCGCCGCGGGCATTGGGCCGTTCCCGCGACAGGTAGTAGCAACCCAGCACCACGTCCTGGGTGGGCACGATGATGGGTGAGCCGTGGGCGGGCGAGAGGATGTTGTTGGTGGACATCATCAACACCCGGGCCTCCATCTGCGCTTCCACGCTCAGGGGCACGTGTACCGCCATCTGGTCGCCGTCGAAATCGGCGTTGAAGGCCACGCACACCAGCGGGTGCAACTGGATGGCCTTGCCCTCGATGAGGATGGGCTCGAAGGCCTGGAAACCCAGCCGGTGCAGGGTGGGAGCGCGGTTGAGCAGTACCGGGTGTTCGCGAATGACCTCCTCGAGTATGTCCCAGACCTCGGGCCGGCCCTTCTCCACCACCCGCTTGGCGCTCTTGATGGTGGTCACGAATCCCTTCTCCTCCAGGCGCGAGAAGATGAAGGGCTTGAACAGTTCCAGGGCCATGATCTTGGGCAGGCCGCACTGGTGCAGCTTCAGCTCCGGCCCCACCACGATCACCGAACGACCGGAGTAGTCCACGCGCTTGCCCAGCAGGTTCTGGCGAAAGCGTCCCTGCTTGCCCTTGAGCATGTCCGACAATGACTTCAGGGGGCGCTTGTTGGGCCCGGTGATCACCTTGCCGCGGCGGCCGTTGTCGAACAGGGCATCGACGGCCTCCTGCAGCATGCGCTTTTCGTTGCGGATGATTATCTCCGGGGCATTGAGCTCCTTGAGGCGCTTGAGACGATTGTTGCGGTTGATCACCCGGCGATAGAGATCGTTGAGATCGGAAGTGGCGAATCGCCCGCCGTCCAGGGGCACCAGGGGCCGCAGGTCCGGGGGGATGACCGGAATGGCTTCCAGGATCATCCACTCGGGGCGGTTGCCCGACTGGCGGAAGGCTTCCACCACCTTGAGCCGCTTGGCCACCTTCTTGCGCCGGGCCTCCGAGGCCGAGGTCTTCATCTCCTCGCGCAGCGACACCGACAGCTCGTCGAGGTCGATCTCCCGCAGCAGTTGCTGGATGGCCTCCGCGCCCATGGCGGCCTCGAAGGAATCCGCCCCGAACTCGTCGCGCAGCCGGTAGAGCTTCTCCTCGGAGATGATTTCCTTCTTCTCCAGCCCGGTATTGCCGGGATCGAGCACGATGTAGGCCTCGCAGTAGAGGACCTTTTCCAGTTCCTTGAGGGTGATGTCCAGCAGGGTGCCGATGCGGCTGGGCAGGCTCTTGAGGAACCAGATATGGGCCACCGGTGTGGCCAGGTTGATATGGCCCATGCGCTCGCGCCGCACCTTGCTCTGGATGACCTCGACGCCGCACTTTTCGCAGACCACGCCCCGGTGCTTCATGCGCTTGTACTTGCCGCAGTTGCACTCGTAGTCCTTGACCGGCCCGAAGATCTTGGCGCAGAACAGTCCGTCACGCTCGGGCTTGAAGGTGCGGTAGTTGATGGTCTCGGGCTTCTTGACTTCGCCGTACGACCATTCGCGAATCTTCTGCGGGCTGGCCAGGCCAATGCGCACGGCGGCGACGTTTACCGGATCCTTGGGCTTCTCGAAGAAATTGATGAAGATGTCTTTCAAGACCGACTCCTTCCGGCGACAGCCAGTGCCAGGGGGCGGCTCACGCCGCCCGACCTTCCTCGATCAGCTCCACGTCCAGGGCCAGGCTCTGCAGTTCCTTCAACAACACGTTGAAGGCTTCCGGCAAGCCCGGCTCCAGGACATGTTCTCCCTTGACTATGGCCTCGTAGGTACGGGTTCTTCCGGCCACGTCGTCGCTCTTGACGGTGATGAACTCTTGCAAGGTGTAGGCCGCCCCGTAGGCCTCCATGGCCCACACTTCCATCTCGCCCAGGCGCTGGCCGCCGAACTGGGCCTTGCCGCCGAGCGGCTGCTGGGTGACCAGCGAGTAGGGACCGATGGACCGGGCGTGAATCTTGTCATCCACCAGGTGGTGCAGCTTCATGATGTACATGGTGCCCACCGTCACCGGGTGGCGGAAGGCCTGGCCGGTGCGGCCGTCGAAGAGAATGGTCTGGCCGCTCAGCGGCAAGCCGGCCTCCTTGAGCAGGTGGCGGATGTCGTCTTCCTTGGCGCCGTCGAACACCGGCGTGGCCATGTAGACACCGTTTTTCATGCTCCGGGCCAGGCGAACCACGTCGGCGTTGGAAAGCTTGTCGACGAACTGGGAGAAGGCATCGTCCCGGTAGATGTTCTTCAACGAGCGGCGGACGGCATCGGCACCGGCGCCGTCCTCGAGCATTTGCTGCAGGCGCCGGCCCAGTTCCCGGGCGGCCCAGCCCAGGTGCGTCTCCAGCACCTGGCCGACGTTCATGCGCGAGGGCACGCCCAGGGGATTGAGAACCACGTCCACGGGGGTGCCGTCGGGAAGGTAGGGCATGTCTTCCTCGGGCATGATGCGCGAGATGACGCCCTTGTTGCCGTGCCGGCCGGCCATCTTGTCACCCACCGACAGCTTGCGCTTGATGGCCACGAAGACCTTCACCTGCTTGATCACCCCCGGGGGCAGCTCGTCGCCGCGTTTCATGCGGTTGATCTTGTCGCCGAAGATCATCTTCACCAGTTCCACCTGCTCGCCGTAGTTGTCGACGATCTTCTCGATCTTGGCGTCGACGTTGTCGTCGCCGCTGTGCAGGTCCCGCCAGCTGGAGGGGGGCAGGTTGGCTATGACTTCCTCGGTGAACTCCTGGCCCTTGGAGAGCAAGGTCTTGCCGCGCCGATCCACCATGCGCGAGGCGGCCTTGCGCCCGCGCAGCAGGCGGGTGATCTTGTTCTGCGCCGACTCGGTGATGATCTTCAGCTCGTCGTTCTGGTCCTTGAGCAGGCGGGCTTCCTCGGAATCCTCGATCTCGCGGGTACGCTCGTCCTTGTCGATACCCTTGCGCGAGAACACGCGCACGTTGATGACGGTGCCGCTGATGCCCGGCGGCACCCGCAACGAGGTGTCCCGCACGTCTCCGGCCTTCTCGCCGAAGATGGCCCGCAGCAGTTTCTCCTCGGGGCTGAGCTGGGTCTCACCCTTGGGGGTTATCTTGCCCACCAGGATGTCACCCGGCTGCACCTCGGCGCCGATGCGCACGATGCCCGATTCGTCTAGATCTCCCAGCGCCTCCTCGCCCACGTTGGGAATGTCACGGGTGATGTCCTCGCGGCCCAGCTTGGTGTCACGGGCGGTGCATTCCAGCTCCTCGATATGGATGGAGGTGAAGGAATCGTCCTTGACCACGCGTTCGCTGATGAGGATGGAATCCTCGAAGTTGTAGCCACCCCAGGGCATGAAGGCCACGGTGACGTTCTGGCCCAGGGCCAGCTCGCCCCCGGCCGTGGCCGCGCCGTCGGCCAGCACGTCGCCGGCCTTGACGCGATCACCGCGCCTGACGATGGGCTTCTGGTTCAGGCAGGTGTTCTGGTTGGAGCGCTGGAACTTCTCCAGGCTGTAGATGTCCACCTCGCCGCCCACCTTGTCACCGGCGGAGCCACTGGCCCGCACCACGATGCGGGTGGCCTCCACCGAGTCCACCACGCCGTCGCGCCGGGCCACCAGGCAGACGCCGCTGTCGCGGGCCACCACCTTCTCCAGGCCGGTGCCCACCAGCGGAGCCTGGGTGCGCAGCAAGGGCACCGCCTGGCGCTGCATGTTCGAGCCCATCAGGGCCCGGTTGGCGTCGTCGTTCTCCAGGAAGGGGATCAGCGCCGCGGCCACCGACACCAGCTGGTTGGGTGACACGTCCATGAGATCGACCTGGTCGGGAGCCACCAGCACGAACTCGCCGTTGTGACGGGCCGAGACTTGCTCGCCGATGAGCCGGCCGCGCTTGTCGACGGTGGCGTTGGCCTGGGCGATGACGTGGTTCTCCTCCTCCATGGCGCTGAAATACCTCACCTCGCCGGTGAGCCGGCCGCCCTTGACCATCTGGTAGGGGGTCTCCACGAAACCAAACTCGTTGACCCGCGCATAGGTGGACAGCGAGGCGATGAGGCCGATGTTGGGACCCTCGGGAGTCTCGATGGGACAGATGCGCCCGTAGTGGGTGTTGTGCACGTCGCGCACCTCGAAACCGGCCCGCTCGCGGGTCAAGCCGCCCGGGCCCAGGGCCGAGAGGCGCCGCTTGTGGGTGACCTCGCTCAGGGGGTTGGTCTGGTCCATGAACTGCGACAGCTGGCTGGAGCCGAAGAACTCCTTGACCACGGCGCTGACCGGCTTGGGATTGATGAGATCGTGCGGCATCAGGGTCTCGATCTCCTGCAGGCTCATGCGCTCCTTGATGGCCCGCTCCATGCGCACCAGGCCGATGCGGTACTGGTTCTCCAGCAGTTCGCCCACCGAGCGCACGCGGCGGTTGCCCAGGTGATCGATATCGTCCACCTGTCCGCGCCCGTCGCGCAGCTCCAGCAGGTAGCGTACCGTCTCCAGGATGTCCTGCTTGGTGAGCACGGTGTTGTCGAGCGGCTGGTCGAACCCGAACTTGTAGTTGAGCTTGAGCCGACCCACGCGGCTGAGATCGTAGCGCTCGGGATTGAAGAACAGGTTGTCGAACAGCCGTTGCGCCGATTCCGGGGTGGGCGGATCACCCGGGCGCAGGCGCCCGTAGATCTCCAGCAGGGCCTCTTCCGGACTGGCGACCTTGTCGTCCTGCAGGGTGTTGCGCAACCAGGGACCGACGTTCAGCCCGTCGATGAAGAGTACCTCGATCTCGGGCACGCCACGCTTGCGCAGCACGGCGATCTTTTCCTCGTCCAGCTCCTCGTTGCACTCCATGAGGATCTCGCCGGTCTCCTCGTCGATGACATCGTGGGCGGCCACCCGGCCGATGACCTCTTCCTTCTGCACCGGCAGGAATTCCAGGCCCAGTTCCCGGAAGCGGTTGATGGCCCGCTGGTTGAACTTGCGGTTCTTCAACACCAGGATGCGACCGGTCTCGGGATCCTTGACGTCGCGTACCGCCCGCGTCTCGGGCAATCGCTCGTAATCGATGCTCTTGAGGAACTTGCCCCCCTTCTCGAAACGGATGATCTCGGTCTTGTAGTAGTAGTTGAGCAGCTCCTCGGTGTTGTAGCCCAGGGCCCGCAGCAGCACGGTGGCGTGCAGCTTGCGACGGCGGTCGATGCGCACATAGACGCGGTCGCGCACGTCGAACTCGAAGTCCAGCCAGGAACCCCGGTAGGGTATGATGCGGGCGGCGTAGATGACCTTGCCGGAGGTGTGGGTCTTGCCGCTGTCGTGATCGAAGAACACGCCCGGCGAGCGGTGCAGCTGGCTGACCACCACCCGCTCGGTGCCGTTGATGATGAAGGTGCCCTTGTCGGTCATCAAGGGGATGTCGCCGAAGTAGACTTCCTGTTCCTTGATGTCGCGGATGGACTTCTTGCCCGTCTGCTCGTCCTTGTCGTAGACCACCAGCCGCACCACCACCTTGACCGGAGCGGCGTGGGTCATGCCCCGCTGGTGGCATTCGTCGACGTCGTACTTGGGCCGCTCGAGCATGTACTGGACAAACTCCAGGGACGATGTCTCGTTGAAATCGACAATGGGAAAGACGCTTTTGAACACAGCCTGCAGGCCGATATCCTGGCGCTTGTCCGGTGGCGTGTCCTGTTGCAGGAACTTGGCGTAGGAAGACTTCTGAACATCGATTAGGTTGGGAATATCGATGATCTTGGGTATCTTGGCGAAGTTTCTGCGTACCCTGAAATTTGCCTCAACCTGAGCGGCCATGCGCTGCTCCTCGCTTGCGGAGGTTTGCTTGATGCCCCAGCGGGGCCCCGGGGCCCGCGGCCCGACGCTTCACCGGCACTGCCCTATTTCACCGACACCTTGGCGCCGACTTCCTCGAGCTTCTTCTTGGTTTCCTCGGCGGTGGCCTTGTCCACGCCTTCCTTGATGGGCTTGGGCGCGCTGCTGACCAGGTCCTTGGCGTCTTTCAGGCCCAGGCCGGTGAGATCCTTGACGACCTTGATAACCTTGATCTTCTCGTCGCCGGCGGCCTCCAGGATGACGTCGAACTCGGTCTTTTCCTCGGCCGGAGCGGCGGCCGGAGCGGCGGCGGCGGCGACGGCCACCGGGGCGGCGGCCTCGACCCCCCACTTGTCTTCCAGGGCCTTGCGCAGCTCGTTCAGTTCCATGACGCTCAACTGGCTCAGGTGGTCAATCAACTGTTCCGTGGTAAGTTCTGCCATGATCGCTCTCTCCTCGTTTTCACGACCCCGTGGGGTCGAGCAATGTCAACAACAAGTCTCCGTGCCCGGGCCCGGGGCCTAGGCACCTTCCATCTGCTCGGCGCGTGCCTGCAACACCCCCAGGAACTTCTGGGGCACACCGTTGAGCACGCCCAGGAACCTCTGGGCCGGCGCGTTCAGCACCGACAGGAACTGGGCCATGAGATCCTGCTTGCCCGACAGCTTGGACATCTCCAGGACCTGCTCCCGGTCCAGCACCTGGCCGTCCAGGAAGCCCGCCTTGATCTGCAAGGCATCGTTGTCCTTGGCGAATTCCACGGCCGCCCGGGCGACGGCGATGGCGTCGCCATGGGCAAAGGCCACACCGGTGGGGCCGGTGAAGGATTCACCCAGTTGCCGCAAGGTTGTCTGCTCGACCGCCAGCCGGGCCAGGGTGTTCTTCACCACCTTGAAGCTGGCACCCTGCTCGCGCAGGCGGTTGCGGAACTCGGACATCTCCTTGACCTTGAGTCCCCGGAAATCGGCCAGTATTCCACCCTCGACGGCTTCGAAGGCATCCTTGAGCCGGGCGATCTCCTCGCTGCGCCGCTGCCTGCTCTCGCTCACGCTCTTCTCACTCATTCTGCATCACCTCCTTTCCTCACTCCCGTGGCCGGAGTTTTCTGAATCTCCCGGACAACGGAGGGGAAAGGACAGAACGGTCATCCTTCCTTCCCGTCTCGGCAGGCGAGCCACCAAGCGGGGCCGCGCCGGCCCCCGGCTCATTACCCGGGCGGAAGCTCCACCCGGACCTGCTGTCATTGACCGGAAGCAAAATCGCCTTGCTCCATACCGGCTGCCTTGCTCACGCAGCCAGCGAAGTCAAATCGTCGACGCTGAGCTTGATGCCCGGGCCCATGGTGCTCGACAGTGCCGCCTTCTTGACGTAGGTGCCCTTGGCCGAGGAGGGCTTGGCCTTGATGATGGCGTTCATGATGACGGCGATGTTTTCCTTGAGCTTGTCGTCGGCGAAGGAAAGCTTGCCCACCGGCACGTGCACGATGCCCTCCTTGTCTACCCGGAACTCCACCTTGCCCTTCTTGGCATCGCTGACGGCCTTGGCCACGTCCATGGTCACCGTGCCCACCTTGGGGTTGGGCATCAACCCCCGCGGGCCCAGCACCTTGCCCAGACGCCCCACCACCTTCATCATGTCCGGTGTGGCCACGGTGGAATCGAAGTCGAGAAAGCCGCCCGAGATCTTCTCGGCCAGATCCTCGGCACCGACGATGTCGGCCCCGGCCTCTTCGGCCTCCTTGGCCTTGTCACCCTTGGCGAAAACGGCCACCCGCACCGTCTTTCCGGTACCATGGGGCAGCACCGCCGCACCACGGACCATCTGGTCGGAATACTTGGGATTGACTCCCAGGTTCACCGCCAGGTCGATCGTCTCGTCGAACTTGGCATAGGACAGTTCCCGGGCCAGGGCCAGGGCCTCGTCCAGGGTGTGCTGCTTCATCCGGTCTACCTTCTCCCGGCTGGCACGGTACTTCTTTCCTCGCTTGGACATGTCTACCTCCCGGCAGTATGCGCAGGCCTCCAGTGGACCTGCTCCTGCCTGGTTAGGGGTACGATCAATCCACCACCTGCACTCCCATGCTGCGGGCGGTACCCTCGATGATGCGCATGGCCGCCTCGATGTCGACCGCGTTCAGGTCCGGCATCTTCAACTCGGCAATCTCCTTGACCTGGGAACGGGTGACCTTGCCGGCCACTTCCTTGCCGGGGTTGTGGCTG
>Ga0190359_1001322_pt1 | contig 15713 bp, 10 predicted proteins | sample 48721823_MG_FD_161269 | JGI IMG/M metagenome (GOLD analysis project Ga0190359, IMG submission 161269) | Hydrothermal vent microbial mat bacterial communities from Southern Trench, Guaymas Basin, Mexico - 4872-18-2-3_MG | ecosystem: Environmental > Aquatic > Marine > Hydrothermal vents >... | reverse complement strand
AAATGTGGAATCGTCACCTCAATAAATTCATCACCGACAACCGAATAACCGAGTTTTTGGTAGAACGGCACAGCAGTTTTTCTCGCGTGGGCAAATAGTGATACGGCACGTTGTCTGACCGCCAAATCTTCAGTAAAGCGAACCAGTTTGGTACCGATACCTTTTCCCTGAAAGGGTTCATCAACAATAAGCTGGCGCATCTTCATGATGCTTTGGCCAAACGGCGACAACACAACGCACCCAAGCAGGGTTCTTCCATCGAAGGCGGCGATATGCAATTCGTTGTGCTCCTGCTCGATTTCCTGTTTGGCAAAGCGTAGTCCCAGAGGTATTCGCAGGAGACGTTCACGGAGCTCAACCGTGGCGAGATATTCTTTCGAGTACCAGAAGACCTTTTTAATTATGATGTTGTTTATCTGCACTGTTATTTCTTTCAGATAAGGCACCTATTTAACAGGATTTACCCGGGTACTGACAACTTCCGCAAATCTCAACACCGGTACCGGCGGGTATATATCGAGTGAATGGGCTGCGTCGATATTGATAAGAAAAGAAAATTTTTTTAATCGCTCAACCGGAATGGTACCGGGGTTTCGTTTATGCATAAGAATCTGCTGTGCTTTATATCCGGCAAATTTACCGACCATATAGTACCGGCTGACCAGTCCCATATATGCACCGCCGTCGCGAATCGGACCTTCGGTGGCGGAGAAGGTTGGAATACCGGCAGAATGAAAGCGTTTCACAATAGTATCGGCAATAGAAATAAGATAGCTGTCTGAAGGTAAATAGACAATGTCTGGCCTGATAGAGAGCAATCGGGCAATACTCTGTTCCAGGCTGCGTATAGACACTATCCCGGCTTTGGTAACCTCCAGCGCTTCAATATATACTTCATACTTTTCCGATATCGACAATCTGGTAAGGTTCTGAATCTGTAATACTGCGTTTTTTTCCTTGGGATTATAGAGTACACCGATAGACTGAATCGGCAATACCGACCGTATTGCTTTCAGTTGAGAAATGATGGGAACAATATGTGAAACACCGGTGACGTTTCGCCTGCTGAGTGAGTCACCTTCAGCGATAATCTCCGCACCTTCGGGATCGGCAACGACGGCAAAAACGACCGGTATATCGGTTATATACACATGCGAAGGATGATGGTTATAACGGCCTACAAAGTTCGTGGTTACCGTTGTACCGAAAGTATAAATCAAATGCGGCGGATTTTTTTTTAATTTTTTTCGGAATGTAACGAGGTTTTCAATATTTTTTTTACAGTCGAACACGGAGAAACGGACCGGTACTCTGTTCTCTTTCAGACAATCCATGAAACCGCGTTCAGCTTCGGTAACACCGCGCCACAATACCAGTGCGATATCAAGTGAGTCAGTACCCGCTGCGCAGATACCTACACAAAAGTGAAGCATGAAGAACCAGGTACTGAGGCATAGATGCATAGTGTGTACCGCTCTTCTGCTCATGCGGGAACGGCCTCCTGTAAAGGTGGCGGTTGTATCTGGGATATTGTGATAAATAACATAGCTCCTATGAATGCAGTTAATCCGATAAAGAAAATTCCTTCGGAATACCCGAACAGAGAAATTAACAATCCTGTAAGGATTGGTCCGAGAATATTACCCAGTCTCTCAAGCAGTCTGAAAAAAGCTATGACCGTTCCCAGGCCGATTATTTCGCGCTCCTTTTCGCATATTTCAGTAACAAATGTCAATTGTGACGAGATGCCGATACTGTGTGCGCAGCCAAGAATGATAATACCGGAAAAAACGCCCAGGGGAGTATGGAACCATTTAATCATCATCAAACCGGTACCGGAGAGTATACCGCAGATAATAATAAAGAGGCGACGATCTCTGAATCGATCTGCGATTTTTGCCACTACCGGTGAAAAGAGTACCATTGCAAGGCCGTAGAACATGAGGCTCCGACCGATGGTTGACTGGCTGCTTCCCAGTGATTTCAGAAACAGGGGTGCTGCATAATAAAGAAAACCGGTAAGACAGATTTTTGCCGGTATGGCGGAAAAGGCAACCAGGCCGAGGAGTTTTTTATTTGCCAGGATAATGCGCAGGTGCTTCAGTTGCAATGATTTCTTTTTCAATTCTTTTTTCGACGAGTCATCGAGGCGCAGTTGCCGGACAGCGAAAAGCGCCGCAGCCAATGCAAGTACCGCAGAGACAAGAAAGGTTGATCTAAACCCAATCCGATCGGCGAGGATACCACCGATCGCTGACCCACTCAGAGAGCCGGCAAAGAAACCGGAGAGGAACATGGCCATGCCCTGTGTTCGGTTCTGCGGCGTTGTCGTGTCGGTAATATAGCCTTGGCAGGTGATGTATACGATACCGTATCCCACTGCGGTAAGGGATCGCCAAACCAGGAGATCTAAAATCGACTGTGCATATGCAGTAAGAATTAATCCAAGGGTGGTAATACAGGCACCGACGAGAAAGGGAATATGCCGCCCTTTCCTGTCTGACCACGCACCGGCAACGGGTAATGATAATGCCCAGAACAGCATGAAAATGGATATCGGAAGACCGATGACCACTTCACGGGATATACCGGCCAGCGGAGTAAACAGAGAATTTACATACAGGGGGAAAAATGAGAGTGAGAGTGATTCGGCAAAGATGATCAGAAACAGGGGAAGTCGAACACTGAGCATTGACCGATACATATATGTCCGGGGTATATTTTTTTCTGCGAAAGTAAATTGTTTTTCAAGTACCTTCACTTTACGATGTGGAGCGTCAAGTGCTTTTTTAACCGATGCATACGCAATATTCACCTGCATAACCAGGTTATTAAAAAAATTGGTAAATTCTGCGGTTTCACGGGAGGTGTTCGTTTTCAGTCGGTGGGTATAGGAGCCGTTGAGCCCCTCCTGTAGCAGTCGGTGAATTGATGCGAGCGGGGCGGTGATGGTCTTGTCAGTCAGGAAAATGATTGCTTCAAGAATTATCAATAGTGAAACGGCAAACAGGGTGATAATATCCAGCAGGTTGTCTTTAAAGGTATCGGCAACCACCGATTTATTAATACCGAGAATGACGGCCGCAATAGGTTCTTCGCCCCGGTTAATTAATCGGATCGTATAGTAGCTGAATCTGCCCGCCGAGGAGAACACGGAGGAAGTAAGGCCGAATAAGCTTTGTGAAAGAATCATCTTCAGTTCTTCATCAGACGTGCCGCTCAGGCTGAGGAGATTGCCGCTCATATCACGTAAAGCGATATAGCGGATTTCCGGATTCTTCTCCCGGAGTTCATCAAAGTATTCTTCAAGCCCCTTAAGCTTCCGCAGGGGGAAATCGTAGCCGAGGGCAAGACTGATAAGATCATGAATGGACGTTGTCAATATCTCGGCTTTTTTATCTATCTGGGGCCGCAGCACCTGTTCGAAACTATGCATAGATCGCCACGTGAAAAGAATACCGGCAATAATAATCACGCCCGCGGACAGCATAATAAATTTCAATGCAAGGCGGAAGGTATCAAATGATTTCTGCATGAATCAAACCTTTTCCCATTTGTCCTTTTTCCCTTTTATCAGCGAATTCATTTCAGAAATCAGCTCTTTACTTTGTTGCCGGAATGCGATTACATCAATAACATCCTGCCGGTTTTCAGGTCTGCCTTCTTTTATTGCAGCGGTCATAACTTCCATGGTGTCCTTTATCGGCCTGAGAACCGGGTGGATGAGCAGGCTCACCACAAGGGTAATGACAAGAAAAATAACGGCAATGTTTACCATAAGTGAGTGCTTTACACGGCAGATGTCTTCGGCATCAAGCGCGTTATATGCCAGCATAAGTATGCCTTCACGAACGTTGAAGCTGTTAAACAGCGGCAGGTACATCGCAGCCTTGTTACGAGATATTGTATGCACCTCGGGAGAACCTTGCGTCTCGGTATGTATATCACCCGGCTGCGGTATTGCCGAGGCGACGGCAGAGTCGGTGGAAAATAGAAGATCACCGTCTGCGTTCAATACAGATATCACGATAATATCCGCATCATCACCTTTACTTCTTTGCAGGATTTCAGGAACGGTACGTAATTCGTTGCAACGTAAGCCCAAGCTCAGGCCCTTTTCAATCGATGTCGCAATATCACGGGCAAGTGCGCAGTATGCACTGCTGCGAAGCTCTCTGCACCGTTTCTCAAAGTTAAAATAGGTGAGTACCCCGAGTAATATCAGGGTGCATAATGTCATTCCGCTAATGAGAAAGACACTCTGCCATATTAATGTCTGCTTTATATCTTTCATAGCCGGGTATCTGAATGAGGTAACCTTTACAAAGCTTTGAGTGCCAGCAGGGTTATATCGTCATATTGATTAATACCACGCTGATATTTTTTAACCTCCTCAGTAATTCCTTCAACAGTCTCTTTTACATCGGCAGTACCGTGCAATCGGATAATATTAATCGCTTCATCCTCACCCAGCATTTCACCGGCCACATTCTGGGCTTCAGTAAAACCGTCTGTATATACCAGAAGCATATCATCCCTGTGCAATAGGGTTGATTTAGTTACAAATGAACTGTCTTTCATAACCCCCAGCGCCATACCACACTTTTCCGGCAGGGAAATAACCTTGCGCTCTCCGGTAAGAATAAATGGTGGATTGTGGCCCGCATTACAGTACTGGAGATCGCCGGTGGTGATATCATAAATACCGCAGAATATTGTGACGAACATCAATGAGTCATTGTTCTCGCACAATTCATTGTTGACACGGTTGAGAATTTCCGACGGTGAAGCATGCAGCTCGCTTTTAGCTTTAATCAGAGTTTTGGTTACCGCCATAAAGAGCGAGGCTGGAACTCCTTTATCGGAAACATCACCGACCGAGAAACAGATTTTATCCGGTCCCAGTGGGAAGAAATCGAAAAAGTCACCGGATACTTCGCGTGCCGGTTCAATAGTCCCGTAGAGTGCCACTCTGGGCCAGTCCGGCTGCGGTGGAAAAAGGGTCGGTACCAGAGTCATCTGAATGGTACGGGCAATCTGCAGTTCTTGTTCAACCTTCTGTTTCTTTTCCCGTATTTTCCGGTTACGGACAATATCTTCAATGATAAAGGAAAAGAGTGCAATCCCGGCACCTTCAACGAGCATGCGAACCGGCATGGTAATTGTCTGTGAGGCGATAGCCAGTTTCTTGTCCTCGTGGAATAATAGAATCAGAACTGAATGAAATGCTTCAATAAATACCGTGAGTACCACTGCGCGGGTTAACCCAATAAATTTTTTATTATTTCTGTTATACAGATATCCGGCAAGTAATCCCGCGGCAATAGCTGCAAGTGAGCAGGGGAGTGCGGTTTTCCCGCCGACGAAATACCGGTGAACGCCCGCAACAGCGCCCGAGATACCGCCTACCGCAGGACCACCGAGTAACCCGCCGATAATCGGGCCGAGATTACGGATATTTGTTCGTACGTCAAGTACCGGTATGGAATTGAGTGTCCCGTAAATACCCAATGCAGACGCGATGATAATGAGAATAATTAAATGACGCCGACTCTTCCACCCTTCGGTAATACCCGTGTGCAAGCTGCTGTGGCTGAATATATAAGCACAGAGTATTACAATTGCCATGTTATTCAGCAGGGGAGCTGCAAGATGTATCCATTCATGTATAAGGGGCATACAGACTCTTCGAAAATATTATATGGTACAAAATTAAAAATATAATTCATTATTTCCGGGGTATCAGCTTCAAAATAAGATATTTTGTTACAAATCGCAGGTTTAATGGTTTACGGTTAAAAAGATTCCGGGTTCAGGGTTCCGCGTTTAAGTCTTCCTGTGTACTTTGTACAGTGGATATTCGGCAGTTTTTTCGGCACTTCCGGCCGAGTGCACCGGTTACCCTTTCTTTTAACAGCGCCTCTATGGTTATCGAATTCACTTGGATTGGGTACCTGTATGCTTGGTGGTATTCACCTGTTGATTCAATACGGGAAAAAAGCGAAACAATTCAGAAAGAACCATGGAATCAGATTTCATAGCAGAGAGGGAGTATTTATCATCTTCGGTTATGCGGCCGTGACCTATCAAAAGGGCATTGAGAGAACGTTTGCTTCGGTAACCACCAGTAGATAACAGCCACGAAATCATTTGTTTTTCAGATGATTTATCGATTTTAGGCCTGCGGGATATATAAAAAGTTTTTTTAGCCGATGGGTATATCTCATTAACGGAAATATAGCGGCATAGAATTACCGGAGTTAATAAATATTAAAAATAGCTTAATAGAGTTATCTTACAGCAATTATATTCTTAATTGTTTCGAAAAAATATACAGCAGAAAACTGATTCAGGGGGCATTGAGATATGGCTAAATATATGCCGGAAAAACGCTTCTCTTTTATCTCCACTGCTACTTCATTGGATGAAGAAACCTTTGGTGTGGTGCAGTTTTCAGGGGTGGAGGGAATCTCAATTCCCTATGAATTTGATATTATGCTTGTATCGGACAATCCGGATATTGATTTAGATGATATCATGGCAGTACCGGCAAAATTCACGATTCACCGAAAAGAAGGGGATGATGTTGATTTTCACGGTATACTCGATTCCTTTGAGCAGCTTCATAAATATAACGAATACATTTTTTATCGTGCCCATCTTGTGCCACGATTGTGGTGGCTCTCAATAACCCACCATAATCAGGTCTGTTTGAATAAAACTGTCCCGGAGATTGTAGAGCTTGCTCTTAAAGATAGTGGACTGTCAACACTGGACTTTGAATTTAAGATTCGGGGTACCTACAATCCCATAGATTATGTCTGTCAATATAATGAAAGCCATTTTAATTTCATTTCCCGGTGGCTTGAGCGTGAGGGCATGTACTATTATTTCGATCAAAAAGGGGCAGTGGAAAAGATCATTTTTACCGACACGCATATTGCCCACACCGACCTGCCTGATGTCCATTATGCACCACCTTCCGGGCTTGTGGAGACTGAAAGTACTGAAATTATCCACTCCTTTATTTGCAGACAGCGACAATTACCGCAGAAAATTTATCTAAAAGATCATAATTATGAACGGCCATCTTTAGGTATAAGCGGTTCAGCGGATGTGGATGAGCGGGGGAGAGGCACTGATTATATATACGGTGAATATTTTCCGAATCCGGAAGAGGGTAATCGCCTTGCAGGTATTCGTGCTGAAATACTAAACTGCAGAAAACGTGAATTTGTTGGTGAAAGCACGGTTCCTTTCCTTGAGCCCGGCTATACGTTCATGCTTCACCGCCATTATCGGGGAAGTTTTAACCAGCGGTATCTTGTGGAAAATGTTTCCCATGACGGCAACCAGGTGGGTTACCTTATCCCCGGTATTTTAGAGGGACTTCCCGGGCATAAACATTCAGTCTACTATCGCAATAATTTTACTGCAATACCGGCTGATATACAGTTTCGTCCCGAGCGTAAAGCGGTAAAGCCCCGCATTGCCGGCACACTGCACGCCGTAATCGACGCTGAGGGAAGTGGCAAGTATGCAGAGCTCGACGATCAGGGACGGTATAAAGTACGCCTGCCATTTGATGAGAGTGATGAACATAGGGACGGCAAAGCATCTGCCTATCTTCGCATGATGCAGCCATATGCCAACCAGAGCGGTGGTATGCAGTTTCCATTAACTAAAGGTACCGAAGTATTACTTACCTTTATCGACGGCGATCCTGACCGACCGGTTATTGCCGGGGCTGTGGCTAATCCCGAGACACCCAGCCCGGTGACCGCCGCAAACCAGACTGAGTCGGTGATTCATACCGGTGGTAATAATAAGATCAGAATTGAGGATAAAGCCGGAAAAGAACGGATTATTATGGAAAGCCCGTCTGCAAATTCATATGTAAGAATTGGCGCTCCAAATGATCCGATACAACTTAACGGAGATAATCCAATGTATCTGAAGCAGGGTGATACATGGTCGGATCCCGGAGCAACCTGTGGCCGTGCATTAGTTTCAGCAGGAACCGGTTCCGTTGATACGAGTACAGTTGGGACCTATACAATCACCTATACTGCCACGGATACGGATGGTGTCGAACAGACTGCTCAACGGCAGGTCATTGTATATGATCCGCATATTCAGGATTTTGATCCTACTCCGAATGGCGTTCGAATTCGATCTGACGGCAATCTCTGGATTGAGGCACGGCAGCGGTATGGGGAGTATCGTGTCGGGGTACCGACAGACACCCCTGAAGAGACCGATTCCTCAAAACCGACAAAAATAAAAAACATGCTCAACAATTTTAAAAACAGATATAATCCGAGAGGGTTGCTGAGCAGGCATTTGAAGGACAACAGTCAGAATGCCCTTGCAGAAACATTTTCCGATGCGTTTGACAAAGGACATGTCCGGGTATCCAGCCTTGACACCTTTATCACTCAGGAGGGTAACATCTATGATTTCGGCGGATACTGGAATTATAACCTTGGTAACTGTTATATAGAGAATCATCAGAACCAGCAGGCGGCGCTGAATGCAAAAGAGGATATAAAGATACCGGCAACGGCGGCATCGGTCGTTGCACCGTCAATGCTTTCCGGCATGCTGGGTGGTGTTATTACCACGAGTATAGCGTCGCTAACTGTCGGCGCAATAGTAGGCGGTCCGGCGGGTGCCCTTATGGGGATATTGGTTGGCGTTATCGGCGGTCTTGTTATCGGTGTAGTATCGGGTGCCTGGTACATGATTTATCCCGGTGAACCGGGACAGAAGGATCTTAGTGATACGGTTGCAGGACCGAATCACGGCACCATTAAAACATGGGCCCAGAAAGTAAAGAGCAGTTTTATAGATCCGCATGACGCGACAAAAGGGCAGGCTGCCAATTGTAAGGGAACTGAGTTTATGCATACCGATACGACCTGGGTTGAAAAGAAATTTGGGGACTCCTATGATTTCAGAAAGGGCAACTCAATTGATATATACCATGGTAACAAAGAGGAACATAACCACGGGGATTCCTATTCATTTAAATACGGCGGACGAACAGAGGAGACCAGCTTCACCAGCAAAGGGGTAAAAAAATATTACCTGTCGTCCGGCGGTGGCATTAAAGAGGAATTTAACTACCATCCGATAAACGGGCAATTACTTAAGTATAACTACACAAATAAAAATGTCATGTTTGATTATGAACTCGTACTGCCCGCTTCACCCAAGCTGAGTATTGCAACCACGTTTGCACCTATGGAAACCAATCTGAAGGTGAGTACTTCGATGCAGGTCAACCTTCAGGGCAGTCTTGGCCTGGCCATGGATGTAAAACTGGGTACCGGATTTAAAATAGAGGTCGAATATTGCCCTTCATGGAAACTGGAGTGGAACTGGGACCAAATGAAGTTTATTCTTAAAGGACCTAAGACACAATTTCAAAAAAATGCTGATATTAATGCTGATTTACAAAAGATATTACTCAGCCAGATGAAGCTGGATATTCAATCAGGTGACATGAAGATACATGACGACAAGCTTGAGGTCGCGGTAAAAAAACTGAAAGTCGGCCAAGGATTCGAATTTACGGGAAATTGATATATGAAAGTATTCAGACCGCTGCAGCTTGGCTATAACCATCGGGTACTTGAGCAGAACCGGAAGTTCTATTTTGTTATCTCAGCAACACTGGGTATACATCTGCAGACCGGAAAAGCAGACCTGGAATTTAATTATCTCCAGGATGCCTTTGCCTGCATGGGAAAAAAGCCATTACCTGATATGGGCATGCCGAAACCCAACAGCGAGTATCTCGTGTCCGGCAGCTTCTTCTCAGAAAACACCGAACCGGTTACCGGTGGAGAGGTTAGAGTGGTGTTTGGAGGACAGGAAAAGAAGCTTACTGTTTTCGGGCCGCGTCAATGGAAGCGGGGTGGTCCGTCTGCACCTGAACCAATCACCAGCATGCCACTTGACTATTTACATGCTTTTGGTGGTGAAAAGTTCAAGATGAATCCGGATGGCATGGGGTATAACGATAAAATGTTACCCTGTATTGAATATCCTGAAAAGCTGATAACCTCGACGGAGGATAAACCGGAGCCTGCCGGGTATGCACCACTCGACCCTTCCTTACCACAGCGAATGCAATTCCAGGGAACCTACGACAATTCATATATGAAAAATTATTTTCCCGGGTATCCGAAAGATTTTGATTGGCACTATTTCCTCTGTGCACCACAGGATCAGTGGATAGACGGATATTTTCGCGGGAATGAATCCTTTGAGATTTACAATATGCATCCGAATATACCGGTTATAAAAGGGACGCTTCCTAATATGTATGCCCGGTGTTTTCTACAGCATACCATAGACAATGACACCCCACAGTTTGAGGAATTGCCGCTCAATCTCGACACGGTATGGTTTTTTCCGGAAAAACTGCTGGCACTCTGTATCTGGCGGGGTGCTAAAGAGGTTAGTGACGATGAAGCTGAGCAGATCAGTCATGTGCTCGTTGGGTATGAAAGCCGTTTACATGAAACCAGATCATGCCAGCACTATAAACAGGCTCTTGACAGAAGACTTAACAGTGATGACAGCTTGCTCAATTATTTTAACACTGAAGACCTTATTCCTGTTGGTGACAAATGCGCAATGGAACTGTTGCAGGAAATGGCCCTGGAGGACTCGGAAGAAAGCGCCTGGGCTGAAAATATGGATGCAAAACAGAAAAAGACTCAGGCATTGATGGATGAAAAACTGGATGACGTAAAGGCGCAGATAGAAAACGCAAAGCCTGATGAGCCGCAGGAAGTATCGCCCGAAGCGAAGATTGATATTGAAAAAATATTCAGGGAACCGCCTGTCGTCGAGCCGGACCCCGATATGACAGCGTTAAACGAAAAGCTTGAGTCGATTATTCCCGGGCTGACTTCGGGTGATCCAAATAATATATCTCTGAAAAACTTCTCGTTCGATAACATAGACCAGGTGTTTTCTGTCATTGAAGAAACAACTGAAAAAAAGATGCAACAGGCTACGGAAAAAGTAGAAGAAATGAAACAAAAGGTTCAGGAGCAGATTGACCAGGCGCAGGATTGTATGGAACCTGCAACTGAGAAGCCCAATCCAGAGCTTCAGGAGGCATTCGATAAAATGAGCACTATTCCGAAAGAGCCGCCTACTGCTCCTTTACCGCGTATAAATACGGAAAAGCTATCTAATATTTTTTCTGAAGAGATAATGGGATCAATGCAGCACCTGCAGGGTATGCAGTCATCAGCCCCTGAAAATGAAGTGACCAGGAAGCTGCAGGACAAATTGAATAAGGTAATATCACAGCCGATACCGGATTTTAATGAAGGACTCCAGCAGGCAGAAGCTGAATTTAAATCCGTCTATATGATGGGTGCACACTTTATGGATACCGGCAGCTCACCACATAAAGATTCGGAAGATGCGATCAGGGAACGTTTTTTCAATATAATCAAAAAAGGTGAATCTGTTGCAGGAGGAGATTGGGCCTGTATTGATCTCAGCGGGCAGAACCTGGAGGGGATTGACCTGAGCGGAGCATTTCTTGAGCAGGTAAATTTTACCGGTGCGTGTTTGAAAAATGCCAATTTCAGCAAAGCGATAATGGCAAGGGCGAACCTGACGGATGCGGATTTTTCCGGGGTGAATCTACAGGAAACCAACCTTGGTGCGGTTTGTGCCCATCGGACATGCTTTGCCCACTCAAACTTCAAGAAGGCAAAACTGTCAAAAGGTGATTTCACCGGAGCTGATTTTACCGGATGTGTATTTGAAGAAGTGGAATCTTTAGATATCATTCTTAATAATGCACTATTCCCAGACGCGCAATTGCCGGGTATAAAATTTATCGAATCTTCTCTAAAAGAAATATCTTTTGAAAATGCAATTCTTGAAAACGTTCTATTTTTCGATTGCGATCTTAAGCAGATAGATTTTTCCCATGCCACACTAACCAGAAGCATTTGGGCAGATGTGCGCTGCGATACGGTTATATTTAATTACGCTGACCTTTCCGGTTCTAATTTCACCAGTATGGACCCGGATAAATCTAAAATGAGCGCTGTACAATTTGTCAAAGCAACGCTCAATAAATGCAATTTCCAGGGTATGGGTTTGGCGTCTGTTGACTTTTCAAAGGCAGTTATCGAAAATGCCAATTTTAACAGTGCGGATCTGACAAAGGCAAATTTCACCCAGGCGCAGGCATGTAACTCGCAATTCAGAAAAGCTCGCTTAGCAGAAGCGATACTTGATGGTATTAATTTGATGCAAGGATCATTGGCAAAGGCATATCTGGTACAGGCGTCATTTATCGGGGCAAATCTCTATGCAGTTGATTTTTTACGCTCTACCATGCATAAGACCGATTTTCATGACTGTAATCTTGAGGCAACTTTGATAGAAGGATGGAAACCGAAATGACCGGTGAAGAACTTTCGAAATCGGTAAAATCAGGTGATATTATCTGCAATGAGGAATATACCGATCTCGATTGCGCGAATAGTGATATTTCCGGTGGTATTTTTAATGATGTTACCTTTATCAACTGTGATTTCAGCGGGGCAAATCTGAAGGAGACAACCTTTAACACCTGTATATTCAAGAATGCGCGGTTTGACGGCGCGGATCTTACAAAGGCGCTGTTTTATTCAGGTGAGTGTGTCGCAGCATCTTTTAATACCGTAAAAATAGCGTTGACAAAATTTGTTGAGACTGATATGAAAGAGGCTGTTTTTTCTCATGCGAATCTCAATACCGGCGTATTTTCCGAATCGAACCTGTCGAGAGTGCGATTTACCGCATCTACGTTTTTAAATACCGTTTTTTATGAGTGTGCAGTGCAAAGAGTTGCGTTTATTAAAAGCACTTTGGAAAAAGTAATTTTCTTTGAAAGCCAATTTGATGAAAATCTCTTTACCGATTCAACGATTCAATTATGCTTCTTTCACAAAGCTCTTCTGAGTAGAGTCGATTTCAGTAATATGGACCTGAGTCAATGTCAGTTTTCCGAATGCGATCTCAGCCAGTGCGATTTTACCGGGGCACAGCTTAAACAGGGAGGTTTTATGCAGGCCAACCTTGAGAAAGCACGTTTCGATAATGCCTCTCTGGCAATGGCGAATTTCTATGAAGCAAATTTAAACGGGGTCAGTATGCGGAATGCAGACCTGAAACAGGCGAGTATGCAGAAGGCAAAGCTGAGCGGCTCGAATCTTTCATCAGCAAACCTTGACACGGCACAACTTGCAGAAATTGATGCGCAACAGTCTGATTTTTCAGGTTCAAATCTGGTTTATGCAGATCTGTCATACGCTATGCTCCAGGAAGCAAATTTTACAGATGCACAGTTGTTACAGGCAAATCTGCATGAGGTGCAAACGAAAAAAACAAAATGGAATGGCTCCACAAAACGACTTGCAAAAGGAACTGATAAAAAACGTTTGAAAGCAGAACAATGGGGGAAAAAATGATGTGTGAATCGACCGATACGGTTCCAGTGATGGAACCGGCTGTATCATTGGGACAAAACGCCAGGGTTGTATCTGTTTCCGACAGAAGAGCAATCGTTGATATACGGGGTTGTATTGAAGATGCTCAGGTTGCTTTCAGCTGTCTGGTAAAACCCAAACCCGATGATCTGGTTCTGTGCATAAAAGGAGAAACCGGGACCTATTATATACTCGGTATTATCGAACGCCCGGGAAAGCAGAATATGACCGTCTCTTTCCCTGCGGATGTGGTTTTACGAGCTGAAGGCGGGTCACTTGGTGTGTCTTCATGGAAATCAGTAACTCTTGTGTCTGGTGAAAAGCTTAATTGTTTTTCCGATCAGGTCGTTCATAAAAGCCGGGAGGCGGTGGTTAACTATGAGGAACTTACTGCAAAAGGAACAAACTTACAGGCATCATATAAAACCGTCAGTTTGATCAGCCGGTTAATCACGACAATAGCGGGACAGTGTATTCAGAGGATGAAAAATTTCATCCGCCAGACAAAGGGGAGCGACCAGGTTACAGCGGGACAGATGACACGTAACGCTAAAGGATTATTTTCTATAGATTCAAAGCATACTGTTCTGGTCAGCAAAAAAGATACTAAGATTGATGGTGAGCGGATTCATATGGGTTGATAAGATTCTATAACTGGTTCTTTAAAATTGATTGAATTTGTCATTTAGAAGGAGCGGAGCGACTAAGAAATCATTAGCTTTTACTTGTTCCATCCGCCTAACAGAGTGGAGGCCAATTAAAGCAAGATTTCTCACTTTCTTCGAAATGACAAAAGGCTAAGAGCATAATAAAAATGACAAAAATCCGTTTGTAGGTAAAGGAGTTATCATGTTTGCAAATTGTTCATTAGGCGGTATGGATTTTGGCATGCCGGATGTCTGTTTGACCCCGGCGCCACCTTCGCCTGCTCCAATACCGGTTCCTTATCCAAATACCGCCCAATTGCCCATGGCTCTGCCACCGACAGCCTCACTTAAGCATTTGATTTCCATGATGCCAGCGCATAATATTGGAACGACAATACCTATGAGCATGGGGGACAATGCCGGAGTAGCCGGAGGTGTCGCTTCGGGTATGATGATGGGACCCGCACGTAATACCATGGGCAGTACAAAAGTGTTCACCGGAGGGATGCCCTCAACGAAATGGTTGAGCCCCGCTTTACAAAATTCTACCAACTGTCCTGTCGGCATGTCCCTGGTACCCTCGCAGTTTAAAGTTATGGTAATGACATAAATTGTTTATGGTAACCTATAAAAAGTCGAAAAGAATCAAATGTTATTTCGACCCCAGCTTTACGGAGGATAAAACTCGCTTTTTATCATTATTTATTAAGATTTCTCGTCGTTTCACTCCTCCAAATAACAATGCAGAGAACTTTTAGAGGTCACCTTATTATAAATGTTGAGTGAAAGGAATACCATGTCGGAGCAGCAAAATACTAAAAATAATGAACAGCAGGATATCAGAGTACACGTTTCACCGGAGCTGGATTATTCCTATCGTGACGTTGCGAATATCTTTGTCGGTACCGGAGATGTCACCTTCGAGTTCGGTAACCACCACCGGTCCATGCCCGGTCATGTGACCATTGCAAATCGTATTGTCATGTCCGTTGCAAATGCCTACGATTTCCAGGTGAGACTGCAGAAGGCACTCGTCGATGCGCAGAAGCAGATTCAGCGGAGCCTTCAGGGAAATAAAGAATAAATTTCTGTTGGAGAGTAGGGTAACGTTCCCTACTATTTTATAATCATAAACTTAACCTGGCTCGGAACCAGAGTAGCGCCAGGCACATTCATACTCATGCCATTATGACCGGTCATACGGGTCATTTTTGTTGAAGGCATGCCCTCTAGAATCACACCGAATGAACCCGATGAAATGGGAAGAAAATAATTTAACTATAACTCTCTGAAGAAAATCAGCTAAAAGAGACCTGTTTTCAAAACGGTGGCTTTATACTACTTTCAAAATGGCCGGTCAGAATCGCCGTCAAGAAAAGTAAGCAGAATTTCTGTTCCTATTGTCAAGGGAAAATGCATACTCCCTCCATGGTTGGCATAGGGTTGCATCATGCGGAGGTAGCAGGAGGCTTTTCCTTCCCTGTGCTCATCATTTACATCAAAGTGAAGTCTAACTTTATAGCGTCCCTGACTGTCCAGTTCAGCATAT
>Ga0190359_1001317_pt1 | contig 15786 bp, 14 predicted proteins | sample 48721823_MG_FD_161269 | JGI IMG/M metagenome (GOLD analysis project Ga0190359, IMG submission 161269) | Hydrothermal vent microbial mat bacterial communities from Southern Trench, Guaymas Basin, Mexico - 4872-18-2-3_MG | ecosystem: Environmental > Aquatic > Marine > Hydrothermal vents >... | reverse complement strand
CAGGCGCACTTTACACTTGCATGGATAAGGCATCGGTGTTGCTTCCGACATTAACGCCGTGGCAGAGTGTCGGCGGTTGTGGAGCCGGCGGTTCCGGCGGCGGTACCGACGGTATTAAATGGGTCGGCGAAGGGGTGAGCGGCGGCTATGTCGAGGTGGAAGTCCTGCCGAAATACAATTTCGGTCAGAATTTTCATTTCCTTACCATTGCGCCCCGTATAAGCGTTAAAACACGATGGAATTACACCGTCGGAGTAACCCTGCCGTTTTATTCAAAAACTGCAGGGGTCCAGTACCGTGACAATCAACCTGAACAGACCGAAGTGACCGGCGGTATGGGTGATATTTCTCTGGATGTTTCCCGGCTTTTCGGCTCCAGCGGTCAATTTACTCTTGCCCTTGCCCTGACTTTTCCGACCGGACAGTATGATATCAAGCGGGGACCGGAAAGCGCAAAGAAATTTCTTCCGACGAATTTACAGATGGGTGGCGGTATATATAATGCGGGTTTGAACTTTACCTACACCCGCGATGTGGAAAACGGTATGTGGCTTTTTGACGGCACTTACAATTATCCCTTTATGATGCGCCCCTTTACTCAAGAGAATGAATTCCTTGATTCGTACTTTTCGGCATATAAACACGAGAGCGGCAGCAGATTCTATTATCGAGCGAAACCTTACGGCGAGAGCGATCTGGGAGACTATACCCCACCCGGTATCAGTGGCAGTGTGATATATGCCTACCGGGGTATTCCGGAGTATGTTCATTCATTCGGGCTGACCTTTGTGGTGCCTCTCGGTGTCGCGTGGATTCATTCCGAAAACACGTCAATCTATGATCCCCGGCCGGATCCTGATCATAAGGCCTGGCAGGCTGTTTTAACCTATGGTCTGGAATTTTCAAAGGATAAATTCCCGATTTTCCTGGCGGTGGCAAAGCCGATAAAGGATAAATCAGTCGTTAATCCTGACGATGAATATGATTGGAGACCGCTCAGGAAATGGGACGGCATTGACTGGGACAGTTTTAAGAACGAGTGGATTCTGGCTATCGGCATAAAATCCGCATTGTTTTAGGTATTATTTAAAAGAAAGGAACAATTATGCGAAAGGTGTTTCTTTTTTCAATTGGTATTATTGCCTCTTCGTTTGTTTTTATCCGATGTGACAACCCAACCAACCCTGATGAGAATATGCCTACCAACGGAAAAAATATTCAGGTAGTATACCCTGCCGGTGGTGAATCATTTACCGTTGGCCAGACAGTGACAATTCAGTTCAAGATAAATGCCAATAAGATCAGCAGTGCTATGCCTCAGATATCTTTGGACAGCGGGAAATCATACTATGATATTCCCGGACAGGCGGTGTACGCCAAATCGGGAGGTGGCGGACAGTTGCTTACCTGCTCGTGGACAATCGGCCAGGAGGTTAATCCCCTGGACTACGTGACGGTTTCACCAGGTTGCAGGATTAAGGTATATAATTATGAAATACCAACCGAATTTGACACATCGCCCTTATTTACTGTCAGTCCGTAAATGATTGTAACGGTTTAGCGTGAAAGAAAAACAATGATGAGAAACATTGGGATTATCGGCTGCAGTGGATTTATCGGTTCGCACCTGCTGGAGCGATTACTTGAATCGGGCAGGTATACGGTTGTTGGTGTTGACACGGTTTCGGTTAAAATAGAACATATATTGCCGCATCCGTTGCTAACCTTTGTAAAGGGTGACATATATACCCTGAACAATCGTGACCGGATATTCGAAGCGTGTGATACGATTGTCTCTCTTGCGGCACTCTGTAATCCTGCCCTGTACAATACCGTAACCCTCGATGTTGTTGAAAGTAATTTTCAGCGCCCGCTTGAACTGGTGAAGTGGTGCACCAATACGGGAAGAAGAATTATACACTTTTCATCTAGTGAGGTGTACGGCAGGACCGTCCAGGGTATTGCAGGAGAGAATCTGGTGGACAGGGACCGTGAATCACAGTATCTCCTTTCCGAAGAGGTAACACCGTTGATTCTGGGGCCTATTCAGGCACAACGCTGGTCCTATGCCTGCGCAAAACAGCTTCTAGAGCGGGTGATATATGCGTACGGTATCGAGAAAGGGCTTGAGTATACTATTGTCAGACCGTTTAATTTTATCGGTCCTCGTATGGATTATATCCCTGGAATTGATGGAGAGGGTATTCCACGGGTAATTGCGTGTTTTATGGAGTCACTGCTGTTTGAAAAACCTTTAAAGCTGGTTGATGGAGGACATAACAGGAGAACATTTACAGATATCGATGATGCTGTTGATGCTGTTATGCGCATAATAGAAAAACCTGAACAATCCTGTCAACAGATCTTTAATATTGGCAATCCCGATAATGAAGTTACCATACGGGAATTGGCGCATATAATGGTTGGGACCTATAATGATTTGTATCCACATCATTCGGCTAAATATGAGATACGCGAGGTTTCAGCAGAGGAATTTTATGGTGCCGGTTACGAGGACTGTGATAGGCGGGTTCCGGATATAACAAAAGCACAAACGCTGCTTGGCTGGATACCTGTGACAGGGCTTAAGGAGGCACTGGTAAAAACGATGGTTTCCTATGTCGAATCCTATGGTAAGAAACATGCAGCTTAACAATGGCAAAAATATCAATTTTCATACCGGCGTACAATGCGGCATCTCATATAAACGCAGTAATTGATCGTATACCTGACAAGGTGTGGGATTATATAGTCAAAGTCTGGATTATAAATGACGGTTCTACAGATGAAACCGGTTCTGTAATTAGTGTTCTTGAAAGAAATAATAATAAGATAATAGCTTTACATTTACCGGTAAATAAAGGGTATGGCACCGCCGTACAGATTGGTTTGAAAAAGTGCCGGGAGAGTAGCGGTGATTTTGCGATCTGTCTTCATGCAGACGGACAGTATCCTCCGGAGTCGATTCCGTCGTTCATCGAATATATGGAGTCGACGGGATGCGATATTTTACAGGGTTCGCGAATCGCTTCTGGGACTGCACTACGAGGCGGTATGCCTTTATATAAATATTTTGCCGGTAAAATATTAACGTTCTTTGAAAATCGTGTGTTCGGTCTTGCACTGACTGATTATCACAGTGGGTATCTCTTTTACAGCAGACATGCTTTGGAAACTATTCCATTTTCCAGTCTCAGCCGTAGTTTTGATTTTGATGTGGAAGTTATTGCGTGTGCGTGTGCATCAGGATTATCGGTTAAAGAACTGCCAATCCCTACCCGGTATGCGGATGAAAAGTCATATTTGAATCCAGTCACCTATGGCCTGAGGGTTGTCGGTGTGATGGGAAAATATCTGCTCGGTAATTACCGGAGAGAAACATGATTCTGGTAACCGGCGGCACCGGGGTTATGGGGAGTATTCTGGTTAAACGGCTTTGCGAAGCCGGAAAAACGGTACGTGTGCTGACCTTACCCGACGACCCGAATGTGTCACGAGTTGAAAAACTCGGCGTAGATATACGGTATGGAGACATTTCGCAGGAGTCTCAGATATCAGGTGTCTGCAGGGATATCGAAATTGTCTATCATCTTGCGGCTATTATTGTTACCCGGGATGAGACGCTCTTTAAAACAATAAATGTGCACGGTACACGGAATCTGATTAATGCGGCAAAAAAGGATGGTGTAAAGCATTTTATTTATACCTCGTCAGCATCGGTAATATACCCGAAACCGACACCATATTCTCTATCGAAAAAGTACTGTGAAGAGTTAGTAACAGCATCAGGTATATCCTATACGATAATACGACCGACACTGGTGTACGATAAAGGAAAAGGGGGACTTGAATTTGATATATATTTATCATATTTGCAGCGCTTTCCTGTGGTTCCCTTTATTGGTCGCGGAAATGCATTAAAGCGACCGGTATTTGTCGGTGATATCATCGAGGGACTTATTGCGGTTTGTCATAACACAACAGCTATGGGAAAGATATACAACTTCAGTGGCGGGGAAGCGATCACAATGAGAGATTTTTCCCTGTTATGCCTGAAATATTCAGGCAAGCCGGATAAACCAATCGTCTCTTTGCCTGTATGGTTTTGTAAAATATTAGCCGGAGTTATGCAGGTTACAATGAAAAATCCGCCGCTTAACTGGCAGAAAATAGCCGGTATAACACAGGATGCCGATCTCGATCCGAAGGAGGCCATTGAAGATTTAGGATATAAACCGAGAAAGGTAACAGAATTTTTAAAGGAGTGTTTTCCGAGAATTTAGATAAAATATCATTACCCGTCTTGACCGGGTAATCCAGATAGTTTTAATTTCTGGAATCCCGTCCAGGTGGGAATAACAGTCTTTGTGACATTGAAAAGGGGATGAATTATGAGAACTTTAAAAATTGCTATGATATTTTTAATTATTTTTTGCGCATTTCAGAATGTTACCAGTGATAAATATGTTGTTGGCTCCGGTGGAAAGGTTATTAAAGAAGACAACCGTACAGAACCGGAGAAAAAAGCTGATAAGAATGATACGCTGGTAATAACCGCCCGTCTGATTGAGATACCGGGTACGTTTCCGCCCAACGATTTATATAACTACGTTTACATAATGAAATACCGTGTTATAAAGGTGGAAAAAGGTGCTTATACAAAGAAGGAAATTCTTGTCGGGCAGTATAATCCGCTGATTCCCCGCGATAAGATAAAAGATAAGATGGATAAGTATGTTGATGGCGATGTGAAAAAATTTGAAGTAGGCGCAAAGCACAGGCTTGTCCTGATTACCCCTATTGAAAAAGTCTGGAGCGAGCAAATTGAATCAGATTATTTTGACTCTGAAGATGAACAATATTTTGCTTTAAAAACAGACATCTTAAAATAGTTGCCCAGAGTAATCTGTAAAAGAGAACTATGGTATTTTCTTCCCATATTTTCCTGTTCTATTTCCTGCCGCTTACGCTGCTTGGCTATTATGTCATGGTCAGGCTGCGCTGCAATATCAGCTGGGTAAATCTGTTTGTAACCATTGCGAGTTATGCTTTTTACGGCTGGTTTCAGCCTTATTTCATCATATTAATGTGGATTACAACATTTACCAATTATATGTGCGGGAGGGTAATTTCCAAACCGGGAGCTACTCCTGCGCAGAGAAATACGGCCCTTGTTGTCGGGATTACCGTGAGCCTGGGATTTCTCGCGTTTTTTAAATATTACATGTTTGCCATGAACGGTATAAACAGGTTGATTGAGTTATGTGGTGCCGGATCCAATTTTTTCCATGTCATGGAGGTTGCGCTGCCTATTGGTATTTCATTCTATACCTTTCAGGCGTTGAGTTATACCATAGATGTATGGCGCGGTGATGCGCCGCCGGTGAAGGATATGAAAACCTTTTCCTGCTTTGTTGCCCTGTTTCCACAGCTCATTGCCGGACCTATTATTCGATACAACACGGTAGCGGAGCAGCTTGCCGGGCGGGAGCATTCCTTCGAAAAGTTCAGCAGCGGCGCCTCGATTTTCATGCTGGGATTTGCCAAGAAAATTCTTCTGGCCAATGCGGCTGGCGCCGTTGCCAATGCGGTCTTCCGGGCGGATGCTCCTGATATGGCCACTGCCTGGTGGGGAGCGCTCGGCTATCACTTCCAGATTTACTTTGATTTCTGTGCTTACTCCGATATGGCGGTTGGTTTGGGCCGGATGATGGGTTTTGAATTTATAAAAAATTTCAACGGGCCTTATCGTTCGGTAAGTATCTCCGATTTCTGGAGCCGGTGGCATATCTCTCTTTCCACCTGGATACGCGATTACCTGTATATCAGCCTTGGCGGAAACAGGAAGGGACCGGGGCGAACCTATTTCAATCTGGGTATCTCCATGTTTCTCTGCGGGCTCTGGCACGGTGCGCAGATGACGTTTGTGTTGTGGGGTATATTTCACGGCGTTCTGCTTATCTGGGAACGGACTATGGGGCGCCAACCGGTATATAAAAAATTCCCCACGGTCTTAAAGATCCTGATTACCAATGTTATAGTAATATTCGGGTGGGTGATTTTCCGGGCTCCCAGTGTTGACCAGGCGGCGCTATACTGGAAAGCAATGCTTGGACTGGGTGCAACTGTACCGGCATCTGATATTTTAAGAACTGAAATGTTCAGTATGAAATATATGGCTGAAATGGTTATATGCGCCCTTCTGGTCTGGCAACCGATTCAGGCGCATGAATGGGTGAAGAAGCTGACTCCGGTGAAAGTCGTATTATTGATGATTGTTTTTCTCTATGCAATTGTGAGCATGTTCACCCAGGCATTTAATCCGTTTCTCTACTTTCAATTTTAGGAAGGGTACTGTTTTCAGGTGAATCGTAAAATTGAAATAACAATTACCATGCTCTTTCTTGTCACTATTTTTACCGTGGGGATAGTACAGGCAATTGTGGAACTGAAGAAAGGGGAGACTATACAGTTTTTTGACGCTCTTGAAGATACTTTCATAACACCGGTCAGGAAAAAGAAGAAATCAGCCGAGCTTTATGCCGTGTGTAATAAAAAAATTGCCGCTGTTGCCGATCAACTGAAACAATTGCAAAGAGACAGTACTGAGGATTACGAACAATGGGTACGGGCCGAAGAGACTGCCGAAGAGGCCATGTATGCCGTGTCTGATTTAAAGAAGAGTGTTCTGAAAGTAAACCGCCATCGAACCGGTAAATCAACGGGTCGTACCGTAGTACTGCTGGATTCCTGTATTCAATTGCTGAAAGGATTGTATGAGGCTGTTCAGAATCAGTCTTCCTTTGATAAATTATATACAATGCATAAAGAAGTTACTGATTTCATCGTACAAATGCGTAGTCGTTTCAAAAAAGCCACACCGGTTTCATATCCATTTCTGGTAATAAAGCATTTTGTGTTTTATACCATTTTCAACCGTGAATACCTGCGGAAATATGAGAATGAATTGGAAGAGACGTCCGTATTTGCCAACACACTCAGGCCATATATGCAGTTTTGTCGGTATGTGTTACTTCATGACTGGGGAGAGAAGGCCGTTGAGGGTGAGAACAACTGGTTGTTTTACAAACAGGGAATGGAATATCTGCTTCGTCCCTATGTGCTTGATCCTCGATCCGTTGTGGTTGATCCGGAGGATGTTCCGATAACGGACCATGTACTTGACACTATTGCAGCATTCAAAGAGACGCTGGGTAAAAGGGATATCGAATTGATGGTTATGATTGTACCCGGTAAAGCGTCTATCTATCCTGATGTCCTCAGCAGACGGGTGCCGCCGGATAAAGCGGGAACAATAGGATACTCGCTCCGATTGATGCGGGAATTAAACGAACGGGGTATTGAAACAATCGATCTTTTTTCTGCACTCGCCGAGTCCAGGAAAAGTGATGAGGAATGCGGCGATTCGCTATACCTGTCGCAGGATACGCACTGGAGACCCCGTGGCGTGAGAGTTGTCGCAAAGACAGTCGCCGAACAGATACGGAAGAAAAGCTGGTTCAATCAGCTTGGCCGGACTGTTGAATATACCCTTGATACGGTGACGGTGGATCGTGACGGTGACATCCGGGTAATGGCTGATTTGCCTGATTTTAAACTGCCTTTCATTACCATGCCGTTTATTAAGGAAAAAACGCTCTGCTATCAGGTGTATCAGGTAAGGCGGGGTGAAGACAGTTCGATTGTTTCACGGAATTTATTTCGTGATGATTATAGAAAGTCAAAAATACTTATCCTCGGAGACAGTTTCTCCCGTATATATCAGTCGGACGAACCGCGCTCCGCAGGCTGGATATCACATCTGGCTTACGAATTGTCGCTCCCGGTGTGCTCAATTGTCAGTGACGGCGGCGCCTCAACACTGGTGCGGGAAAAACTCGCGCGTAAGAAGGGAGTGCTCAGGGGTAAAAAACTGGTAATCTGGGAGTTTGTTGAACGGGATATCAGGTATGGCGCCGATGGGTGGAAAGATATAAAGCTGTAGAGATTGAATGATGAATATTAAACAAGGATTATGAATGTTTAAGTATGTATTGCCTGTACTGATATTATTATTATCAGGAATAGTAAACGCAGCGCCTTATAAGGAGTTGATACCCAATTTCAACCGTGTAAAATCACCGGTTATGATACGTAAAGTGGATCTGCCCACCCGGGCGAATCTTGATTATGCCGCATATATTGATAATCCTATTCGATATGACCCGGAAAAGTTTAAGCCACAAAAACCCCGTAAATCGAAGACCATTTCCGATATGAACTTCAACGGCAGGTTATTGTCACCGGTACATTCACTGGCGAAAACACCGCTCACGCAGGAAGAGAAAGATAATCCTGTGGCCTGGATCCCCCTTCAAAACCTGTTATGGAGTGAACTGAAAACGGATGATCTGAAGAAAATCGGAAGTGCAATAAACGGGTATAAATGGTCTGATTCTAATATATATAAACCGTATCAGGAAGTTGTCGCCGCTTATATTCACGCAACGGAGACCGGTTATGAAATCTGGGTGGAAGTGGAGTTCAGTTCATGGGTTAATTTTTTATCCGGTATTACCGATTCCGACAATGACGGTTTTCTTGAAATATATGGAAAACTGCAATGTGAATCTGTTGACAAAGAGACACTGAATAAGGTGGTCGCATGGATACGTGATACCTATCAGAAGGAAATTCTTACCGAAGAACAGGTGGTTGACTGGATTACAGTGCTGGCTTCCTACTGGTATCCTACGCTGAATACCGATTTGGTTGACATGAGTAATCAGTCCAGATGGCCCAATGAAAATACTGAGAAGAAGATAAGAAAAAGATTGAAGAAGATATACGTGGATAATCCTATAGCGGTTGTCAGGGGAAATCCTCACGGCAAAACGCTCTACAACGTCTTCCTTGTTTCAGGTATGGGTGAAAGGAGTGAGGAACAGGAAGCGGAAACTGTTGATGTTAAAAAAGAGATGGATACGCGTGTGTCGAAAAATTTTACAGGGAATATGGAGCGGTTTCAACGAGAGCTTGCTGCGCACGGGAATGCTTATGGGGCCTGGGTTCAAAGCTGTAGTACACAGATTAATATCCAGAAAAAGATACTTGAGGAGCTTCCTGCCGGCCAGATGGGATTTAAAGGGGTTGATGACTGGGTATTCTTCCGTAAATCTCTTGAATATACCACGGCCGGTGATCTTTCGCTGCAGCCGACTGATAAAAATCCATTAACTCATCTTATAGATTTTAAAAAATTCTGTGATCAAAACAGTATTAATCTGCTATTTATTGCGGTGCCGACAAAAGCCGAAATATATTATGAAAAAGTTGGTATTGAACCGCCCGAGTCGAAAGATGATATCATACATCCCTATGGCCGCAAGATACTTGCCGATTTACAGAAAGCGGGTATTGAGGTTATCGATCTGCTGCCCCGTTTTCTTGCGGCCAGGAAGGATGACACCGACTCAACCGGCGAGGTATACCAGCGGCAGGATACTCACTGGACCAATAGGGGATTACAGATTGCAGCCGGGCTTATTGCGGATCGTATAAAAGAGTATGCCTGGTACCGGGAGCTGTCTTCACAAAAGAGACAATACACAATGAGGGATACCACTTTTACCCGTATGGGTGATATCATAGCCCGGCTGCCTGAATCGCAACAGACTGACTATCAACCGGTTGTCCTGCAGGCACAGCAGGTATTGCGTAAAGACGGCAGCCGGTATAAAGGCAACCGGCACGATCCAATTTTACTTATAGGGGACAGCTTTACCGGAGTGTTTGAACTGGTAGATTGTAAAAGCGCAGGGATAGGCGCCCATATCGCTGCAAAGACCGGTCTGGGCGTTGATATTATTACCAGTTGGGGAGGCGGGCCCCTGGTGCGTAACAAGATGCTCCGTGCTCGGAAAAACGATTTGGGTGCAAAGAGGCTGATTATCTATATGATGGTCGCGCGGGATTTATATAATTACAGTCAGGGATGGGAGAAGTTGAAAACTGAGTAAAAAGTTGTTTCTGTATAACAGAAACTAATAAGAAAACTGAAACCAAACCAGGGAGGAAGATATGAAAAAAGCACTAATGACGATCTTGGGATGTATCGTTTTACTTTCGGCACAGGAAGCGCCCATTGGTTCACCGGCAAAGATGTCCAGAAAAGAAGCGAAAGCACTGGAGGCCCTTAAAGGTACTATCAAAGGTAAAATCGTCTGGTCTACCTCCCGGGTAAACAGCAGGCATGATATATGGATCATGAATGCCGACGGTACTGACAAGAAAGCATTGACAAAAAGTGATAATGTGGATTGGTTTCCACGGATTTCACCTGACGGTAAACGGGTGCTTTTTTCAAGAAGCAAGAGTGGCTGGGTGCCCGAAACAGATGCAAAGTTTTATGATAAATGGGATCTCTGGATTATCGGTATTGACGGTGAAGATGAGAAAAAAGTAGTGGAAAATGCCTGCTGGGGCACATGGCGTCCTGACGGAAAGAGTATTGTGTTTGCAAGAGGTGGAAAGGTATTTCTGCATAATATGGAATCAGGAGAAGAAACACTGCTTTTTGACGGCGAAACCAGTATTAAGGAAGGTACTATCGTTCAGCAACCAGGTCTTTCACCTGACGGAAAATATCTTGCCGCGACATTACGGGGTTCATCCCGGGAAACGGGTATATGGCACCTTGAGAAGAAAGAGTGGTACAAGACAGGCGGCGGCTGTCAGATTGACTGGTTTCCTACCAGTGATGAAATTTACCGTATGAACCCTACAGGCAATGGAGGAACAGCTGCCCCTTCGGAAGTACTTGCACAGAAATTAAACGATGGCCGGCCGGTTGAAAAAATAACCAGAATAAAAAATTTCAGGCTGATGGATCTGCCGGGGCGTCGTTCCCATGAATATTTTCCCAGGTTTGATAAGAATGGCGAATGGATGGTCTGGTGTGCCACTGATAAGGGGCACGATCACGATATCTACGATTATGAAGTATATATCTGGAAACGTGGAACCAAGGTAAAAGAGGCGGTTCGTTTGACTTTTCATACCGCTAATGACCGGTGGCCGGATATTTATATAGAAAAATAGAACCATCGGCATTAATATTAGTGTAAATTAACACTAGATACTTTTTCGTCATACCAGTATTAAAGAGGTTATCTATGGCTGAGAAGGTTAAAGGCCGTAGAGATTTTATAGCAGCCCTTGCCGGTGGTGTTGTTACAGTGCATGCACTTCCCTTTTTCACGTATGCGACGCAATTGAAGAATAAAACGACCGGTTATATTTACGATGACAGGTATCTGAAACGTGCCTGTTCGGCAGTCAATAATGGCCTTTCCCTGATTAATTGATGGTTGCGTTTACCGCCAAATACGCAGAAGGCGAGATTGACATTGATAAAGAAGAACTTGTTGGGGCAGGATGGTTTTCCGTTCCCGAATTGCCGAATATTCCCGGAGGGATAAGTATCTCACGGGAGCTTATCGATCGGTTTGTTCAAGGAGAAAGGAGTCGTTTTAATGTGTGAAAGAATACTGACGGTAATGGTTATCATGTTTTGTTTAATCGGTTGTCAAAAAAGTGCAGACACTTATTTCAAGCCCGTACAGAATCCTCCCGGAGGCTTGAAACCGGAAGAGGTGCCTCAATTTGTCTGTCTGGGTTTTGATGATAATTCATATTCGGGGTATCCCGGTTCCGGAAGTGACGGTGGTATGGCCTGGGCGGTACAGCTCTTTGCAAACAGGACAAATCCCGACGGCACTCCCTGCAGAGCTACTTTTTATTGTCCGAGCAGATTTATAGATCCTGCACTGGAAAACAGTGGTAACGATTCCCTTCTTAAGGAAGCCTGGAGGAGTGCATACCAGGCAGGCCATGAGATAGGGTTGCACACCCATACCCATCCGCACGGCTGCGATGTTGCATGGGATAAGGACCCGCCGGTATGGCGCACAATAATGAGTGTGGCGGACTGGCTGCCGGAGATTGAGAAGAATATAACATTTTTAACAAAACCATACGAACCGTCAGCATCTGAACCGGATGCCTGGGGCCCCGGTGTCGCAAAGAACGATATTGTCGGATTCAGGACGCCCTATCTTGAATTTAACAATGCAACATTTGAAGCTCTCTGTAAACAGGGGACAATACTGTACGATTGCTCCATTGAAGAGGGGTATGAGGAAGACCAGGACGGTACCAACCTGTTTTGGCCGTATCAGCTTGATAAGGGAAGTCCCGTTGCCGATGCTACCTTTGCGAGTTCTTTTTCCGGAAGGGAAATTATCGGGTCGTATCCGGGCTTATGGGAAATGCCGGCATACTGCATGTTCGCACCTGATGATGGCCAGTGCGAAAACTATGGATTAAAACCGGGATTCAGAGATGAGCTTAAGAAACGTTTTGATTATTTTAATCCTGCTGACGGTAAAATAACCGGTTTTGACTGGAATCTCTGGGTTGAATACAGCATGACCGGAGAAGAGGTCGAGGCCGTGCTGAAATATACGCTTGATCAGCGGCTCAGGGGAAACAGAGCCCCTTTTACGGTTGGCCTGCACAGTGATATCTACTGCAACCGTTATAAAGAAAATAACGATGGAGATAATCAAATCGCAGCGCATTACAAAGAGTCACAGAAAGCGATTGAGAATTTTATCGATTATGCACTCAGTAAAAAAGAGGTGCGGATTGTTGCTGCGAAAGCGGTTGTTGCGTGGATGCAGGAGCCGAAACCATTGTAAGAATTCTTTAACGAAAACGAATCAATTAATATCAGGGACAAAAAATGTCTCAAAACGATCAGCTAACTGTCGGCCTGGCCCAGATTGCTCCGATATGGCTCAACCGCCGAAAAACCTGCGCAAAAATAGTCGAATACATTGACAGAGCTGCGGAGAAGCAATGTGATCTGGTTGTATTCGGTGAAGCATTGTTGCCAGGGTATCCATTTTGGATTGAGCGGACTGACGGCGCGCGCTTTAATTCATCCGTCCAGAAGGAGATACATGCGTATTATATGGATCAGGCGGTTCAGGTTGAAGCCGGGCACCTTGATCCAATATGCAGTATTGCCGGGAAACATACTATCGCGGTAATTACAGGAACGGTCGAGCGTCCGGCTGATCGCGGCGGACATAGTCTGTATTGTTCACTCGTCTATATTGATAAAACAGGCGCTATCCGTTCCGTCCACCGCAAGCTTATGCCGACCTATGAAGAACGGCTGACCTGGGCTTCAGGTGACGGTCATGGTTTAGTGGTTCATACGCTCGGCCCTTTTACTGTTGGCGGACTCAATTGCTGGGAAAACTGGATGCCGCTGCCGCGGGCTGCACTCTATGCGGCGGGTGAGGATTTACATGTTGCACTCTGGCCGGGCGGTATTCATAACACCTCGGATATAACCCGGTTTATTGCCAAAGAGTCGCGCTCCTATGTTATATCCGTTTCCGGTTTAATGCGTAAAACAGATTTCCCCGAAGATACACCTTATCTGGATTCCATCCTTGAAAATAGTCCTGAATATCTGGCAAACGGAGGAACCTGCCTGGCCGGCCCCGACGGCACATGGGTAGTTGAGCCGGTTATAGAGAAGGAGTCGCTTCTGGTAGAGACTATAGATCATGAACACGTACGGGAAGAACGGCAGAATTTTGACCCGGCAGGCCATTATGCACGTCCGGATGTCACTCGCCTGGTTCTTAATCGACAAAGGCAAAATACGCTGGTGATAGATGAGCAGTGAAATATTGTACATAGCCGATAATTCGTCACGGTAAGAAAGAAATTATTTATGCAATTAAAGAAAAACATCATTCTCAGTATCTGTATCTCCACGGTAATTGTACTGATGAATTGTACATGCAGTGTTGAGAAAAAGAATACGGAGGTGCACAAAGAGAAATCTGAAACTACGGTTCATACTGACTCCTATACCACTTTGGTGGCATATATCAGCGCTGTTACAACGGAATTGCAGCAGATATTTCCTGAAGAAAAAATTGCCGATCCAACACCATTTACTGAGAAAATGGATAATATCTGTGCTCATTTGAAAAATGCAGGTAAGGAGCAGTTACATTCGCCGCATTTAGTTGACTCAATACTATCACTTGTTTACGATACCTGGCAAATAACGTTTGATCCTGATCGGGAGAATCTTTCCAGTCTGCTTCCGCACACCGTTATTACATCAAAAAGAGGTTCCTGCCTGGGAGTTTCGTTACTTTTTCTGCTTATTGCGGAGAAATTGCATTATCCCCTGTATGGTATCTTGTTACCGGGACATTTTTTCGTTCGCTATGATGACGGCAACGTATACAGAAATATCGAGCCGAATAAAAAAGGGTACAATCATCCACTTGCCTATTACCGGTGGCGATATGAGGTTGAGGATAATTCCTGGTACACCATGAAAAATTTATCGCTGGCGGAGGTTATCGCCGTGGTTAATTATAACCTGGCAAATATCTGTATAAAAAAAGGGAAGGTTACACAGGCAAAGCAATTCTACCGGGGATGTCTTGCAGGATTGCCGGATTTTGCGGAAGCCTGGGGGAATTATGCGTTGGCATTTATCGCATGCAGACAGCCGGACAGCGCTCGATTGGCTTTCAGGCGCGCATATTCATTGCAGCCGGATCTTCCCGGATTAGCTCAGAATAGAGGTGCTTTCGAACTGGGACTGGCACAGTATGATAGTGCGCTTGCAATATATCAAAATGGATTACGTTATTTTAGCGATGATTCTGAGCTTCTTTACGGTGCAGCATATTCTTTTTATTCACTGGGATGCTTCGATAGTGCGGTAGTCTATCTCCGCAGGGTCGGTGATATAACCGATATCGCAGGTCGTGAATATAAACTATACCAGTTGATTAAGGAAAATCAATTACGGAAAAAATAAAAAAAAAGAAATAAGAGTGGAGTACGGGCTGTATACCTTCTATTTTATTAGAAAATGGTTATACATTTTTTTTCTTTCTGTTTGATACTACTTCAGCACAAACATAACTATTTACAGGACCCTGAGGAGGGGAGGGGAATTGTCACTTTCATACGGGAAAGAGACATACTACAAATCGGTACTTGCGTTAATCGGCCTTTCACTGGTTGCCGGATTTTTTGTTTTTTTCCCTATTACCAATACTGATATCTGGTGGCATCTTGCGGCGGCTCGTGAAATGTTTGTGAGAAAGAGTATCCTCTATACCGATACTTTTGCCTATACTCTCCGTAACCCCCAGTGGATAAATTTACATACACTCTTTCAAATCTGTTCTTATGGCATATATAAAGCATTTGGCGCAGGAGGGCTCATTGTAATAAAATGCATGGTAGTTGCCTGTATCTGTCTGATTATTTCTCTAATTGTACCGGACACCCGGTATATGGTAATAACTTCGGCACTGTTTACCCTTTTAATTTTTGAGGTCCGGTATCTGATTCTGGTGCGGCCGATTATTATCACTATACTCTGCATTGCCACTTTTCTCTGGGCGTATGAGCACCATATTCGCACCGGTAGAAAACGGTTCATCTGGCTTCTGCTGCCGGTTCAGATCATGTGGACAAATTCGCAGGGTCTGTTCCCGCTCGGTATTGCTATTTCCGGCTGTTATCTGCTGGGAGAGATAATGCAGCGCATTCTGTATTTAGCCAGGGTGCATCCGAAGGAGCAGGTAACGATTGTAAAAGCTGTTCCTGCGGATTTGACTATCAATTTTTCTTTGATTATTTCATCCTGCCTGCTGAACCCATACGGCA
>Ga0190359_1001316_pt1 | contig 15788 bp, 16 predicted proteins | sample 48721823_MG_FD_161269 | JGI IMG/M metagenome (GOLD analysis project Ga0190359, IMG submission 161269) | Hydrothermal vent microbial mat bacterial communities from Southern Trench, Guaymas Basin, Mexico - 4872-18-2-3_MG | ecosystem: Environmental > Aquatic > Marine > Hydrothermal vents >... | reverse complement strand
GGCCGGCATCACCGTGGTGGACGACTACGGTCACCATCCCGAGGAGATCCGCGTCACCCTGGAAGGTGCCCGCCAGGTGTTCCAGGGACGGCTGGTGGTGGTCTTCCAACCGCATCGTTACACCCGCACCCGCGACCTGGCCGAGCAGTTCCATACCGCCTTCCACCTGGCCGACGTGCTGGTGGTCATGGACATCTACCCGGCCGGCGAGCAGCCCATTGCCGGGGTGGACGCCGCCGGCCTGGTCGAGGGAATCAAGGCCAAGGGACATCGCCGGGTCGGCTACCTGCCCGACCGGGCGGCGGTGGTGTCCTGGCTGCTCGACAACTGCCGGCCCGGTGACCTGGTCATCACCATGGGCGCCGGCGACGTGTGGCGGGTGGGCGAGGATCTGCTGGCCCGCCTGCAGGCCGGGCAGGAGGATGGCGATCCATGAGTCGAGCCGGACACAGCAGGGGCTGGCGCCGGCAATTCGAGCGCCGCTTCGCCTGCCGGGTGCTCCGCGACGAGCCGCTGGCGGACCATACCACCTTGCGGGTGGGAGGTCCGGCTGCCCTGATGGCCTGGCTGGACGACGCCCGACTGCTGCTCGAGGCTCGTACCTGGTTGCAGGAGCGGAAGGTGCCCTGGAGGGTGCTGGGGGGCGGCAGCAACGTCCTGGTTGCCGACAGCGGTTTCCCGGGCGCGGTGCTGCGCCTGGACGGGGCGCTGGCCGGCCTGAAGTTGTTGCAACGGGATTCGCGCCGACTGGTGGTGGAAGCCGGCGGCGGCCTGGCCCTGGCCCGGCTGGTCGGCTGGGCGGCCCGGCACCGGGCCGGCGGACTGGAATGCCTGTGGGGCATCCCGGGAACGGTGGGCGGCGCCGTCAGGGGCAATGCCGGTACCCGCCTGGGCAGCATCGCCGACAGCCTGCTCGAGGTGCTGGTGGCCGAGCGGGGGCGGCGGCGCTGGTTGTCCGCCGCCGGCCTGGGCCTGGCCTACCGGCGCTCGCGCATCGGCCCCCGGCGCGTGGTGCTGGCCGCCCGCTTCCGGCTGCGGACGGTAAGCGAACGCAGCCTGCAACGCGCCCGGCAGCGGGCCCGGCAGCTGCGCCGGGCCCAGCCGGCCACGGCCGGCACGGCCGGCTGCTTTTTCAGGAATCCGGCGGACGGCCGTCCCGCCGGCTGGCTCATCGAGCGGGCCGGCCTGCGGGGGGCCTGCCGGGGAGCTGCCCGGGTGTCGGAGCGGCACGCCAACTTCCTGGTCAACAGCGGTGGAGCCAGCGCCCGGCAGGTGTGGGAACTGGCCCGCCTGGTGGCCCGGCAGGTGCGTCGGGTTCACGGGGTGCGCCTGGAGCCCGAGGTGGAACGCTGGGGAGATTTCTCGTCCCCGGGGAGAGGCACATGAAAGAGAAACTCGTGGGCATGCTCATGGGCGGTCACAACTCCGAGCACGAGGTGTCGCTGAAAACCGGCGCCGCCCTGGCGGCCGCCCTGCGCCGGCGTGGCTACCGGGTGGAGGAGATCGTCGTCGCTGAGAACCTGCCCCGGGTCCTGCTGGAAGTGGGAGTGCAGGTGGCCTTCGTGGCCCTGCATGGCCGCTGGGGTGAAGACGGCTGCGTGCAGGGATTGCTGGAGAGCATGCGCATTCCCTACACCGGTTGCGGGGTGCTGGCCGCGGCCTTGTCCATGGACAAGGTGTTTTCCAAGAAGCTGTTTCGCCAGGAGGGCCTGCCGCTGGCCGAGGACGTGGTGCTCGGCGGTGAGCAATGGCGTGACTGCACGGCGGCCGACCTGCCCTTCGGCCTGCCGGTCGTGGTCAAGCCCTCGCGGGAAGGCTCCAGCGTGGGAGTGGCCATCGTCCGCCGGGAGCAGGACCTGGCCGCGGCCCTGCAGGCCGCCGCCGGGTTGGCCGGAGATGTCCTGGTTGAACGCTACGTGGCCGGGCGCGAGATCAGCGTGGCCGTGCTCGACGGCCGGGTGCTGGGGGCCATAGAGATTCGTCCCCAGCGGGAGTTCTACGACTACACCGCCAAGTATGAAAGCGGCGGCACCACCGGCTACCTGTTTCCCGCTCCCCTGGAGCCCGGGCAGCAGCAGCAGGCCGGCCGGCTGGCCGAGATTGCCTACCGGGCGCTGGGCTGCCGGGGAGTGAGCCGGGTGGACCTGCTGCTCGATCAGCAGGGACGGTTCGTGGTGCTGGAGGTCAACACCATTCCGGGAATGACCGAGGCCAGCCTGGTGCCCAAGATCGCCCAGGGCGTGGGCATTTCCTTCGATGAACTGGCCGAGCGGCTGTTGCTGGGCGCCGCCCTGAAGGCCTGAAGGGGAAGGAGTCACGATGTCCCGACGCAACCGGCGCAGGCTACCAGCCGAGAAGAGAAGGGCCCGCAGGCGGCGCCGCCTGTTGGGGCTCCTGCGCGGCCTGGTGCTGCTGGTGGTGTTGAGTGGGCTGGGCGTGGGACTGGGGGTGGCCGCCTATGCCGCTTTCGACTTCCTGAATACCTCCCCGGCGCTGTCGCTGCGCAGCATCGAGGTGCGGGGGGTGGTGCATACGCCGGTAGAGCAGGTGCTGCGGGCGGCCGGCCTGCAAGAGGGAATGAACATCTTCTCGGTCGTGCCCGAGCGTTGTGCCCGCTCACTGCGCCGGCTGCCCTGGGTGCGCGCGGCCAGCGTGCAGCGCCTGGTGCCGGACCGGGTGGTGGTGGAGATCGAGGAGTATCGGCCGGCGGCCCTCCTGGCGGCCGGAGACACCTACCTGGTGGATGGCAGCGGCGTCGTCTTCAAGCGGGCCTGCGCCCGGGAAGAGCTGGACCTGCCGCTGATCAACGGCCTGCCGGAGCAGTTGCTGGCCAAGTCGCCGGAGCGAGCCGGCCGGCTGTTGCAACGGGCGTTGTCCTTGCTGGCCAGCCTGCGGCGCCAGCCCTGCCTGGCCGGCCGGCGCATAGCCCAGCTGCACCTGGACGAGCTGCTGGGTCCGGCGCTGGTCATCGATCCCGGCGCCCTGGTGGTGGAGCTGGGCCCGCAGGCGGCCCGTCACCCGGCGTTGCTGTGCCAGGCCTTCGAGCGCCTGCGGGAGCGGCATATCGAAGCCGAGTCGTTGCTCATCAGCCGCTCGCTGCGTGGCTGGCAGGTGGCGGTGAGGCCATCGGCCGGCCGGCGGCCGCTGACAGAAAAGGAAAGCGAGCTTTGAACCAATAGGGCAAGGAGGGCAAGGTAACATGGCCAAGAACAACGAACTGGTGGTGGGACTCGATATCGGCACGACCAAGATCTGCGCCATCGTGGGCGAGATCCAGCCTGACGGCAGCCTCGACGTCGTCGGTATCGGCAGCTGTCCTTCCCGCGGGTTGCGCAAGGGGGCGGTGGTCAACATCGAGAGTACCGTCAACTCCATCCGGCGAGCCATCGAGGATTCCGAGATGATGGCCGGTTGCGAGATCAAGAGCACCTACGTGGGCATCGCCGGCGGTCACATTCGCGGCATCAATTCCCACGGCATCGTCGCCGTCAAGGACAAGGAAGTGAGGCCCTGCGACATCCGCCGGGTGATCGACGCCGCCCGGGCCATGGTCATTCCCATGGACCGCGAGGTCATCCACATCCTGCCCCAGGAGTACATCATCGACAACCAGGACGGCATCAAGGAGCCGCTGGGCATGAGCGGGGTGCGCCTGGAGGCCAAGGTGCACCTGGTCACCGGCGCCTGCTCCTCGGCCCAGAACCTCATCAAGTGCGTCAACAAGACCGGCCTGGACGTGGCCGACATCGTCCTGCAGCAACTGGCTTCCTCGATGGCCGTGCTCAACGAGGAGGAGAAGGAACTGGGGGTGGCGCTCATCGACATCGGCGGCGGTACCACCGACATCGCCATCTTCGCCAACGGCAGCATCGTGCATACCTCGGTGCTCACCCTGGGAGGCAACCAGGTCACCAATGACATCGCCCTGGGGTTGCGCACTCCCGCGCCCAATGCCGAGAAGCTCAAGATCGATCATGGCTGTGCCATGGCTTCGCTGGTGGACAAGGACGAAACCATCGAGGTTACCTCGGTGGGAGGGCGCAACAGCCGGGTGCTGGCCCGGCAGATCCTCTGCGAGATCATCGAGCCCCGGGTGGAGGAGATCTTCGCCCTGGTCAAGCGGGAGATACAGCGTTCCGGCTACCAGGAACTGCTGGCCTCGGGAGCGGTGATCACCGGCGGCACCACCATCATGGAGGGCATGCCGGAGCTGGCCGAGGACGTGCTGGGCATGCCGGTGCGTCGCGGCATTCCCTCCGGAATCGGCGGGCTGAGCGACGTCATCCGCTCGCCCATCTATGCCACCGGCGTGGGGCTGGTGCTCTACGGCCGCGATCACCTGGATCACCGCTTCTTCCCGCTGCGCAAGGACCGCAACCTCTACAACCGCGTCAAGCAGCGGATGAAGGGCTGGATAAAGGACTTTTTCTGAGGGAAACCCATTTTTTGGCGGCTGGCGCCGCCGGCGGCCCTTTGCGCGGGGCCGGAAAAGGAGGGAAGGCCATGATAGAGTTGATGGAAGAGACCCACACGGGAGCGAAGATCAAGGTGGTGGGGGTAGGGGGCGGGGGCAACAACGCCCTCAACACCATGATCAGCGAGGGCCTGGAAGGTGTCGACTTCATCGCCGTCAACACCGACGCCCAGGCCCTGGATGGCAGCCTGGCCCCGCTCAAGGTGCAGATCGGCGAGAACCTCACCCGCGGCCTGGGTGCCGGGGCCAACCCGGAGATCGGCCGGGCGGCGGCCCTGGAATCGCGCGAGCGCATCGAGGAGCTGCTCGACGGGGCCGACATGGTGTTCATCACCGCCGGCATGGGAGGCGGCACCGGTACCGGGGGAGCGCCGGTGATCGCCGAGGCCGCCCGCGGCCTGGGTTGCCTGGCGGTGGGAGTGGTTACCCGGCCCTTCCGCTTCGAGGGTCGCCGCCGGGCCCGCCAGGCCGCCAACGGCATCGAGGAGCTGAAGAAGGCCGTCGATACCCTGATCACCATACCCAACGAGAAGCTCATCGAGCTGGCCGGTGAGAACACCTCCATGCTGGACGCCTTCTGCCGCGTGGACAAGGTGCTGCACAACGCCGTGCAGGGCATCAGCGACCTGGTGGTGGTACGCGGGTTGATAAACGTCGATTTCGCCGACGTGCGCACGGTCATGCAGAACCAGGGGCTGGCGCTGATGGGCACCGGCCGTTCCAGCGGTTCCAAGCGGGCGCTGGAGGCCTCCCACGAGGCGGTCAACTCGCCGCTGCTCGAGGACGTGGCCATTGCCGGGGCCACCGGCATCCTGCTCAACGTCACCGCCGGGCCCGATCTCAAGCTGTTCGAGATCAACGAGGCCGCCTGCTTCGTGCAGGAACAGGCCCACGAGGAGGCCAACATCATCTTCGGGGCGGTGGTGGACGAGTCCATGGGCGACGAGTTGAAGGTGACGGTGATCGCCACCGGCTTCGAAAACTGCCTCGAGGCCGGCAGCGAGGCGGCCCAGGCGGTGAGCCAACTGCCCGAAAACCTGGACATCCCCACCCACCTGCGCAAGTCGGCCTCGCGCTACCGCGAGCTGGTCTCGGCGCCGGCCGTGGAACCGCCGCGCGTTCCCTATCCCCGTGCCAGCGCGGGGTTGCCGGCCAAGGGCCCCGCCGCCCCCACCGTGCGCCCGGCCACGAGCTATTCCGCGCTGGAAGAGGAGGAGGCCTACGACGTGCCTACCTTCCTGCGCAAGGCTGATCGCTGACGAACCCGCCCTGCCCGGGCAAGAGGCCCTGTTTCCCGCCAAGATAGGGTATGTCTTGGAGGATGTCTGTCCCATTGCCTGTTGGGTCCCATGGCTGATGTGTGCCAGTACCCGACTGCCTGGCCGGTTCTGCCGCGGTATGGATGCCACCTGCACGATGGAAAGGCACCGTGCCCTCGCCCGGGGCGCATTTTCCGCGGTTCTGTGAGATAGTATTTGCGAACAGTCAAGGGCTGGTTGACATGCCTGTCCTACGGGCAAACGGCAGCATCGTTTTCGCCTCGGCGGGCGAATTCCGGGCGCAGTGGCAGCAGCATATCCTGCAAGGTGGCTTGCTGGTTGAATCGGATATCGAACTGCCCCTGCGCCAGGTGCGAGTCTTCACGTTGGTCGTGGAGGGGGTGGATACGACGGTCACCTTCCAGGCCGAGGTGGTCTTTTCCGGCGGCGGCAGGCTGGGACTGCAACTGAAGGATCCGACCGGTTGCAGAGGGGACATCGAGAAGCTGCTGGCCAGCCTGCCGGCGCACGAGACATCCCCGGAGCAACGACGACAGGCTCCGGCGCCGGCGAGGGCACCCGACAGCGGGATAGAGGTGTTCGATCTGCAGGGGATGATCGTGCCGGCCAGCTAGACCGAAGTTCCCCCGCCCCGGGGATACCGTCGACAAACGGGCTGGCGGCGTGCCGTCGGGTAGCAGCTGCGTGGTCGCCGGCTCGGGGACGCACGCGCTCACTTCTCGTCCAGTACCCGGCGGATCGTCTGCAGCAATTCCTCGGCGGTGAATGGCTTCTGTATGAAGGTGACTCCTTCCTGCAGCACCCCGTGGTGGACGATGGCGTTGTCGGTGTAGCCGGACATGTAGACGACCTTGACGCCGGGCCGCTTGACCACCAGCTCCTCGGCCAGGATCTTGCCGCTGGGCCCGGGCATGACCACGTCGGTGAGCAGCAGATCGATCTTGCCCCGGTGATACTCGGCCAGGGTGAGCGCCTCCAGCCCGTCGCGGGCCTCCAGCACGTTGTAACCGGCCCGCTTCAACAGCCGGGTGGACAGGCGCCTGACCGGCTCCTCGTCCTCGGCCAGCAGGATGGTCTCGCTGCCGCCCATGGCCGGAGCCTTCTCCGAGCCGGCCGGACCCATGATCTGCTCCTCGTCCTCGGCCCGCGGCAGGTAGATCTTGAAGGTGGTGCCCCGGCCCGGCTCGCTGTAGACCCAGATGTTGCCACCGCTCTGCTTGATGATGCCGTAGACGGTGGACAGCCCCAGTCCGGTACCCTTGCCGCGTTCCTTGGTGGTGAAGAAGGGTTCGAAGATGCGCGCCCGGGTGGCGCGATCCATGCCGATGCCGGTATCGGAGACGGCCAGCATGACGTAGCTTCCGGCCCGCACCCCGGGGTGGCGGGCGGCGTAGTCATCGTCCAGCTCGACCGTGCCCGTCTCCAGGGTGAGCATCCCTCCCTCGGGCATGGCATCGCGGGCGTTCACCGCCAGGTTGACGATCACCTGCTCCAACTGGCCGGGATCGGCCATAACCGGCGGCAGGTTGGCTTCCTGCCGGAATGACAGGTCGATGTTCTCGCCGATGAGGCGCCGCAGCATCTTCTCCAGCTCCACCAGGATCTGGTTCAGGTCGATGAGCTGGGGCTTGAGCACCTGCTTGCGGCTGAAGGCCAGCAGCTGGCGGGTCAGCGACACCGCCCGCTGGCCGGCCTGGCGGATTTGCTCGACATCCTCGTGCAGGGGATCGTCCGCGCGCAGGTCCTCGGCCAGGAAGCCCGCCGAGGTGAGGATGACGGTGAGCAGGTTGTTGAAGTCGTGGGCCACTCCGCCGGCCAGCTGGCCTATGGCCACCAGCCGCTGCTGTGCCGCCGCCTGCATCTCGATTTCCCGCTCCCGGGTGACGTCGCGGATGACCAGCACCCGCAGGTGGCGTTCCTCGCCGTCCTGGCTGGCCACCGGGAACACCCGGCACTCGAACATCCGGGCGTCCTCGCCCTCGCCGGCGCTGATCTCCACCGGTGCCTGTTTCATCTTCTCGAGGGCCTCGCCCAGGGCGATCCGACCCAGCCGTTCCACCGGTTGCGACGGCTGCCAGCCGGCTGCCAGGGCCAGGTACTGCGCGGCGCGGCCGTTGTGAACCAGCACTCGCCCGGAGCCGGCCAGCAGCGCCACGCCGTCGGGAAGGTGCTCGATGAGGTTCTCGAGTCTCCGCTGCTGGGCGGCCACCAGCGCCTGCAGCCGCTGCACGGACACCGCCGCCTGCTGCAGCACCGTCTCGATGAGTTTCTGCTGCGCAGGGGAGAAGGCGTCCGGGGGCTCGGCCCCTACCAGGATGAGCCCCACCAGTAGCCGTTCCGGCAGGGCATAGAGGGGTGAGATGATCACCGACTCCAGCTTCTCCACCAGACGTTCGTCTTCCTGTTGCCAGGGCCTGTGGCCATGATGTCTTTCCAGGGCGCCGGGATCGATCTCCCGGCCGGCCCGCCGGGAAAACTCGTCGACGAGCAGCTGCTCCATGCGCGCCAGCACCCCCTCGGCCACCCGACGGCGTGGGTAGGAGATGATCTCGTTGATGCCGTCGGAGACAACGATGGTCATGATCAGGTCGTGATCAACCACCGGGCGCAATCCCAGCGCCACCTGCCCGAACAGGTCATCGTAGTTCAGGGCCGAGCCCAGCTTCTGGGCCATCTCGTAGAGCACCTCGATCTGAAAGGTACGCAGGCGCACCCGCTCCTCGAGATGTGCGTTGGCCTCACGCAATTCGTTCTCCAGAACCTGCGCCCGCTCAAGCAAGGCAGTTACGAGTTGTTCGCGACTTACCCATCCGCCCGGCTGTCCTTCGTGCAGCACCACCAATCCCGGGGCGGAGAATTTTTCCACCAGGGCCAGCGCCTCGGTCAACGGCGCCGAGGCTGCCAGCGCCGGCACCTTGACGAGCGGCAGGTCGTCGACCAGGCGCGAGGCCGGGTAGCCGGCTGCCCCCGCGGCCAGGACGGCGAAGAATTCTCCCCCGCGCTCGATTACCACCCCACCATGCCCTGACAGCCGGCCGGCCACCTGTTCCAGGGTGGAATCCGCGCCGGCTAGAAACAACGGCTGCTCAATGGCGGTGATGACTTGTGCTGCTTTACACATTCGCCGGCTCCTAGACTCCAGCTTTATTTGTAGCGGCCGCGGTTATGCCGGTCAATGAAAATCGGGGAAGTAGAGACCTTGACGGCCGGCAGGGCGCCTGCTAGCGTCAGCGGCAGACTTGGAGAGACCGGAAAGAGCATGGTGACCACTGGGAGCCATGGCGGGAGGCAAGGCAATGGCGGACAGTAGCCACAACAGGAAATCCAACGTAAGAATTACCTTCAAAGGTTGCCAACTGCCGCCGGTGGAGGATGCGCTAGTGGTGGGCAAGCACGCTCCGGTGGGCTCGGAAGCAGTGGTGCGAGCCCTGCAGGCCATGAGCCCGGGGAAGTTCAAGCTGATAAAGGTGACTCACCCGGTAATCGAGTCGCTACTCATACGCGAAAGCGACCTGCGCAAGATACCCGAGGAGAAGCTCGTCAAGTTGCTGCTGGAGAACGCCAGCCCCGTCATGGACGAGAGCGACTCTCTGAACGTGACCCTTGAGGTGGAGATCGTGGTGCAGACCGCCCTCGAAGATATCTGAGTGGCTCTGCCCGCGTGACCCGCCACGAAAAAAACGGGCGCTTCGCAGGAAGCACCCGTTGCTGTGATAATAGCAATGCTATAGGTGGTCAGCCCTCGGCCTGGCCGCCTTCGCCGCCCTCGGCTCCCTGGGCGTTGCCGCCACCCCCGCCGGTGGGCAGCACCGCGAAGTTGATGTTGGTGTAGCCGACCATGGTGCAGGTGTACATGACCTTCTTCAGCACCCGGAAGGGTATCTCCTTGCCTCCCTGGATGATGATCTTGCCGGCGAACTCCTGGTTGGGGTGCAGCTGCTGGAAGTTCTTCTTGAGGTTGGTGAGTTTCTCGGAAAGGTCGGGAATCTCGAAGTTCTCGTCCTCGGCGATGTCGTCCATGCGGCCCACGCTGGCACCCTCGATGACCACCTGGCCGTTGCCGACGATGACCACCGGCGCCTGCTCCAGCTCCTCGGTGTGCTTGGCCTTGGGCAGCTCGATTTCCTTCTGGATGAAGAGGATCTCGCCGCTGGTGGAGAAGGTCATGAGCAGGAAGATGACCAGCACCACGAACATGTCGATCATGGGCGTGAGGTTGAGCGAGACGTCGTAGCTGTGGCCCGCCTTCTTGGCCACGTTCTTGGCGGCGAACTTCAGGGGGATGCCGGCCATCAAGCGGGGACCGGGTTTCTTGATGGGCATGTCATGCCTCCTAGAAGGTACCCGAAACCGAGATGTTGGGGAAATCGTTGGCCAGGCAGACATCCATGGTGTTGATCAGGTCCTGGTACTGGATGGTGTCTTCGCTCATGACCACGATGTCGCTCTTGTCCGGGAACTGGCCGTGGACTTCCTTGAGCTTGGCACCCAGGCGCTCGTAGTTGTACTGGTTGTCCTTCTTGAGAATGTCGTCGATGGTCTGGCCGTTGCCGGTGAGCAGGAAGCCCTGGGGGGTGATGGTGACCACCAGGTTCAGGCGGTTGCGTTCCTCCGGGGTCTGCTCGGTGGGCGCTCCCTGGCCCGACTGGGTCACCGAGATCTTGCCGATCTGCACCCAGACCGCCGCCATCAACAGGAAACAGATTAGACAGGTGAGCAGGTCGATGAAGGGGACCAGATTGAGGTCCACGTTCAGAGGCTTCTTGCCCCCCGAGCTGCTTCGCCCACCTGGTGCACTGACGTTGGCCATGCCTGCCTACCTCCTTAGTGCTTCGACCACCGGGCTCAATAGACACCACCGGGAACGGCAAGTTCCCGGCGCCGCCGGTTGGGGTTATTCCATGCCCTGTACGTCGGCGGTATTGAGCTTGTCGCGGTTGGCCAGGATCAGGTTGAGCATACGCACCGAACTCTCGTTGATATCGTCGATGATGTGCTGGGTGGTGCCCGAGAGAACCGAGAATATCACCAGAGTGGGAATGGCGGTACCCAACCCGAAAGCGGTGCAGTTCATGGCCTCGGAGATGCCCTTGGCCAACAGTACCGCCTTCTCGGCGGCGTCGGCATAGGACACGGCCGCGAAGGAGCGAATCAGCCCGGTGATGGTTCCCAGCAGACCGGCCAGAACGGCCACGTTACCGAGCATGGCCAGGTAACCGGTGCGGTTCTCGATCTTGGGAATCTCCTGCAGGGCCCGCTCGTCCATGGCCGACTGGATTTCCTTCTCGCTGCCGTCGATACGCAGCAGGCCGGCCTTGATGATGTTGGCCAACGGCGCCCGCACGCTCGAGCAATAGGTGATGGCCCGCTGGAGGTTGCCCTGGAAAAGGTACTTGTGCATGGTGTTGATGAAGTCTTCCTTGTTGATGCGTGCCTTGAAGTACAGGTACGAGATGCGCTCGGCTGCGATGGCGATGACGAACACCGCGATCGTGGCGATGGGGTACATGCCCCAGCCGCCTTCCTTGAAGGCCTCGGCAATGCCGCTCATGTTTGGACTCCTTCCTCTCGTTTCTCCACTCGGGTTCTTTGCCTGACCAGACTGCTCATGTTTGCTTGCTCGCCAGATACGATCATATAGGCACCCGGGGAAAGTCAAGAAAAAAAGCCAACTGTAGACGCGGCGCGGTGGGTGTTGTTACCACCCGGGCACAGGCATCTTGCCCCGCGGGCGCAAATGCGCCAACCTCGGCTGCGGGAGGGAAAGGAGCGCGCATGCCGGCGGTCAGTGTCTTCTACCCCGGTCCGGAGAAGGAGGGCCGGGCCAACCTGGCGGTGGTCCTGCTGGAGCGGCTGGCCCGTGAGGCCGGGGTCACGGCCGTGGAGACGGTCTACTGGCAGCGGGGACGACTGCTGGGACAGGGACGCCACCGCCGGGCGGCCAGCCGCCGGGTGTGGTTGCTGACGGCGGCGTACGAGCAGCAATGGCCGGTGTTGCCGGCGGCCCTGCGGGCGGCGGGAATCGCCCCGCTGGCGGCACGGCGGGGCGAGGCCGACCCGCTGGTGGTCGCCGGAGGAGTGTCGTTGGCGCTGAACCCCGGGCCCCTGTCCGCCTTTGCCGACGTGCTGGTCGGCGGGGACGCCGAACCGGTGCTGGGATCCATCCTGGGCGAGGTGGAGGCGTCGGGACACGGTTCGCGCGCGGCCCTGCTCGAGCGGCTGGCCGGCCTGGACGGGGTGCGTACCTCGGCCTCGCCGGCGGAGGTGTCGCCGCTCTTCTATACCGGTGACTGCCCGGCGGCCCAGACGGATGCCGCTGCCGGCTCGCACCTGGGCGGCATGGTGCTGGTGGAGACCGGCCGGGGTTGCCCGGTGCGCTGCCGTTTCTGCGCCGTGGGACACCTGCGCCCGCGGCCGCTGTTTTTCCCCCCGGCGGAGATCATCGCCGCCGCCCGGCGGGCCTGGCGGCCCGGGCTGCGGGTGGGGCTGGTGGGGGCGGGGTTGTCCTGGCACCCGCAGCTCGACGAGATAATTGCCGGGCTGGAGGAGTTCTCCGCCGATCTCAGCCCCGCCTCGCTGGACGCGCGCCTGTTGGCCGCGGGCCGCGGCCGGCGACTGCTCCGTCACCTGGCCGCCTCGCGGCAACGTACCGTGACCCTGGCTCCCGAGAGCGGCAGCGAGCGCTTGCGCCGCCACCTGAACAAACACATCTCCGACGAGGTGCTGGAAGGGGCCGTGCGCCGCCTGGTGGAGGCCGGGGTGCTGCACCTGAAGCTGTACCTGATGTACGGTCTGCCCGGGGAAAACGACGGTGACCTGCAGGACGCCGTGCGCCTGGCACGGCGGGTGCGTGCCTGGATGGACGACGTCCAGCGGCCCCGGGGCCGGGCCGGGCGCCTGCAGGTATCCGCCAATCCCTTCGTGCCCAAGCCGGCAACCCCCTGGGGTGATCAGCCCATGCCGGCGCTGGTCGAACTCCGCCGGCGCTTCCGCTTCCTGCGCGACCGGCTGGCCGGACTGGGCGGGGTGGACGTCTCCGGCCTGTCGCCCCGGCTGGCGGTGCTGCAATGCCTGCTCGACCGGGCCGGGCCGGAACTGGCGCCGCTGCTCGGCGCCTGCCGGGGCAAGTGGCCGCCGCCGGCCGGCCTGCTGGATCAACTGGCGCCCGGCTGGCAGCGGCTGGTACACCAGCGCCGGCCGGCCGCGGCCCGCCGGACCTGAGCGAAGCCGGGCGGCCAGTTTGCGGTTGCATCGGCGCCGGCTTTGCCGCATAATCCCGCGGCCGCGAGGCGGGGAAGGAGAACGACGGATGGCCAAGAAGAAGAAAAAGAAGGCAGGCAAGAAAAGCGACCGCTCACCGGCGCTGGTACTGGCCGGCGTGCTCGGCAAAGAACAGCAGGTTCCCGAGGGCCTGGCCGCCCGCTGCCAGCTGGCCGAGGCCGAATTCGCCAGGGCCCTGGCCGCGGCCCGGGAACTGGCCCGGGCGCCGGACCCGCGGCTCGTCCTGGAACTGCCGGCGGTTTTCCAGGAGGCCTTCCTGCACCTGGCCGCGGCCCGGGAAGACGAGGACCTGCTGGGCGACCTGCTGTCGATGGCCCGCGAAAAGCAGGTAATCAAGGAAGCCCGGCGCCTGCTGCACCACCTGCGCTCGCGGGGCGTGCAAATCGACCTGGCCGAACCGGCCGGGGAATCCATCCTGCAGCGCCCGGTGGCCGTGGACGAGCCGGAGCTCGACTGCTACCTGAGTCCTCCCGAGGCGGACGGCACTCGCTTCCTGTGGATGGCCCGTTACACCCAGGGTGGAGCGTCGGTGTGCCAGGCCGCGGTCAACGATACCGACGGCCTGAGAGAGTTCAACGGCGGGGTGGTGGGTCGCAATGCCTACCGGCGCATGGTCAAGGAACTCATCGCCGACCGGCAGCTGCCCCTGCGAACCATAACCTATGCCGAGGCTCGCCAGCGCCTGGCGCAAGCGGTGGAACTGTCCAAGAAGTCCGGCCAGGCCCTGCCGGAGCAATACCTGAAGTTCTCCGCCGAGCTGCCGGCGGTGGAACAGGTCCAGCTGCCCGACACCCGGGCGGCCTTTCCCCGGCCGGCAGACGAGCAGCTGGCCGAACTGGCGGCCCGGGCCGGGGAACTGTTCGAGCTGGAGGAGTTCTCGGCCTGGGCCCCCGGCGAGGAGGACATCGCCGCCCTGGGCAAGAAGTTCGAAGAGATCGAGTCGTCGACGGTCATCGTCACCGAGGCCCAGCGGATCGAGCAGATCGGGCGCGCCATCGACAAGCTGGTGGAGCAGCAGGTGGACGGCAAACGCCGGGACCGGCTGGTGGAGCGCCTGTTCGAGATGGCCGACTTCCTGGCGGCCACCGGGCGCGCCGAGCAGGCTGGCATTTGTGCAGCCGTGGCCTGGTCGCTGGAGGCCGAGAACCTGCAGCCACTGGAATCGAAGTTCCTCGATCTGCTGGTGCGCCGGGGTCTCAAGCCGGTCGAGGAGATCGCCCAGCAGATGAAGCCGCTGCCGGCCGCCGGCGAGGCCGATGACCAGGCGGACTCGTCTTCCAGCCTGATCACTCCTCCCTGACGTACCGTGGATTGCTCAACCACCCCTGGTTGAGGCCATTCCTTCGTTTCCTCCGCCAGCTCTTCCGTCCACCGCCGGGTCCGCTACTGCGCAGCCGTCCAGAAATCCTCCAGGGCGCCGACGTCGAGCGAGCCGTCCAGGCCGTACGCGGCCAGGGTGTCGGCCGGCAGGCCCAGCGAATCGAGGGGCCCCCGCTCGATGCCGCGAACGGCGGTGGTGAACACCAGCAGGTAGCAGGTCTTGAAGGACATGTCCTGCGTGGGGATGAATTCCACCACCGCCGCGTCCTCCGCTGCCAGCGCCGCCTGGCCGTCGACCTGGGACCAGTTCTCGCCGCAGTGGCAGGTGGAGGGATCCTGCTCGTCGCTGCAGGACCAGGGGCTGGAGCGCAGGAACACGCTCTGCGCCGTCAGCGAGGCCTCTTCCACCGCTGCCGAGAAATAGGCGCGGGGAACCACCCCGGGGGAGACATCGCGGGCGAAGTGCAGGGGCAGGAAGACCACTTGCAGCGCCTGGGGGTCGTTCAGGGTGGGCTCTCCACAGGAGGTGGCCGCCAGGGCCAGGGTCGCAATCGCTGTCGAGATGAGGCGCATGGCTTCCTACCTCACTGGCCGGTGGTGAAGGTGGACTCGATGCTGGCACCCAGGGCGGCGCTGTTCGCCCCCGCCAGGGTGCCGGCGATCGACACGCAGTAACGACTCTGGGGTTGCAACGGTTCGTTCGGCGCCAGCACGGCGATGTCCAGCCGGGGATCGCCGCTGGGCTGGCCGTTTTCGTCGCGTCGCTGGTAGCAGGTGACGCCGGCCGCCACGTTGCTGGCGGCCTGTCCCTGCGGGCACAGCTGCAGGGTGAAATCACCGGCCTGGGGCAGGCCCGCCTGGCAACCGTCGGCGGCGAAGACGGCGTCGCTGAACACCGCCAGCACCTGTACGTCCACGGGTACGTTCTGTTCGCCCTGGCGCGGGTACAACTCGAGCAGCACCAGCGGTTGGGAATCCTCGTTTTGGTCGATGCCCACGCCCCCGCAACCGGCCAACGGCAGCAGGCATCCCAGCAACGGCAACAATCCGGCCCAGAGTCTTCTCATCTTCACCTCGTCGGCTTTCCTCCTAAGTTACCGCAGCAAGGGTGAGCTAGTCAACTGGCCGCGAGCAGTTCTTTACCTGCCCGCAGGCGCTGCGCTAGCCCTGCAGTTGCATAAGCAACTGCGGGGTTGAAGTTTTGCAGGTCGAATTGGCGGGCCCCGACAGCGCTGCGCGCAACGGCGCGGAAATTGACTTTTTGTGATTTCTGCAGTTTGCGAAGCATGTTCCAGGTTTCCTTACCGGCACTGGTTCATCTTTAAACCCCAACGTTGCTTTTTGCAACGTTGGGGTTAGCATGGCCTCATGGTTGTCGTGTGGGCAGGCTGGACGCTGGTGGTGCTGCTGGCCGGGGCGATTCTCTGGGCAGC
>Ga0190359_1001315_pt1 | contig 15793 bp, 18 predicted proteins | sample 48721823_MG_FD_161269 | JGI IMG/M metagenome (GOLD analysis project Ga0190359, IMG submission 161269) | Hydrothermal vent microbial mat bacterial communities from Southern Trench, Guaymas Basin, Mexico - 4872-18-2-3_MG | ecosystem: Environmental > Aquatic > Marine > Hydrothermal vents >... | reverse complement strand
ATTCAGATAAATTTATGTTTAAAAAGAAAATTATTACTATCCATGACAATATAGACACATCTCTAAAATCTCTCAAGAAGACATTTACCGATTCTGACGAGCAGATTGCTAAAGATATCATAACCCGTTACGAGCCGACGAAGAAAGGGTGTACAGTAATCCTTAAAGATCTCTTTGAACAGGACATTCCCAAACAGAAAGCATTGATTACTGTGCTCCTTGCCCGGTATCTCAAACGGATCAACTCACATGTGAGTAACGTGGCTTCAGGCATTATACTACCGCTTGATCAGATTGATTTTGTGAGAGGCGGGTTATTAGAATAATATCATTTATATTGTTTTAAATTATTCGAAGAGATTGATCACGCTCAGTGAAATCCCAAATCTCTTCTTGTCTGTTTCCTGCGTTGCATAGGCAGTATGGAAGAAATTGACCATATATCTGTTGAAAAAATTCAGACCGAATCCCCACGGAACGATTTTATCGTGTGAATGGAAATCATAGCTGAGACCGCTTCGGATATAAAAGAAATAGAAAACCGTCAGATCGAAACCGGTATTGACCATTTCGTTTCGCCAGAGATGAAAATCCTTCCGATTGTATCTTAAATAATGAGCATAGTTCGATTCAATAAAGAGAGAAACTTTGCCCCGGGAGCAGCCGGAAAAGAGACCGTGTACTCCAAGAGCACCGGTAAAACGGGGGAATTGTTGATATAAATATTCCTCCCTTTCTGTATAGAGATCCAGATGAGAGAAAACCAGACCAAGGTGCAATCTGTCAAAGAAAGTACCCGAATAACCGATATCCATACCTGCAGCGTTATTGGTTCTTTCAATACCCAGAAAAGAATTATACACATGGGTTAGGCGGAAGCTCATACCGAGAGAATGGTTTTCAAGATGGATAAATGATAGGTCGTGGCTGTAAGACAATATAAGGTTAGTCTGTAGCTGGAGATACTTGTCGGTGGTGCTTACACTATCAGGCATCTGGTTAACGCAATCAATTATCATCTTTTCTTCGTTATCTTTGGGATTCCAGACGGGCAGATTAAAAAGGAGACCAAAGCCACCGATGTTTTTTGATGACGGCTGTGAGCAGAAGGAGAGCGTATGCTCATAAAATCGGTTATTTTCAACTGCGGGGTTCATGGTTTTAGGATTAACGGAATACATAAATGAAAGGCGCTTATATCGGTCATTATGAATCCCAAGTCCGGCAGGGTTTACCGATACGGTATTTTCATCATCAGCTCGTGAAACACCGGTGAAGCCCATACCATTTTGCCTCACTGCAAAGGAGGTCATATACCGTTGCGCGAGCAGCGTCCAGCAGCCATCTTCGATTGGTAAACCGTCGCTGAATAGGATAGATGGAGAGAGTATGAGGATAAGTGATAGAAGTTTTTTCATAAGCAGATAAGAGACAGGATTGAACCTAATCAATTGATCAGACTAATGTAAATTAGGTTGCTTTCTGTAACTTCTGGGATGCCTGATACAAGTCATATGAACTTTGTAAGTTCATCCAGAATTCAGGAGTCGTTCCAAATTCTTTTTCAAAAAGAAGCGCTGTTTCTGCACTGATACCGCGCTTACCATTAATCAATGTATTAATTCTCTGAATGGGCACCTGAATTCTTCTGGCGAGCTCACTTTGTGACATTCCCAGAGGTTCAAGAAATTCATGGAGTAATATTTCTCCAGGATGCGAGGGTGTTCTTCGTTTAGGTATCATAGAATGACTCCTGTTTTATCGATGAAAATCAATTATTTGTACCTTTTCTGCATGAGATCCTGTTAGCTTGAATACTATGCGATACTGATCGTTTATCCGGATGCTATAAAAACCTGCAAAGTTGCCTTTCAGTGGTTCAAGCCTGTTTCCAGGAGGAAACCGAAGATCGTTAATTGCATGGGCAGAGTTAATCATATCCAGCTTTCTGTACGCAATTGGTAAAAGATTTTGAGGGAACTTTCTGGCATTTTTAGAATGAATACCGTTATAGATATCTTCTGTCACCTTATTACCGAAGCCTGTTATCATATTATTAATATACCACCTTAACACATAGTGTGCAAGTGTTAAATGTGGTTTTTATGATTATAGTATTGAATAAATGACAAATTTTTATATTTGTAAAAGGGTTGTAATAAGGATTGTTGAAAATCCTCGATTTCATTGCTGTTTTCACTGTTATTACTATAATTACCCTATTTTACTGTATATTATATCAAAGAGGGCAGATGTAATTCAAATTGAGGGAGACAGTACCGATGAAGCGTTACAGCTTTTTAATTTCAGCTATACTATTCCTTAACCATATTGTTGCCGGCCAGGATTATCTGGCCCCGTCTTCAAGTCCGCCCGGAGGACTTAAACCGGAGCAGGTTCCTTTATTTGTAACAATCGGCTGGGATGATAACAGCCATGCAGGATTCTCATACCCGCAGATTGAAGGGCAGTCGATTTACTGGGTTCGTACCTTTTCAAAACCACTAAAGAATCCCGCAGGTATAGGAAATGAGAAGACCTATGACGGTACTTCTGCCCGTTTCTCCTTTTTTAATAACTCTATTTATGTTGCTGACGGTACCATGGGAGATTATGTGCAGCAGGTGAAGCTCGCCTGGAACTTCTGCCACCGGGAAGGCCATGAGATCGGCAACCATACACACAGCCATATAACCAGCCAGAACGGGCCCAGCTATTCTGTCGCGCAATGGGAAAGTGAGATGAAAACCTGTAATGATTGGCTTATTAAACAGGCGCCGCCCGATTCGGATACCACAAATATTGAATTGGGAAACAAGGATGAGGGTGCGGGAATTCCTGCGGAGGAGATCAGAGGATTCAGGACACCGTATCTGTACTACAACGACAACACTTTTTCCGCACTGGAGAACATGGGATTTGTCTATGACTGCAGCATTGAGGACGGCTATCAGGATACCATGGACGGTACCAACTACCTGTGGCCATACACACTGGATCACGGCAGTCCCGGCCATGATTACCTGAAGGAGTCGGGAATATTAAACGACAAGATGCAGCATGTCACCATTACCGCTCATCCCGGATTATGGGAGATGCCGGTGCACCCGGTTATTGTGCCGCACGATGAAGTCTGTTCCGACTATGGTATTCAACCGGGATTGCGTGCGAAAATCAAGGCCATGTTCTCCTGGTTTGATACAACCGACGGGAAAATTACCGGTCTTGATTTCAATCTCTGGAACGGGATCAGGTTGAATAAAGACGAGGTCCTCGCAACGCTGAAATACACCCTCGATTTACGGCTGAAAGGCAACAGGGCACCCTTTCTATTCGGGGCACATTCCTAGTTTTACAACGATCGCTGGATAGGAATTGGTGAGCCCGATTGCGCAAACCGTATGTGGGCCATTGAAGAGTTTGTCAAGTATGCCCTTTCCAAAGCGGATGTCCGTGTAGTGCCGTTTATTAATATTATCCGCTGGTTAAGGGATCCCGTGCCGCTTGACGGTGTTACTATTTCGTTCAAGCAAGGAACTCCTGCTGTAAAGGAAGTACCCATAAGAATAAACGCCCAAGGAGTGGTATACGTGCCGGGTATCGGGCAGGGAAATCTTTCAATCTATAATAGTGCGGGGCAGTTGGTGGATGCCGGTACTGTTAAAAAAGGTTCCTCGACTCGTGCTTTTTCTCTCAGTAGAGGCTTGTATATTCTGAAAGTGTCAGGGTGTTCTTGTACTAAGATACAGAGTGTCATGGTTTACCAGCAGTTTCATTTGCCTTATTAATAATATCCTCAACAACCAGGCCGGCAAGGATAAATCCAAAGGAACCGGCCATATGAACCACAGAGCCATTGATCTGTTTCTTTGAGCCGCTCCCTTCATTTACAAGGCCATTTTCACTTTCTTCTTCATCCTCCAGGAGACTGAAATGTTCTTCGTTTTCGCTGTTGGGAGTCGTATTATATTGCTGAATCGGCTCTTCATCGCTGTACACACAGGTAAAATCACCGGAAAATCCTCTTCTGCGCAACCGTTTACGTACGAACCTGCCAAGCCTGCACTTCTGTGTCTCCCAGATAGAGCTGATTTTAATGTTGCGGGGATTGAGTTTTCCGGAGGCACCCAGCGCAGAATACAAGGTCGCACCTGAATCAGTGGCTCTTATCATAAGTTCAACCTTGCTGCTCAGACTGTCAATGGCGTCGATTATATAATCGAACACGGAGAGATCAAAGGTTTCACTGGTACTTCTGTCAAATGTTTTCTGAAGAGGCGTGATTACTGCATCGGGATTTACGGCAGACAGCCGCTCAGCAAGCTCAGTAACTTTAACTTTCCCCACTGTTGCGGGTAATGCCTGTACCTGTCGGTTGATATTGGTGGCACATATCAGATCGGAGTCGACGAGGGTACAATCGTAGATCCCGGACCGAACAAGCGCTTCAGCACACCAACTACCGACTCCGCCCACGCCGAAAACAATAACACGTGAATCTTTCAGAGCCGCAATCCCCTTGTCTCCTGCAAGTATATGGAGCCGTTGGTATGGTGATGGTATATTCATTGAATAGTATCTTTTAATTACCGTATGTGCTTTATGACTCTATAAAATATCAGATGAATTTTACCTGAGACAATTCTTTTTTTGCTGCTGTGTGAAGTCGTTTATCAGAGGTAATAAAAAGCGGGGGATTTGAAATGAGTGCTGAAGAAAGCTGAATGCCATCAAGAACTCGTAGCTGATGTTTACGAATTACTCGAATACACTCATTTATAAGATTATCATTCCATTGGACAATACCAAAATAGTCTAAATCTATTGAAAATTCCTTTTCAATCCACTTTGCATCAGTAGACCTCAATGTTTTCTCTCGTAATCTTCGTTCCAGAACTGAATGGATTTCTAGTATGGTAATGGGAGACACAATAATCTCTGAAACTGATTCAAGAAGATTATTAAATTCATCTGAGCCCTTTTCTTCTACGTATTTTTTTATTAAGGAAGAAGTGTCGATAAAAGCTTTCATTCAAGTTCCCTGTTCTTCTCGATTGTCTGGGAGAACAGCTCTCCACCTATTTTTCTGCGTTTAAGAGTTCTTTTCCAGCCTGGATATCTCACATTTGCGTTGTGAGGGATTATTTCGGCAACGGGGTTATGGCGTTCAAGAATAGTGATACACTCACCCTCTTTAACTTCCTTAAGATAATGTGAGAAATTGTGCATTAACTCACGAATACTGACAGCTTGCATGGTTTACTTCTCCCTATTGTTTTGCTATAAGTATAACAAATGTTTAACAAAATGTCAAACATATTAATAAAAAAACGACGTTTTTAATAACCAGGTAATTTGGAAGCGTACAATTTACCCTGAGATTTTTATTAATTGGAATTACTTAATCTTAATAATTTTTTTACCATTTCATGTTCGTTATTCATAACAATCCTCAGAAAGTGTGCCCCTGCGCTGGAATGCTCAGTATATAAAGGAATTCTATGAAATCCCTGATAGGTATGTTCCTGCAGGAGCGTGTGAAGCAGCATGCCCTTGGAGTTGAACATGCGGATTTGTATGTTTGCCGGTGCCGGCAGGTGAAACAGTAACGAGTTTTGAGAAATAATGAAATTGATCGGCAGGTTGTCTGTAATCCAGAAATTAATCGCGGAAATATCCTGCGTTGTTTTCCAGTCAGGGTCGAGGGTATCTGCCCAGGTTATAATATTGTCGGCGAGTTTATTGGTGTCGAGTTTGTTATATCCGAGGTCGAGGCTTGTGGTGGGCGATAATGACGTGATTTCTGCAGGAAGGTCTGTAAGGTTGTTGTAGGCGAGATTGAGAATAAGAAGATCAGAGCATTGTCCCAGTTCCTTGGGAACCGAACCGAGGTTATTACGGTGGATCCACAGCAGATCCATATTGGTCAAATTACCAATTTCCGGAGGTATGGTTTCAATACTGTTCTCTTCACAATATAATCCGCGGAGGGTTGTCAGATCACCGATTTCCGATGGCAGTGCAGTAAGCATGTTGTAGCTTAGCTTCAGCTTTTCAATTTTAGCCAGATTTTTTATCCCGGCAGGGAGTTCGGTAAGCTGGTTATGGTCTAAAAATAAGAACACCAGCTCGGGAAGATTTCCTATTTCATCAGGAAGAGAGGTTAATTCATTGTTATGTAAATAGATAAACTGGATTTTTGTACAATTTTGAATAGCGGTTGGGATACTGGTGAGGTTGTTATCGTTTAATTTAAGATAGAGAAGTTCTGTCAGATTTCCGATCTGGTCGGGAAGCGTAGTAAGATTTTTTGAATTAAGACCAAGGGAATCAATTCTGCCTGAGAGGTTGGTGCCACTGACTGAATCCACAGTAAAATCGGAGAGCCCGTTTGCATCGAGAATAGCCTGAACAGCAATGGAATCTTCTTTATAACTCTGTGAAAAACAAAATGTTATGGTGATAAGAAAAAGGAATGCGCCTGTAAGATATGCCTTATTCATGCAACCCCCCTGAAAAAGTGATGATGACTCCATAAATCGTGTCTATCAGGTAATTTACTTCAACGAAAATGAATAATCAATATAAATCGGTTAAAAAATGGTATGGAATAATATTTATGGTTGTCGCAGAGGGATTAAGCACATACTACCCCTTTCCTGCTTATTATATCAAAGAGAGTAAGCAGGAGAGCAGAGCCCTCTCTTTTACCATTTTACTTACGGTGTATAAGAGAGGTTACAGCGCAGGTGAATGATTTACATCACGACTAATTGAGAAGGTTCCTGCTACTTCATTGTCGGCAAAAATAACACCAACGTTAGCAGAGTCATCATATCCGACATCAATGTTTTTAGATGTTATGTGAGCGTGTTCTTTAACCTCCCGAAGCATACTTGAATAATCGAGCCGTTTCATCACCCTTCGCCATTTGGGCGCATCCCCCCTGAGGATTTTAAAAGTGACCTGCATAGGTCCCTCCTGTATAAGTTAATATAGATAAAAATTTTTCTAATATGGCAGAATAATCAATTTTGCGCACGTTTACCTGCTTATTTTTGGGGTAAATCTTTAATTTTCAGAGTTAGACACAGAGAAGTATTTTTCAAAGTGTCTTTGATGATGTTTTTTTTACTGTAATAAGTCTAAAATCACTACACCATATAACCTGATCTCATCGAGCCAGAACTCGCTGCCTGTTGTATCTTCTGCAACAATGTTTATTCTGTTAACCGCTATGCTAAATTCATCCCAGGTTACAATTGAGCTGTCATCCGAAGTAACGATAAAGTCATCTGGGTGCACAATCTCCTGAGTCCAGGTGCTGCCAACCGGCATCATATAGACACCCATAGCGGTTACCTGCGTATCTCGTCGCAGTTCAATCCTGAGCCTCGTGGATGCTGTTCCTTTTGTAACGATCTGAAGAGAATCCAGCAATGAAAGATTAAAATTTCTGAAAAAATTACATCCTGCAATAATAAAAGGGTGAGTGATTGTCGTGTCCAGTGTATAGAGTACCTGGAGACTTCTCTTTTTATAGGCACCGGTTTCTTTTATTGCTTCAGCAAAGACATCCTCATCACCGCTTTCCGGTATTACCTGCGAGTTACCCGAGATTTCGTTCTTTGGCTGTCTCGATTATAAGGTTGCAGCGTGTGGTAGGGATTTTATTAAAGGAGAAAGCCCCGTTTTTATCGGTACTTGTTTCCGCATATATAACGCTGGTATTGCTACTGCTCTTTTCAAGCCAGTTTTCCGCATCAATTAATATGACCGTGGCGTTGGTTACCGGGTCCCCACCGGCAGTGAGGGCAATACCGTTTGTTGTCTCGGTTGCGCCGCCACCGTCATCAGCGAGTTGAGAGCTGCACTGCAATCCTGCGAGAAAAAGTCCTGTTCCTATTATAACTATCAGCAGCTTATGCATGACTTTCTCCTTTCGAAGGTTCTGAAAGGGGAAAGAGCTGCAATCCGAGATGGTAGATCCGCTCTGGATTATTATCGGTACGTGCCGGGGTGATTATCTCCTGTCTGAATTCCCTGAGGCGTTTACGGATTTCTCTGAATCGTTTTTCAGAGATACTGACTGTGACGGTTGAAATATCACGTTCTTCCTTGGGTAGTGTCTCCAGCCCTTTTTTTGCCAGATCAAGTGTATTAAGCTGATATTGGCGGATAGCCAGTGACTGCCACTTTTCTCCGGTAGTAACCACTTTATCGACACGGTGATAGTATCCTCTCTCATCTTTTTTGATAAAACCGATGCGGGAAAGAAGTTTCAACGATTTTTCCGCTTCTGAAGGTGTTATCCGGGGAATGAGCATTTTTGCTACTCTCTTATAATCGTCAGAGATCCGGTGCAGGGCAACCAGTTCACGTATCGCGGAATGGTACCAGGCATCCCAGTAAGCCAGTTTATCTTTTCCAACAATTCGGTTTTCAGATTTCTGAAGGGAAACCAGTTTCTCAAAATGGTACTTTTTGTCAAAATGTTTTTTAGCATCAGTATAGAGTACCATTACCTCAAAATAGTGGGTCTCTTTTTTATTCAGTTTAAAAACCCGGGCGAATTGTGGTATCTTTTTTTTTGGTAGATTCCGTTTTCCCTGGAGGATCCAGGTAATATGGCCGGGAGATTTATAGCCGACTTTGGTGGCGATATACCTGACAGTAAATGAGGGACTGCGTGATTTCAGGTGCTCCTGCGCATCACGAAGATAGATTCGGTAATTAAGGTAATTATAGATGTCAGCCATTCCCATAGCGATGTAATATAATAAAATAAGACAGCGAAGCAGTAAAAAAGTGAACAAACCAATATTAAAACATGCCTGTTTTTACTGTTTTTTAAAGAATTTTACGGTAATTACATAGATGATATAGAAATTTAACGTAAAGAAAAAAGTGAACAAAATGCTTGTTGGTATTGAAGGGGGGAATCTTGATTGTTTCTTGTATTGTAATGGCTATATTTTGTAATCGCTGAGATAAAAAAAAGGAAATAATCCCTGATTATTTCCCTAAGATGCTGGTGATAAAGCTGTACAGTAAAAGATTACATTAACTTTTCACCAATTCTGTTGAGCACTCCGCAGCCGCACTCATAAGCCATGCGGGATTTACCGTTACCGACAAGGCGGAACGGTTTTCTGTCCTTGCCGCAGGTGGCGCACGTCATAACCGTTGTCTCTCCACGGTTGTCAATTGCGTTTTTTGAGCCTTTCTTAGTATTCATAAACCGGTCTCCTTAAAAGCAACTAAAATTAATTCAGTATATTATATCTCCAAATAGTCTTTATTGTCCAGAAAAAAAATGAGCGCATAAAATATATTTATGGAAATGTAAAAGGAAAGTTTTTGCGGTTTTTTTTATTCCTTATCGAGAAGTATAAAAGAGAGATAAAAACCATATTTCAGTAAACAGGGATAAATTTTATTTTTTTTACCTATCTGTGCTGGATATATTATCTGAAAATTAGCTATATTTATCATATATTAAATGTAATAGTTACAGGCATTATAGTTTAATAATCCGGGTAAAATATCGTTTCATGAGAATTCTCATTACTGCATTAATAGCGTTGGCTGTGGGGTGCATTACTGCGGGAATACTTTTATTTGCAGTAAACAGAAAGATTGCTCCGCTCAATCGGGATTATGCTTTAAAGGAGTTGATCGTTTCAGCCAACGCGGTTACCAAACATGTGGATAATCTTTCCGAGCAGCTTCTTTCTCAACTTTCCGGATTTTGTTCTATTGTTGCGGATGATCGTGATTTTGCAATGAAGCTTATTGTTGAACAGGACTATTCCGCTCAGGAAGTTACGGATATTGCGGGCAAGTATATCCGTGCTATGGGTTTTGACTTTCTGGAAGTTACTGATAAGAAATACAGGATTTTATCATCCGGCCATTTCCCTGCAAGCGCAGGGAATAAAGCAACGGGAAAGAGCATGCTGCCCGACAAGGCAGCAACATTCATTGACGACAACGTGAAAGGTACTGAGGTGCTTGCTCTGCAGGCAAAAATACCCTTTACCTGTGCGGATGTCCCATTATATGCTATCGGCGGCATCAATGTAAACGCTGCTTTCTTAGCGGAATTGCGACCTCACGACGGAGTGCGGATTTTATTGAAACAGGGCAACGAAATTGCAGGTATGGATGATATTGAGACCATGTCTGAGATTAAGGATAATACCATCATCATAAATGATAAAACTTTGCTGGCCACATCATTGACACTCTCATGGGCCGGAGAAGGGGATAAACCTGAAATAATTCTTCTCATGGAGCAGCCTGCTGATTTTAGCATTCTCGACCTGATTTAGAGATGTGCTATTGTTTATTGTAGAGATTTATAGTATAATTAATATAATTCGACTGTGAGAGGGCGGATTTTTCCAGCGTTTTTTTCAGAGCTGATAGCGGTATGTTTTCAACAATAATTCGACGGTATTTTCTTTTTCTGTTTACCACACTCTTCTGCCTGCCGCAGTTTTCCCATATCAGGGCTGAAGGTGATAAACCGTATCTGAGTCAGGAATATATAGATACCATGGTGCAGAATGCTTATTATGGTTTTGTCGCCGCAGCGGAATATGGGAGTGAGGAACGTCAGATGCTGGCAATTAATCATGCGAGAAGTGTGGCAAATAAGCTTAAACGCATGGCCCGGGGGGATCCCAACCGGCGGTATGTGTTCTGGCGTGTCGGAGAGCTTGAGCATCAGATCTATCTCGAAGAAGAAGAGATCATGCTTAAGAAGATGTATAGAATGCAGAAGGAGACCAATATCCTCTGCGATAAATTTAATGTTGAAGTCGGTAAAAGGCGTCCCAACTTTGTCAATCTTATAGCAATCCATGCGCGGATGCAGAAAGTAAATCCGCGGAAAGCGGATGAGCTTGCCTGGCTTATTGAAGACCGTAACAGAAATATCTCACGAGAAACATCCTATTCCCTTGAAAAAGCACTTGTTGCGCTTAATTATGATAAGGCAATGAAAGAATTCGAGTATATACGGAAGAATCGCAAATATTTAATGATATCCGATGCCAAGTATGAAAATTTTGAGCGACGGATTCGGGCTAAGCAGGAAGCTGACGATATGGTTGCCAATATTGACACCTATCTCAGTGAGATCAAGGTATTAATACGACGAAACAATCTGTCGCATGCCAGAAGAAGCATCAAATTTCTCCAGGGAAGAATAAAGGAGGTACGCAACCATCTCCCCTATGCAAAATACAGCCGGTTTATTAGAGAAACGCAAGCGTTGGGCGGGGAGGTGACCAGAATTGAGGATTCTCTGGTAGTGGTAAATCTGGAGTTGATACATGCAAGGCGGACGGATGCCGCTATTGACTATCTTGACAATGTACTGCGAAAAAGCGGCGTGGCGAATGAAAAGATAGCCATGGTAAATAAAGCTATCATGGAGCTGCCAGACGGCTATCAGCGCTCCACCAAAGTTGACCAAACGGTCAACGAAGAGCTGCTGGCACTATCGTCAACATCAGGTGAGAACGGATTTTCCTTTACCGATGTAAATACCCGATTACAGGCCAAAATGGACAGTGTCAAGGCCTATCAGGCTGAGCAGGCACGGCTGGTACAGCTTGAATATGAACGGACCCATAGAGAAGAAATTGCAGAGCGAAAAAGGGAAGAGCGAAGAAGAGCAAAATATCAGGAGAAAATACGCAAGATTATATTAAAAATCTATACCTGTCTTGAAGACAAGCAACTTGACAAGGCGTATGACTTTTTCAACAAAAAGCGGGATATGTTGGAAAAATTTGCATCGCGGGAAGAATATGCCGGTATTCAAACAGCGCTGAAGCAGGCAAAGGATTCACAGCTGGCTGCATCACAAAAGGAAGAAAAGAATCGTGAAAAAGCGAAGCTGGTGGTTAACGATATCTATTCTCTTCTCAGACAGAATCGGATAGAGCAGGCCTATTCAAAATTTACCAACTTGCGAAAACCACTCAAATATTATATCTCAGAGGTGGATTTTACAAAAATGGAATCTGATGTCACTGCCGCATATAATACCTTTCTTCAGGCTAAAAAGCGACATCAAGAGCAGCAGAGACAGCAAAGGCTTGCTGAGCAGGAGCGGTTAGCCCAACAACAACGGCAAGCTCAGCAACACCAGGAGCACTATCAACAGGTACAGCAACAATGGAAACAACAACAGGTCGCAGAGACGGATGTTGCTGTTGCTGCGAACACAACAGCAACCTATTCTCCGGGTGTTACGAAGTCACCCGTAAATGATGACCCCTATGCTGCTTTTGACAGAAAACAAGCTGAGGCTGAAGATAAAGCGATGAAAGATGTTATGGAGATTTATAATATGCTCGAGCAGAATCAGGTAACCTCGGCGTATGAGTATTTTAAAAAGAATCAGATACCGCTAAAGACTTACATTATTAAAGAAGCATACGAGGTGCTCGAATCCACGGTTATTGATGCCTATAATTCATATGTGCAGACCATGCAGTAAACCAACTCACGGATAAATGAATTTTGTGTACCATTGGAAAATGGTGTTGATAGTATTTCTGGTGAATAAAGAATGGTGCCCTGTAGGTATTTTAAATTAATTCCACGATGAAGTTGTCCAACTGTCAGGCAAAAAGATATTTTTAAGTGCCTCACGAGCAACCTGCTTATATTCTACATTGGAGAATACAGTTTTATTGGAATTTAATTCCGGGGAGAGCAGTATATGCAAGACAAGAACTATGACAGCTTTTTTGATGAAAAAACCACTGAGGTAACACCAGAAGAACAATTGGTGACAATGATTGATGAAGCTGAGAAGGCACCGGTCAAAGAGTTGCAGACAGGTGAAATGGCTTCGGGAACGGTACAGAGTATCGGCAAAGAATTTGTGTTTGTTGATGTCGGTTTACGCAATGAAGCGGTGATTAGAAGGCTGGAGATGATGGATGCTAACGGTACTGTTACTGTCCAGATCGGTGATACAATTGATGCTTTTGTTGTGTCAACGGAGAATGATGAGATTGTCCTGAGTAAAACACTCAGCGGCCGTAAAGCAAAAACTAAAGAGCTTATTGAAGCCATGGAGAGAAAGGCACCCATTGACGGTAAGGTGACAGGTATTAATAAAGGTGGTTTCAATGTTACCATTATGGGAAGAAAAGCGTTTTGTCCTTTTTCCCACATTGATCTGAAGCATGTTGATAATCCCAATAAATTTTTGTCACAGGTACTCCCCTTTGTAATAACCCGTGTTGAAGGTCGTGGCCGGAACATCGTACTCAGCCGCCTGCCACTTCTTGAAAAGGAGTTAAGCAGGAGATTTGATGAACTCGAGAAATGCGCCGAGAATAAAAAGGTTATTAAGGGCACAGTAAGCAAGGTTTCGAGATTCGGTGTGTTTGTTAATCTCGGGGATATTGAAGGGCTGGTGCACATATCCGAGGTCTCATGGGACAGGGCGGAGAACCTTAAACAGTCGTTTCAATCGGGCCAGGAGATTGAATGTATCGTTCTGGGTGTCGAGCGGAAAGAGCCGCTGCGTAATTCGAAAATATCCCTGTCTATACGCATGGTGGGTGAAAATCCCTGGGATACGGTTGCGGAGAAGCTGGCTGTGGGCACCAGTGTTAGCGGTACCATTACCCGTCTGACAAAGTTTGGCGCTTTTGTACAGCTTCTTCCGGGCATTGAAGGATTGATTCATCTCTCGGAAATGTCATGGAGCAGAAAAGTACGCCATCCGTCCGATGTGGTTAAAACAGGTGATTCAGTCAAGGTGAATATCCTTGCGGTGGATGAAAAGAAACGAAGCGTATCCTGCTCATTGAAAGATATTGCAGATAACCCGTGGAATGCGGTTGCGGATAAATATCCGATTGGCTCCAAAGTGAAAGGTACTGTTACCGGTAAAACCAGGTATGGTTATTTTGTCGACCTTGACGAAGAAATCACCGGCCTGCTGGTTAATGATAATATAGGGAAAAATAAAAAAGGTGATATCAATAAAGGTAGTACGGTTGAGGTTGAGATTGAAGAGATAGATACTGAAAATCAGCGGATATCACTTTCATGCGGCCTTGAAAAAGTTGAGATAAAGTCAGCCGGTAAAACCGGAGATACCAAGAAGGGATCGGTAAGAAAACCGACCAGTGAGTTTGGTGCCATGCTTCTGGATGCGATGAAAAAGAAGAAGTAAGATTCGCCACGGAGACCACAGAGATCGCTGAGAGAAATAAAGGATAAAAATTCTAAGTACCGTTGTATGTCGGTTCAAGAAAAAAAAGTACCCACCGGGGTGATCGCATCTATTTTATATTGGGAACCATCAGGTTCCTTTTTCAATTTTAAGGGATTACTTGTATGAAGATACTTGTTGTCGGTGGTGCCGGATATATCGGATCCCACGTTGCACGAGAATTACTGGACAAAGGGTATGAGGTTGCTGTTTACGATAACCTCTCCAGCGGGTGCCGAGAGAACATCTTTGATGATGAAGAGTTTGTTGAAGGTGATATTCTTGATAAAAAGTTACTTTCAGAAACAATGCAGCAGGGCTATGACGGCCTGATACATCTGGCAGCTCTTAAAGCAGCCGGCGAATCAATGGTTGAGCCTGAAAAGTATGCAGTCAATAATATTACCGGCACAATTAATATCCTTAATGCCGCATCGGCACACGGGCTGAAACGGGTGATATTCTCGTCAACCGCATCGGTATACGGTCATCCGCACTACACTCCCATTGACGAAAAACACCCGACGCTACCGGAAAATTTTTACGGCCATACCAAACTTGCTATCGAGCGACTCCTTGACTGGTACGATCGTTTGCGGGGAATACGTTTCGCAGCGTTGCGCTATTTTAATGCTGCCGGATATGATACGCAGGGGCGGGTACGCGGATTGGAGCGGAATCCGGAAAACCTTCTGCCCGTCGTCATGGAAGCTGCCTGCGGTATGCGTGAAAAGCTGCTGATATTCGGTGACGATTATGACACCCGTGACGGCACCGGCCTGCGGGACTATATCCATGTCACCGATCTTGCCGACGCCCATGTGAAAGCCCTTGAATATATTACAAAAAATGATACCAGCCTGACGGTTAATCTCGGCAGTGAGCACGGGGTAACGGTAAAGGAGATGCTGGAAAAAGCGCGGGAGATTACCGGTAAGCCTATACCCGCTGAAGTTGTTGGTCGTCGTGACGGAGATACCGCAGTAGTACTCGCCTCTGCTGCCTATGCAAAAGAGGTACTCGGGTGGGAGGTGAAGTATAGTGATGTTGAGAATTTGATTAAGACTACGTGGAAAGTATATAAGGGTAAGAAGCATTAGAAATAAAGTCTTTTTCTCAACTGAAACGACTGTCTATTGTAACAAAATCTCAAGTAATACATTACATGATTATACAATACTTGAAAGTATGAATTTCTAATACGGCGAAATGTTTAAGTAATTAAATTACTTAATATAAGTAAATAGTAACTACTCACCCCTTTGAGACTAATTTTCTAATGCCATTTGAATGGCAGCAAGCGGGTTGTATCCTTTATAGCTCATAGTTTGTAAATAATCTGATATCCTGCAATACGCTTTTGCCAGTTCTTCTGTTCTGAAGCAACCGGAGACTTTCTGCTTCACTTTACTCATTCTCAAATCACGTTCAGCCCTATTGTTGGTAAATGAAACGTGAGCATTTTGCGCAAAACGCAGAACAGCTTTTTCGTGAAGCTTTAATCTTTCTAATAAATTATGAGCATCTGATTTTGCGATT
>Ga0190359_1001314_pt1 | contig 15795 bp, 14 predicted proteins | sample 48721823_MG_FD_161269 | JGI IMG/M metagenome (GOLD analysis project Ga0190359, IMG submission 161269) | Hydrothermal vent microbial mat bacterial communities from Southern Trench, Guaymas Basin, Mexico - 4872-18-2-3_MG | ecosystem: Environmental > Aquatic > Marine > Hydrothermal vents >... | reverse complement strand
CTGGATTATTCACAAGTCGAGGTTGCTGCAGATGCGAGGCACAGGGTGCGAAGCTGTGGTCCTTCACCGCGAGTACCCTGTAACGAAGCAGATGCAGTGAGATCGGCTTGCCTATATGGTAAAAAAAGGACGATTAAAATGAAAGTAAAAACAAACAAAAATATTTCATTTGTCATTTTTTTAAAAAGTATGCATATCCTTGATATCAAAACAAAAAAAGGAACATCGCCATTTTTTTATGAATAGGTCAGGTTAAAAATTTAGGAGGGATAGATGAAAAAACCTTCTTTATTGAGCGGGATTCTCATTATATTTTTTCTTCTTGTCTCAATTCTGATTGCTAAATCCTTTGTGGTTAAAATCAGTTCTACCCATTTAAGGGCAGAACCTCAGTTTTATGCTCAGTCCCTTGCTGTTTTGAAAGCCGGAGAAACCGTAGAGCAGCTCGAGATAAAAGAAGGCTGGATAAAAGTTAAAACTTCTCAGGGGTTAACAGGGTGGGTGCATTCATGTGCTGTCAAACCCAAGAGAGTGGCCCTGCTTGCTGCTGCGTCTTCTCTCAAAACCGATGCATCAGCAGATGAGGTAGCGCTGGCTGGGAAAGGATTTAACAAACAGGTGGAAGGAGAGTACAAGGCCAGGAATCCGAACATAAGCTTTGCCATGGTTGATAAGATGCTGCAGTTGGAAATTTCCCCGTCCTCTATTAAAACTTTTCTCGAAAAGGGAAAGTTGGGGGAATTCGGGAGGGGACAATGAACAACAAAAAGACCCTGGTTCTTTTAGCTTTTTGCCTGTTTTGCGTTTTATTTTTTCTTAAATGTTCTGTTATGGAGGAAAGCGCTGGAATTTTCGGAAAAGTAAGTAAAATTGTCACCTCTGAAAAAGATACGATTAAAGCTGTGCGCTCAGGATTCGGAGATATATCAGAGGAGGAGGAATATTATATTGGCCGGGCAGTGGCTGCTATTATTCTATCTATGTACCCTGCTTATCAGGACGACGACCTTACCCATTATGTAAATAGTGTAGGTATGGCTGTTGCCTATCACTCTGACAGGCCGGAAACTTTTGCAGGATACCATTTTCTTGTGCTGGATACAGAGGAAGTCAATGCTCTTTCCGCACCCTCAGGTTTTATTTTTATAAGCAAGGGATTGTTAAAAAGATGTAAAGACGAAGAAATGCTGGGGTGCGTTCTGGCTCATGAAGTCGCCCATGTTCAGGAAAAGCATGGTCTTCAAGCGATAAAGAATTCACGCCTTGTGGATGCGTTTGCCCTTATCGGAGAGAAGGCAGTGCAAAAATACGGTCCTGAAAAGCTGGCCAAGTTGACGGATGTTTTTGAGGATGCTTTAGGCGATATAGCAGGAAAGTTGATAGAAAGGGGATATGACCGGAAATACGAATATGAGGCTGACCGCCTTTCTATAAAAATAGCAGCGCGGACAGGATATGATCCTAAGGGGCTTACTGGTTTTCTGGAGATAATAAGACAGGATCCTGCTCAGGGTGAAGAAAAAGGATGGTTTAAAACACATCCAAGCGCCGCTGATAGAATAGAGCGCGCTCACAAGGAAATATCATCATTGAGCTTTATCCCAGAGAAGGTATCGGCCCGGACAGCCAGGTACGAAAAGGCGGTTCAGGGGCTGCGATGATTGGATTTATGTGCCTTTGATGGAGAAGGAAACATTAAGACAAGGAAACAGGTCCAGGCCCTTCTGAAGGGAAAATTGTTCCGGGGCATTCTCATCGGGGCCGCATCATTTTTAGTGACCGTGCTGCTGTATGAACTCCTGCTTTTTCAGCCCTTGGAACGGAAGTCGTGGGATTTAAGGCTCAGGCTGTTTTCAAAGCCTTCTCATGCAGATGAAGATATCGTTCTCTTCCTGATCGATCAGTACAGCCTGGATGTCTATGAAGAACAACAGGGGCTCCCATGGCCGTGGCCCAGAGAGATGTATTCCTATTTAGCGGACTACTTGGAAGAGGGGGGTGCCAGAGCTGTTTTCTTTGATTTTATATTTTCTGAATCTTCGGTTTATGGAGTGGAAGATGATCTGAGATTTGCATCATCATTAAAGAAGGCTGGAAACGTCTTTCTTCCTGTATTTTTAAGCAGGCAAGATAAAGGGCCTGAAGAGACCAATACAGAGCTGTTAAAAACCCATTCAATGGACGTATCAGAAAAACGGGCTGTCCCTGTTTTCCAGGTTAAATCAGTCACAAGCCCTAACAGGGAGCTCCTCTCTGTGTCAAAGGGAATCGGCAATGTTCAATTTTCTCCTGATGAAGATGGTATCTTCCGCCGGATCCCTCTCCTCTTTTCATACAATAATATGATTCTCCCGGCCCTTCCTTTAGCCATAGCTGAATTTATCGGAGATAACCGGGTTGAGGTCAAGAGAAGGGGGAGCATCTGGTTTGCCGAAAAAAAAATTCCCCTGGATGACTCAGGCCGGATGGTCATTAAATACCACGGCCCTCAGGGCACTTATCCCGCTTATTCTGTGGCTTCGATCATTAATTCATGGGCACAAATAAGTGAAGGGACAGAACCGCAGGTCTCCCCGGATGTGTTTTCCGGAAAGATTGTTTTAGTGGGCTCGAGCGCGCCCGGGATCTATGACCTCAGGCCCACTCCGTTTAGTTCAGTCTGCCCGGGAGTGGAGATCCAGGCGGCTGTTCTGGATAATATCTTGAACCGGGATTTCATATCTTTTCCTGGAAAAACAGTGGTCTTGTGTTTGATCCTCTTTAGTGCTCTTTTTACAGGAGCAGGGGTGTCGGTTTTGCAGCGCTCCTGGGCCATCGGCCTTTTTTTTATCCTGTGCCTCGTAATCCCCGCAGCACTGTCAATCCTCTTTTTCTTTTCAGGGTACTGGCTGGAGTTTACTGCTCCTGAATTTGCCGCTGTCACAGCTTTTATCAGCGCCGCTCTGTTAAATTACAGCCTTGAAGGGAAAAAGCGCCGTTTTATAAAAAACGTATTCCGTTTTTATCTTTCTCCTTCTCTGATTGATATGATCGTCAAAAACCCGGAGATTTTAAGGCTTGGTGGAGATAAAAAAGAGATCACTTCTTTTTTTTCAGACATACAGGGATTTACTTCAATTTCAGAGAGTTTAAATCCTGAGGAACTGGTTGACCTGCTTAATTTATATCTTTCAGAAATGAGCGGCATAATAATCAACTACAGCGGAACTTTGGATAAATATGAAGGGGATGCTATCATTGCATTCTGGAACGCGCCTCTCGAACAGGCAGATCATGCTGTAAAGGCCTGTAAAGCAGCGCTGGATTGCCAGAATAAACTCAAAGACATGGCAAGCCTTTTTGAATCAAAATACGGGCACGTTCTTTCTGTGAGGATAGGGATCAACACCGGTCCCGCAGTGGTAGGGAACATGGGCTCTTACAGGCGGTTTGATTACACGGCCATAGGGGATACTGTGAACCTTGCTTCCAGGCTGGAAGGAGCCTGCAAACAGTACAGGGTTCCCATTCTTATAGGACAGAATACCTATTCTGAGGTGAAGGACCAGATTTTGACAAGAGAGGTCGATATCATCAGAGTAGTGGGGAAAAACAGGCCGGAAAGAGTATTTGAAATTATAGCGGAAACAGGAAAAGCGACCAAAGACCAGCAGAAGCTGGTTTCTGATTTCCAGGAGGCTCTTACAGGATATAAAAATCAGGAATGGGAAAAAGCCGCGGTTTTGTTTCAGGGAATCAAAGATGACGCATTGGCTGGATTATACGCAGCAAGATGCGCTGAGTTTGCAAAGAATCCTCCCCCTGAGCACTGGGATGGAGTATTCGGTTTGAAAATAAAATAAAAGGAAAAAACACAGATGGAACTTACTTTTTGGGGAGTCAGAGGCTCTGTTCCTGTAAGCGGGAAGAAGTATGTCAAGTATGGAGGCCATACTCCTTGTGCCTCTCTTTTTTCATCAGATAAAGATTTGATTGTCATAGATGCGGGGACAGGAATCATGAGATTGGGTGAGTCCCTGATGAAAAACAGGGATAAAAAGTATTTTCATATCCATCTTGTTTTCACTCATTTCCATATTGACCATATTATGGGTCTTCCCTTTTTCCCCTCTCTTTTTTCCAGAGAAACAAAGGTCTCGTTTTATTCTCCATTAAAACCCGGAGAGACCCAAAAACTGCTCAGCACATTAATGGGGGGAAGGTTTTTCCCGATTCCTTTTGGTAAAACAGGAGCTGAAAAAAATTTTATGGAAGTTCCTTCAGGAGATTTCTGTATAGGGAATGTCCGTATCTCTCATATCCCCCTTAATCATCCTCAAGGTTCCTTTGCCTACAGATTTTCCGAGAAAGGCAGGAGCATCCTCTTTGCTACAGATACAGAACATCCTGAAGAAGGGATAGATGAGCAGTTGGTTTCCTTGGCAAAGAAGGCCGATGTTTTTATTTATGATGCCACTTTTACTCCTGGCGAATATAAAAAGGGCCGAAAAGGATGGGGTCACAGCACATGGAAACAAGGAACCAGAATCGCTCAAAAATCCGGTGTCGGAAAATTATATCTTTCTCATTTTAATCCTTCTCATTCAGACAAAAAAATTGATAATATTATAAGGAATGCAAGGGAAGTATTTCCTGAAACATATGGAGCCAGGGAGGGGGCCACCCTGAGTTTAAAGGGCTGCTCCTAAAAATAGAAAAAGAAAGAGGCTGAACAGAGAATGTCCTATAAAAATCTTATAAATACAGAGGTTTTAGAATTATTCCTTGTCGTTCTTGCTTTTTGTTTGGGGCTTGTGCTTTATTTTCTTTTTCGATACCTTAACAAGAAGTATTTGATATCAAAAGCAAAAAGATCCGGAATATTTCTTTCAAAGATCCTATCTCCGCTGGCTTTTCTTATCTCTGTTTTGTTTGTCAGGCAGGCAGACCTCGTGCAGGGCCTTCAATTAAGTCCCGGTTTTCAGAAATATGTTGATGCGGCAGCTTATTTTTTTCTGTTTTTCTTTTTGATCCGGTTGCTGGACGCGTTTCTCGTAACAAATTATGAACGCCGGGAGAAAATTTTTCCTCTTCCCCGGATTCTCCACCGGTTCTTACTGTTTTTAATTTATCTTGTTTTTTTATTCGTTGTTTTAAAAGGAGTGGCCGGAGTTGATATAACTCCTCTTCTCGCTACTTCTGCTATCCTGACCATGATTTTAGGCCTGGCGCTTCAGGAGCTGTTGGGAAACATCATATCCGGAATATCCATACATATCACAAAGGCGTTCTCCAGGGGGGATTGGATCAAGAGCGGAGACAATGAAGGCCTGGTCATTGATACAAACTGGAGAGAGACCAAGATAAAAGACCTTTATTCCAATATCGTGGTCATTCCGAATCATTCCATCTCTACAAATATTCTCATCAATTATTCCTGTCCTGATAAAAGGACAGCCTTGAACATCCCTGTCAAAGTGAGTTATGAGTCCCCGCCGGAATCCGTAATGGAAGCATTGAGGGAGGCTGCATTGGATGTGCCGGAAGTCTCAAGAATGCCTCCACCGGAAGCTTATATCCTGAGCTATGAGGATTTTGGCATATCTTATATTTTAAAATTCTGGATTACGGATTTCAGTAAGAAGTATTATGTGCTGGGGAAAGCAGGAAGGCTTATTTGGTATAAATTCCGGAGAAAAGGGATCGAAATCCCTCTTCCGTTGAGCAATAAGGTCCAGCATGTTTTTGAATATCTATCAAGAGCGAAAACCGGGGAACTTCCCGAACAAAAAGAGGAGATGATAAAATATCAATCCCTTTTGAGTTCTTCTTTTTTAAGATACCGGAAAGGAGAACAAGAGGGGAAGCTGATCGTATCTGATGAAGAGATAAGAAAATTAGCTTCTTCCGCTCAAAGGCAGCTCTATTCTTCAGGAGAAACACTTTTTAAGCAGGGAGATAAAGGAGAGAGCTGCTTTATCGTCATATCAGGAAAGATCAAAGGTATTGTGACTTATGAGGAAAAAGGAAAGAAACACACTTCGGAATTTTATATTAACCAGGGAGGGATTTTTGGGGAGATGTCACTTTATACGGGAATGCCGAGAACCGCAACAGGCATAATTGAAGGAGAGACCCAGCTTCTGGAAATAGGAGCCAGGGATTTTGCTCTTCTCTTATCCCGGAATCCGGAACTGGCAGAGATCACGGCCGGAATAGTGAGTAACAGGAATAAAGAAAATAGAGGTTTCCTTAAAAAGATCAAGGAACTTTCAGAAAAAGACATAAGGGACAGTTGTGATAAAATGTCTCTGTTGGAAAGGATGAAAAAATTTTTATCATTCCTGACTTTAAAGAAATAAAATCATGAACTCAAAAAGAAGATTATTGCTTTCTGTTTTGATTTTCTTTTTAGTTTTTTTCATCGGGATTGTCGGGTTTAAATTTTTCGGTGGCGGGGAATGGTCATTTCTGGACAGCCTTTATATGACCATCATCACTATTTCAACCGTAGGATATAAGGAGGTCATAGATCTCAGCGCGAATCCAGGGGCGCGTATTTTTGTGGTTGCCTTTATTATTTTGTCTCTGGGAACCATTACTTTCGCTATATCCTCTATCACTGCTTTTATCGTGGAGGGTGAATTAAAAAATATTCTCTGGAGAAGAAAGATGGAAAAGAAAATATCAAAGCTGAAAGATCATTACATCGTCTGCGGGGCCGATGAAACCGCTCGTTCGATCATTGATGAATTGATTTTAACAAAGAGGAAATTTGTGCTTATAGGCCCCTCCCAGGAAAAAATCGACAGGCTTCTATCATCAGGCGGTTTTTTGTACCTAATAGGCGATTCAACTGAAGATGAGATACTTCTTTCCGCTGGGATAAAAAGGGCCAAAGGAATTATTCTTTCCCTTCCCAAAGATGAAGAGAACCTTTTTGTGACTCTGAGCGCCCGCAGCCTTAATCCTAGGATAAGAATAGTGAGTAAAGCTGTAGATTTAAAGAGTGAAAAAAAGATGAGAAAAGCGGGCGCTGATTCTGTCATATCACCTACTCACATCGGAGGTATGCGCATGGTTTCTGAAATGGTGCGGCCGGCTGTGGTCACTTTTTTGGATATGATGCTGAGAGATAGAGAAAAGGTCCTGAGATTTGAAGAGGTCTGTGTAGAGGAAGATTCCGGCTTCGTCGGCAGGAAATTAGGCGAATGCAAAATAAAGGAAAAGAGCGAGGCGCTTTTAGTCGCTGTAAGAGATAAAAATACAGGGGATTATCATTTTAATCCGCCTGAAGACACAGAAATAAAAGCTAACGATATCCTCATTTTTATTGCCAGCCCTGAGATGATTGAACAGCTCGAAAAAAAGATATAATGCCTTTCAGTTATCTGTGAAAAACAGAAAGGAGGCAGTCATGTACTCCAGAAGATTGTATTTGTTTTTGATTGCCTCCTTTGTCTGAGTATTGGCGTTTTGTATAGAGAGAATCAAAAAAGCTAAAATCTAAGTGCCGGAGGAAAGAACCGTTATCTGCGGAAGGAAGGCCTTTTTATACGGGAGCCTCTCTGGAAAGGCGTTCTTCTCTTTATGAATCTTCTGACCAGAGGAGCCTTCTTTCCCATTTCTTTTAATGCGGCGCGCTGTTCGGGAGTGAGGATGTTTCTGATATCGTCTCTTAATGTCATTCTGTTTATAACCATATCAGCCCGCAGTTCAGCTGATTTTACAAATAAGGATTTAATTTTTTCATAATCCCGGTTTTCCCTGTCTCTTATTGTCCTTTTCAGCTCAAGCTGTGTGCTGGCGATATCGCTTTTTAGTTTCAATGCCTTATCTTCCATTTGAAATGTCAGTTCTTCTATTTTTTTCATCTGTTCGTCTGTTATTTTGAATTCATCCTGTCTTGCTTTAAGAACATCCAGAAGCTTTTCCGGATCAGGTCTCATGAAGTCCCTGTTTTTTAGCCTGGTCATTTGAGGGGATGCTGACAAACCAGCCGCAAAAAGAAAAAACCCCATGGATAGAATGATTATGGTTGTGGTTTTCTTCATTGTTGTCCTCCATTTTTATTTTCTTTCTTCACTTATTAGACGTATGAGGGCCTGTTTTTATTCCCGTTTTTTTAACTGTCTAACCTGACCTATTCATAAAAAAACCAGAATCGGATTCCTGCATCCGAAGGCTAAATCTTCAATGTCGCCACGACCACACCTGAATTTCAGTAAGTTTAAGCAACCTCGACTTGTGAATAATCCAGGCTAGCGAATTACGGCTAAAAAAAATTTTAATTTTATTCTTTATATCCGATATAATAATGACCTCAATGGCCATCACGCTTTGGATACCAGAATGGGATAATTTATCTGGGTTATTCACAAGTCGAGGTTAATAAGGAGAATACAATCAGGGAGTTAGGGATAATTTCCGGTTCATTATTAGCCCTGCTTCTCTATCTTTGGTTTGAGAGGGTCTCCTTATACAGAAAAACCAGAAAAATACCATTGAGAATTTGTGTTACTGGGACAAGGGGTAAATCTGGAGTGACCCGTCTCTTAGCTTCCTGCTTGAGCCAGGCGGGCATATGCGTTCTGGCAAAGACAACCGGTTCAAAACCGGTATTTATTTTACAAAACGGAGAAGAGAAGCTGATCAAAAGGAGGGGGCTCCCCTCAATACTGGAAGAGAAAAAAGTTGTCCGCAGGGCTGTTTCCAGCTCTGTCCAAGCTCTGGTCGTCGAGTTGATGTCATTCAGCCCTGAATCTTTGTGTGTGGAGAACAGGAGGATGCTCAGGCCGCATGTGCTTGTTATAACGAATGTGAGGATGGATCATATGGCACAGGCGGGAAAATCAAGGGATGAAATAGCTGAAAGTTTTGCTCGATCCATTCCCGACGCTTCAACGGTGTTTGTTCCGGAAGAGGAATGTTTTCCTGTCTTTCAGGCTATAGTAGAGAAAAGAAAGGCCCGGTTAGTCAAGGTTGGAACAGACTCTTCCACAGATGAAAAATCTTTTATGAAAAATCTCTCAAAGTCTGAATTTATACAAAATATTCGCCTTGTATTGGCTGTTTGTGATTTTCTGGATATCAAAAGAGAGATATCCTATTCAGGAATAATGAAAGCCGTTCCTGATAAAGGAAGCCTTAAGTTCTGGAAAGCTGAGTTCACTTTGCCTAAGCGCAGGTGGGACCTTGTAAGTGCTTTTTCAGCTAATGATCCAAAGTCAACACGCGATGTCATTGATAAGCTGAAAAAAAGCAAGAAGATAAAGGGCAGTCGATGGATCGGGCTGTTTAACATAAGAAAAGACAGAGGAGACAGGACGCATCAATGGATGGCTGCTTTCAAAAGCAGGCTTTTTCCGGAATTCCAGAAGATCATTTTTGTCGGTGACCAGTCAGAATTACTAAAGCGAAAAATGGAAAGGAATATAAAGGACCAGGAATATGAATCATTCAGAAATATGAATGCCAAGCAGATCATGTCCCGTGTTTTGGAGAAGGAAAAGAATAACTGTGTCTTGGTGGGACTGGGGAATATCGGGGGTATTGGGATCGAACTTTTAGACCACTGGGATACCATAGGAATCCGTCATGACTTATGAAACAATTTTTTTAGGGCTTTTGCTTGCTACCCTCTATGTTGAAATATTTGATATTTATCCGGGTGGAATCATTGTTCCTGCCTATATGGCTCTTTATCTCCATCAACCAGGAAGAATAGCGGCAACAGTGGTGGTCGCTTATTTGAGCCTTTTCTCATATAAGCTGCTTTCCCGTTATGTGATTCTTTTTGGAAGAAGAAGGTTTGTTCTGGTCATACTAATGGGGGCTTTATGGGCGCACATATGGTTTCTTATCTGGCCTGAGATCCTTCCCCAGCCCATAGGGTTGAGGACCATAGGATTGGTTATCCCCGGTCTTCTTGCCAATAATATGGAAAAACAGAAGCATATTCTGACTATAGCTTCCATGATAACTGTTGCTGTCGCAACCTATTTTCTTGCCAGGGTAGTGGGTTGGATAGGATTATGAACAAAAGCAGCCGGATCATCGTCCTTATTTGTCTTATCAGTATCTTTTTTTTCATCATCACATTCTCTATCCCGTATAAACAAAAAGCTGACCTGTATAGATTGATGATAAAGGCATCGGAGACAATGGACAAAGCGGTCCGTACTATCAGAAACTGCCGGGAGGAGAAGGGAATAGGCATAAACAAGGAGTTTGACATAAATCAAACCGGAATCATAGGCAGGGAAAATTCGGTCATAACAACATCCATAGGGAGTCTGGAGGCCAAGAGGACCACCACGAATCCGAATTTTGCAGGGCTTCTGGTAGGGCTGATGCATGAAGCAGGTGTCAAACCGGGCGATGCCGTGGCTTTAGAGGCATCGGGTTCCTTCCCCGGCTTGATCATAGCTGTTTTTTCTGCAGCAAAGACCATGGATCTGAAGCTGATTTATGTTGTATCCATGGGAGCATCACAGTGGGGGGCTAACGAACCTGACTTTAACTGGTTAAAAATGAAGGATTGTCTGTTGGAAAATGAAATTTTTGACTTTGAACCAGCTGCTGTTTCCTTGGGAGGGGAATATGATGTAGGTGAGGGCATGGACGCAGAAGGCCGGATCCGGCTCTTGCAGAGCATAAGAGAGAGCGGAGTGCTGTTTGTGTATCAATCTGATTTAAAACGGAATGTAGAGCAGAAAATCTCAATTTTTAAAAAGGAAGCGGGCGAGAAAAAGATAACAGCTTTTATAAATATTGGAGGAAGTTATTCAGGGCTTGGGATTGATTCAGATATTCTGAAAGTAAAACCCGGGCTGACAGATATTAAAAGTTACCCGCCTCTTGAGAGAAGGGGACTTGTGTTCGAGATGGCAGCCAGAGGTTATCCTGTTATCCACCTTCTTTATATAAATGGCATTGTACAGGAATACGGGCTTCCATGGGATCCTGTGCCTCTTCCGGAGCCGGGAAAAGGCGCTGTTTATGAATATGCAAAAGGAAAGAGTTGGGAGTTTTTTCTGCTGGCCTTGGGTTATTTTACAGCAGTGGCCGCGGTCATACGTTATGGTTTTTACTCCCACTCCAGTCGTTCCGGTGATGTTTCTGCTGGATTGAGCAAATAGGCTCCCACTCCGTTCTTTATGACCTCGGAATATTTCGGAATATGATTTATTATGATTCCCTTATCAGGATGCTCGGCGGTCCACAATTCCGCGATCTGGAGAAGTGATGAGGTATGTCTTCCGACCCTCTTTTCTATGGGCCATCCGTTTTCATCGATTTTTTCGAACAGCAATCCGTGTTGGTATGCTTTGACCAGAAAGGAATCCTTTCCTTCAAGAAGCAGCTTTCTGTTTGTCCTCCCTCTGCATGCATCCAGCATTGGTTCAGGTGATTCAAGGAGAAGGGAAATGGCCTTTGTATGATCTCCTATTTCGCGGTGAGAAAGCCCATGGAGTTCCGGAGGGGAATTTTCCATTCCTATCTGGAAGTCTTCCGTTCCTGAGATCATCATTGAGGCCATGGCAGCAAGGTCCTGCCCCCGTTCATGGGCCACAATGGTGCTTATGACAGGGTACTGAAGCTCTGCCTCATGCAGATCCACAACGATGTCGATATTTTCTTTGCGGATAAGCTGGGTTATAGCAAAGCATGTCTTTTCGGTCAGAGTCCCGTTTGGCCGTCCTGGAAAAGCTCGGTTTAAATTTCTTATGTCCACATAGGCCAGTTCTTGATGGCTGGGGAAATGAATGTAGACCTCAGGGTCCGGCCATTGATCTAAAGGATTAGACCATCTGTCTCCCATACGGAATTTTTGGCGCCCCCAATTAGTCGGGATCGTATAATCAGGCGGGTAGGCTCCGCCCAGCCTTGTGACCGTGGAAGCGCTTCTGTTGGCTGAAAGAATTATAAAGAGACGTCCCTGTTCCAGTAAGGTGTTTTCAGCGAAGATCCATGCTGCCAGGCGGCCCGCAGGTTCCTCAGGATGAGTTCCCCCAAGAATCAAAAGAGCGCCTCCGGGCCTTTTCCCTTCTGCGATATACACATTTGAGTCATTGATACTGCCTTTTATCCCAGGAAAATACTGACCCAGAGTTTTTACCTCCGTTATGCCGGGGCTCAGCACAACTGGTTCTTTCAGATGCCTGCTATTGAAAAAGCTTACTCCCGCACAAACAACTATCCCGATACCGAGAAGCAGAAAGATTGATTTTCTGATGGTTTGAATTCTTATCTTTTTCATTTCTCGGCACTATTTAAGTCGGAGCAGACGCAGGATAAAGGGTATCAGAATGATAATATAAAGGATTTCATCCTGCCATTTTTTGCTTTTTATGAGATTCCAGATGATGATAAAGGCAATATAAGCACTTAAAACATAGTATAAAACCGTAATAACCATAGTGTCTTCATCCTTTATTATAACATGGTTAGAAAACTCAGTTTTTTACTGTAAATGACCATAAGAATGCCAACAGCTATAATGATTAGAGCAGGGATCACACAGTATTTCAGCATGTTTGAATAGGGTTCCTTCATACCAACGGTCTCTTTTGCCAGACGTCCGATTATGGCTGTAGGCGGAAGGGCGTCTCCAAGGGGCCAGATGATACTCATGCCTGCAAGAGCAACGATCGGATTAAATCCGATCGTGTTGAACAGGAGGACCAGAGGGACTCCCAGTACCGGAGCTGCCCCCCACATCAGAACCGCTTCCGAAGCTGGAAGTACGAGCGGAAGAGTGAGTATGACAGCGACCAGAGGAAGCGTAACAGTCGTAATGGCAATGAGGCCCCGCACTCCGGTCAGAGTCATGATCTGCACCAGGACGCCAACACAGGTAAGAGTGCCGATTAAAGGAAGAAGCTGATGAACCGTATCCCTTGAAATTTTTAGAATATCCAGCTTTCTCGGCGAGATCGAAAAAGCCAAGCCCGCTGAAACCATGAACATCATAGGAAGGCCGATTATTGGAAGAGAGTGGGGTCCGATTCTTCCTGCAAGAACGAGAAGAAAAAAGGCCAGAAATGGTATTGTGACCCTGAACCAGTTCATCTTAACAGGCGGCTCAGGAAGCTCGATCAAAGCTTTTTCCAGATCAACAGGTTTTGATTTCCATCCAAGGATAAACACGGTTAAAAGGCCCAGAACAACGCAGGGGATAAGAAGCGGAAGGAAAAAGCCGACGTAAGGCATGTTGATCCCTGCAGCCGTGAGCATAGCCCAAAGGCTTACCGGAGGTGCAGCCGCACTCAAACCTGCCAGGATAAAAATAATTGCTGTGATCCTGGGCCGGCTCAGACCCATAGTGTTCAAGACAGTGGAGATAAGACCTGCCATTATGAGTACAGTGACACTGCCGGCTCCGGTAAGGGCTCCGGGAATAAGCAGCAGAAACGTCATGAGAACAAGCAGCATGACTTTTTTTCTATGAAACCTGGAGAGAATCCGGCGGACCACAAAAGAGATACCCCCCGAATGCTTTAAGAGATTCATGAAGAGTGTTGCTGTGATAAAGATAAGAATGATGTCGAAATAAGTAAAGGCTCCTTCTACTATATGTCTGATAGGGATCCCGGATCCTCCTGCTATGGCTCCGGCAAGAGCAGCGGCAAACATGGAGAGTTCGGTTGATATTTTGAGCATCCTTGCCCCTATGTATGTCACAATCATGACAGCAAGGATGATTTCTGTAGATGTAAACATATTCATGGAAAGATAATAATGTACGGGAACGGGCAGGAAAAATCAATAAAAAAGAGATTGAATTAAGAGACCTTGAATATTTACCTGACTTATTCATAAAAAAACGGCGATGTTCCTTTTTTTGTTTTGATCTCAAGGATATGCATACTTTTTAAAAAAATGACAACTGAAATATTTTTATTTGTTTTTACTTTCATTTTAATCGCCATTTTTTTACCATAGAGGCAAGCCGATCTCACTGCATCTGCTTTGTTGCAGGGTATTTGCGGTGAAGGACCACAGCTTCATACCCTGCGCCTCGCATCTGCTGCAACCTCGACTTGTGAATAATCCAGGTTTAAATGAAAAAAACCGGAGGAGTCATGAACAACAAAAAGGTCTTGGGCAGAAGAAATTTTTTGAGGGCTTCGGCTTTAGGAATTCTTGGGGCCGGGGCCTCCTTGAAAAGCAATCCGGCGGATGCTGGGGGAAAAATTTTCCTTCCAGAGCAGAATCCGTTTCCGAAGGTGACTCAGTACCGCACTTTGGGGCGTACAGGATTTAAAGTGTCTGATATAGGAGCGGGCTCTATACAGGATAAAGGAGTCCTTGGGACAGCACTTGATGCAGGAGTCAATTATATTGACACGGCAGAGCAGTATCCGGGCCACCATAAAGTCGTGGCTGAAGCGGTCAAGGGGAGAGACAGAAAATCGCTTTTCATCACCACAAAAATAGAGATCAAAAAGGACAAGTCCAGGCAGGGATTTCTCCGTCGTGCCAGGAAATGCTTGGAAGAGCTTGATACAGAATATGTGGATTGTATTATGATCCACATGGCTGAAACTGTTGAGACTTTAAAAACCCCAGGTTTCCATAAGGCTATGGATGAACTTAAAGCAGAAGGAAGGGTTCGTTTTGTGGGGGTTTCCAACCACGGCTCTTTCTGGTTTAGAGATCCTGAGGAGACCATGGAAAAAGTCCTCCTTGCTGCAGCTGATGATGGGCGTTTTGATGTGTTTCTCATAGCATATAATTTTCTCAAAATGGACCAATCCCAAAAAGTGCTGGAAGTCTGCGGGCAGAAAAACATAGGAACCGCCATAATGAAAGCCACACCGGTGGCCATATATTACAACTTAAAGTCAAGTGTAGAGAGGATGCAGAAAGAGAACAAAGAAGTTCACCCTCTCTATAAAGACGGATTAAAAAGATACAAGGATAAAGTCGACAGAGCTGATGATTTTATAAAAAAACATAATCTGGAAAATCCCGAGGAAATAAAGGAAGCGGCCATAAAATTCGTGCTTGAAAACCCTAATGTGAACACAGTCTGTTGTTTGGCAAAAACGTATGACGAACTTAAGCGGTTCTTAAGTCTTTCCGGAAAGCGGCTCAGTATGAATGACAGGACAATGCTTTCAATGTATGAGGAGGGTTGCGGTCATCTGTACTGCCGCCATGCGTGCGGATTGTGTGAGCCTTCTTGCCCCAGCGGGGTGCCTATCAATACCATACTGCGTTTCAATCATTATTTTAATGCCCAGGGACGGGAGCGTGAAGCCATGGAGAAATACGCGGCTATTCCGGGCACGAACGCAGAAGCATGTAAAGAATGTTCCGGCGACTGTGAAAAGGCCTGTCCTTACGGAGTGCCTATCCAGGGGATGCTGCTGGCAGCCCACCATCGTCTTTCTTTATTTTAGATAGAGCCCAAACACACTTTGTGAATCTTTTTTAACCTGACCTATTCATAAAAAAACGGCGATGTTCCTTTTTTTGTTTTGTGAATAATCCAGGTTAGATATATCTATTCCAATTTCCTAAAAAACACCCAAAAAGCAGTCAACTTCTACGAAAAAAAGGCGTATTTACTTATGGGATGTTTCTCTTTTTATCTTCCATGTCCTATAATAGAAAAACCAAGAAGAACAGGAATGCATAAAATACTCATGCTATAGTTTTTTTCAGGATATGTATTCCTGGATTATTCACAAGTCAAGGTTGCTGCAGATGCGAGGCCCAGGGTGCGAAGCTGTGGTCCTTCACCGCGAGTGCCCTGTAACGAAGCAGATGCAGTGAGATCGGCTTGCCTGTAAGGTAAAAAAATGG
>Ga0190359_1001313_pt1 | contig 15797 bp, 13 predicted proteins | sample 48721823_MG_FD_161269 | JGI IMG/M metagenome (GOLD analysis project Ga0190359, IMG submission 161269) | Hydrothermal vent microbial mat bacterial communities from Southern Trench, Guaymas Basin, Mexico - 4872-18-2-3_MG | ecosystem: Environmental > Aquatic > Marine > Hydrothermal vents >... | reverse complement strand
AATTGTTACAGGCCCCTCGATTATTACAAATAAGATTACCACATCTCTAACCGAAAGCCAGTATCTGTCTACTTTGATTTCTCTAGTTTTAGCTGCAGTTATACTAATTATCGTTTATCGTAGACCCACTCTCGGTCTTATCACCATGGTTCCTGTCTTAATTTCTATGGTTTGGATCCTAGGTGCAATGTACTTCATTGGTTATGACCTGAATGTCTTGACTATCACTGTAACTGCCCTAACAATTGGAATTGGTGTCGATTATTCAATACATGCAACAGAAAGATTTAGGCTTGTTGCCGATAAAACAGGCAATATAAATGCTGCCGTTTATCAAACTATTTCCAGAACCGGAGGTGCATTACTGATTGCTGCTCTCACCACATGTCTCGGTTTTGCGGTTTTGATTTTTGCTCCTATGCCGCCAGAAATTCAATTTGGTGTTATTACTGCCATCACAATTTTATTCTCGTTCATTAACTCAGTCTTATTATTGCCTCTCATCCTTGCTCGTTGGGGAAAATGGTCTAAAAAACGCAATGGATATATTATTTCTCTAAAACCCGCAGAAGAAGACTATCTCGACGAAGACTCCTGCAATTAAATTTTTATAAAATAATTATTTTGGTAATTAACTCATTTTATTTAGAAAATATTTATGTATGAGCCCTCAATACGGGTTACTTGTTGAGACTTAGAGGTAATATTTATGACTACTGTTACTGAATTAGAAACTAACAATAAAAAAGATAAAAAAATGAATATGAAATCTATTGATGGCAATACTGCTGCAGCCCATATAGCATATGCTTTTTCTGATGTAGCTGCTATCTATCCAATTACACCATCTTCACCCATGGGTGAAGTTGTTGACCAATGGTCTGCAGAAGGTAGAAAAAACATTTTTGGTCAAACCTTAAAAGTTCAAGAAATGCAATCCGAAGGTGGTGCAGCAGGTGCAGTTCATGGAGTTCTTAGCGCTGGTGCATTTTGTTCTACTTTTACTGCATCTCAAGGTCTGCTTCTTATGATCCCAAATATGTATAAAATATCTGGAGAGCTCATGCCTTGTGTTTTCCATGTTGCCGCCCGTGCACTTGCAGGTCAGGCTCTGTCAATTTTTGGTGACCATCAAGATGTTATGGCCGCCCGTGCAACAGGTTTTGCTCAGCTTGCTTCAGGTTCTATCCAAGAGATAATGGATCTTGCATTGGTTGCTCATCTATCTACGCTCCGTGCCAGTGTACCATTTTTACACTTCTTTGACGGCTTTAGAAGCTCTCATGAAATTCAAAAAATTGAAATGATTAACTACGATGATATCCCAGCATTAATCAACTGGGAAGATATCAAACGCCATCGTGAGCGCGCACTTAACCCAGAAAAACCTCATCTCAGAGGTACTGCTCAAAACCCAGATATTTATTTCCAAGTGAACGAAGCAGCAAACAAATTTTATCAAGCTGTTCCAAAAATAGTTGAAGAAGAGATGGAAAAAGTCAGTAAACTTACTGGTCGCAGTTATCATCTTTTTGATTATGTTGGTGCAGCTGATGCTGATCGAGTTATTGTTATGATGGGTTCTGGTGCCGAAGCTGCAGAGGAAGCAGTTAACTACTTAAATAACAATGGTGAAAATGTAGGCCTTATAAAAGTTAGATTATTCCGTCCGTTTTCATCAAAACATTTCCTGGACGCAATCCCAAAAACAGCAAAACGTATAGCTGTTCTTGACCGTACCAAAGAAAACGGTGCTTTTGGAGAACCGCTTTACCTTGATGTTTCATCTGTTTTCCAACATACTAATCATGATGTGGTTATTGTTGGTGGACGTTATGGCATGGGCTCAAAGGACTTTACACCATCCATGGTAAAAGCAGTCTTTGATAATCTTGCATTAAATGAACCTAAAAATAATTTTACTGTTGGCATTGTCGACGATGTAACATTTACAAGCTTACCTATTAAAGAAGAGATTGATGCAACGCCGGAGGGGCTTGTTCAATGTAAATTCTGGGGACTTGGTGGCGATGGTACAGTTGGCGCTAACAAGGATGCGATAAAAATCATTGGTGACAACACCGACATGTATGCACAGGGCTATTTCGCATACGATTCTAAAAAATCTGGAGGAGTTACTATTTCTCACCTTCGTTTTGGAAAAATGCCGATTAAATCAACCTATCTAATCAAGGATGCAGATTATATTGCTTGCCATAATCCTTCATATGTAGATAAATATGATTTATTAGAAGGTATCAAGCAAGGCGGTACTTTTGTTCTCAACTCATCTTGGTCACTTGAAGAAATGGAGAAGCATCTGCCAAATTCTATGAAAAAAACAATTGCTGAGAGGCAATTAAAGTTTTACAACATTGATGCTGTAAAAATCGCTGAGGGCATAGGTCTTGGTGGTCGTATCAACATGATTATGCAGACCGTGTTTTTCAAACTATCAAACGTATTACCAGTTGACGATGCTATAAAATATCTAAAAGAGGCAATTGATAAAACATACGGTAAAAAAGGACATGACGTTGTTGAGATGAACTGGAAAGCAGTCGATGCTGCTCTTGAAAAAATTGAAGAGATTAAATATCCATCTTCTTGGGCAAATCTAACATCTGAAGAGCCAGAAGAAGTCAATGAACCAGACTTTGTTAAAAATATAATGCGTCCGATGCTTGCTCAACAAGGTGATAAATTACCGGTCAGTAAATTTACGCCAGGTGGTATTTTCCCAGTTGGCACTACAAAGTATGAGAAACGTGGTGTTGCAATAAACGTTCCTGAATGGCAAATTGATAATTGTATTCAATGCAATCACTGTGCCATGGTTTGCCCGCATGCTGCAATTAGACCAGTTCTTGTAACTGAAGAAGAAATGAAAAATGCTCCAGAGGGATTCACTGCTAAGAAAGCCATCGGGAAAGATGCTGAAGGCCTCAGCTTCAGAATACAAGTGTACCCTGAAGATTGTGTCGGTTGTGGCAACTGTGCAGACATATGTCCTGCAAAAGAAAAAGCACTTATCATGAAACATTTTGATACGCAACTTAATCAAGTACCTTTACAGAAATATGCTGATAATATTCCAACTAGATTGGGCGGTTTTGATAGATACTCTGTGAAAGGCTCTCAGTTCCAGAAACCTTTACTTGAATTTAGTGGCGCTTGTGCAGGCTGTGGTGAAACACCGTACCTAAAACTTGCTACACAGTTATTTGGAGAGCGCATGATTATTGCCAATGCAACCGGTTGCTCGTCCATATGGGGTGGAAGCGCACCCTCAATTCCATTCACTGTTAATGAAAAAGGTCATGGTCCTGCATGGGCAAACAGTTTGTTTGAGGACAATGCCGAGTACGGTTTTGGTATGGTACTTGCAACAATACAGAGAAGAAACAAATTAGCAGATCTTATAAAACAAGCAATTGATGAAAACAAAGTTTCTGGTGAACTCAAAGAAGTATTTAGCAACTGGCTAGAAAACAAAGATGATGCTGAGAAATCAAAAGAATTTGGTGATAAAATCAAATCATTGCTTAAGGACAACCATGACGACAGTCTATTGAACGAAATATGGGAATCTCGCATGATGTTTACTAAGAAATCTATCTGGTCTGTCGGCGGAGATGGATGGGCATACGATATCGGATATGGTGGTCTTGATCACGTGCTTGCTATGGGTGAGGATATCAACGTTCTAGTTTTCGATACAGAAGTTTATTCAAACACAGGTGGGCAATCTTCCAAGGCTACACCTATTGGCTCTGTTGCAAAGTTTGCCGCAAGTGGAAAGAAAACCAAAAAGAAAGATCTTGGTTTAATGGCTATGACCTATGGGTATGTTTATGTTGCATCTGTTGCAATGGGTGCAAATAAAAATCAATGTTTAAAGGCAATAAAAGAAGCTGAATCTTATCCTGGCCCATCGTTGATTATTGCTTATGCACCTTGTATTAATCATGGAATAAAAAAGGGCATGGGCAAAACACAAGAGGAAGAAAAATTAGCTGTGGAATCTGGTTACTGGCCATTGTATCGCTATGACCCACGCCTTGCAGATGAAGGAAAAAATCCTTTCCAGCTTGATTATAAGGGACCAAATGGCACATTACATGATTTCATAATGGGCGAAGTTCGTTACAACGTTTTAACTCGTTCATTCCCAAAAGAGGCTGAAAGACTTCATAAGAAATTAGAAGAGGATATAAACGAGCGCTATAAAAAATATAAACAGATGGCTGAGTAAAATCAAGCCATCAAAATATTATTTTTTTTCAACAACTATTTATTATACACAATTATAAAGAGTAGGAAAATACAAAACGAAAAATAATTTCAGATTCAGATATTCATAAGGTAGCAAGAGGAGCGGGCAATATATGAAAAAAGAGTCATCTAAAAAGAAGAGTATGAAGAAAATAATAAAAGCAATATGGATTTTTAATTGGTTTAATTCATGCGGTTTTTGTGAGTTGGTTCCAGTAGTTGGTTCTAGATGGGATATGGAAAGATTTGGAATGATTGTTGTAGGAAGCCCCAGACATGCAGACGTGCTTTTTATTTCAGGGTATCAAACGTTGAAATCAATAAAAGTGGCTCAAAGAATATACGAACAAATGCCAGATCCTAAGGTGGTTCTTGCCCTTGGATCATGCACAATGACTGGTGGAATGTACTGGGATTCATATAATACCATAAAAAGACTAGATGATTATCTTCCTGTGACCATGTATATTCCAGGCTGTCCACCAAGACCTGAAGCAGTATTCGAAGCTTGCTCAAAAATATTCCAGCATGTTAAGGAGATGGAGTAAGATGAAAGGTAATCTAAAAAACGAGGAGCAATTGCTGAAAGAAATAGTTTCAAACTATAATGTCGAAGGGAAAATACAAAGAGAAAAGAGAGTGTGGATAAACACAGATAAGGAAAATCTTATTTCAATCTGCAAATTTGCTAAAGAAAAAGGATTTGAGCACTTATCATCAATTTCTGTAACAGATTGGATAAAAGAAGGAGAGTATGAAATTACATATCATCTTTGGTCTTATGAAAAAAAAGTGCTCCTCACCATAAAAATAAGAATTAGTAGAAAAAATCCGAGTGCTCCATCTGTTTCTTCCATATGGGATAGAAATGCACAGATTCATGAAAGAGAGATGCATGAGATGTTTGGAGTGGAATTTAAAGGTAATGATGACCTAGCACCTCTCTTTTTAGATGATTGGCAGGGCTTGCCTCCTTTTAGAAAGGATTTTGATTGGAGGGAATATGTGAAGAAAGAGTTTTATAACAAAGACAATGAACGGGAGGTTGTATATCGTGAATAATCAAGTACTGCTGGAGCCAATCGGTAAAGATGAATATGAATTATTCTTTGGTCCTGCGCACCCTGGCTCAGGAAATTTTTCTGTTAAATTAAAAGTGGAGGGGGAGATAGTAACATCTGCCAGGGCAAATCCAGGTTATCTACATAGAGGATTTGAAAAGTTGATGGAATATAGGTTACCCATACAAAATGCTGTTCTATCAGATAGAATTTGCATACTTGAGTCACTTAACTGGAATTTAATCCATGCAGAAGCCGTCGATGAGCTTATGGGAATAGAAATACCCGAAAGAGCAAAATATATAAGGGTAATACTGGCAGAGCTATCTAGGATTCAATCACATATTATCTGGTTCGGCGTTTTCTCCATTGGCACAGGATTTGATACAGGCTTCAAGATGGCTTTTGGATACAGAGATTACATATTGGATTTATTTGAAATGATAACAGGAGGTAGGGTATATTCTGCAGGTTATATATGCCCTGGAGGTGTGAGAAGGGACCTACCTAAAGGGGCTGAAGAGAAAATACTCAATGTCCTAGATAAAATCAACGAGATGGTAAAATTAGAGGAGATGGGAAACCCAGCCTTATCAGCTAGAGCGAAGGGCGTCGGTGTTCTAAAATTAGAGGATGCTATACGGTTAGGAGCGACAGGACCTCTATTAAGAGCAGCTGGGATGAGGGTGGATGTAAGAAAGGAAGATCCCTATGAAGTATACGATAAGTTGGATTTTGACATACCAGTACGGAAAGAGGGTGATGCTTATGCAAGATACATGATCGGAATAGAAGAGATTAAACAATCAATGAAAATCGTAAAGCAGGCACTTAAGGATATGCCAAAAGGGGAGCATATAGCCCCACAATTCAAAAAGCCAAAACTCAATATGAAAATACCAGAAGGAGAGGTATATGTACGTAACGAAGGTGGGAGAGGTGAAGTTGCCATACACATGGTCAGCGACGGAAGTGCAGAGCCATACAGAGTAAAAATAAGAGGTCCGAGTTTTTTACACATGATTTCTGTTCTTGAATTTCTGTTAAAGGGAGTCCAAATAGCAGATGTACCGGCTGTCTATTGGAGTTTGAATATATGTCCAGCAGACCTTGATAGGTGATAAATATGAGATTAAGAATTATTTCAAAACTATTTCAAAACCTTTTGTCAAAACCAATGACCGTGAAATTCCCTCAGGAATCCATACCCATCCCAGAAGGATATAGGGGAGAACACGCATATGAAGTAGAAAAATGCATATCATGTGGTCTTTGTGCTAAAATATGTCCAAATAGAGCTATAGAGATGATTGGAGCAACTAAAGAAAACAAAGAAAAATATCCAAAGCAATACCCAAAAATAGATCTTGGAAAATGTTGTTTTTGTGGACTCTGCCAAGATATATGTCCAACAGATGCGCTCAAGTTAACAAAAAATTTCTTCCTTTCCACATTTGATAAATCCACAACAATTAGATACCCATTTAAAATTAAAGACGAAGCAAAATAACTCGTTTGTCTGCCATAATTGCATTTTCAGTTATTCTTTCGTTTTGACCCCAAGTAGTATAAGAAGTATAAATAGATAATTAAATGGACAGTTATCGAACCATTTTTTTCTTTTTAGAAAGTTTTAATATTTATTGCTTATTCATATGTTTGTGAGAGTGGGGCAGTTTTTGAAAGGAAAAAACCTGGTATTGGCTTTAATTGCCATTTCATTAGTTTTTAATTTTAATGTTGTTGCTGATTCCAACACACCTCCCACCAAACCAGCTTTGATAGGTGTAGCCTCGGGTAAAACCAATACGACATATACTTTTACAGCTTTGGCAACTGATCCAGATGAAGATCAAATAAAATACGCTTTTAGCTTTGGCGATAACACAGATTTAGTTTTCTCTGATTTTTTAACTAGCGGTACAGCATATACTGTTTCACATAGTTGGGATTCGCCTGGCCTATATACAGTCAAGGTCAATGTAAAAGATAAACAGAATTTTTTTTCTGATACTGCAGAGGCGACGGTTCTTATTAATGCAAAATTTGTTGGTTTTTTGGGTTATGTAATCGATTCTGACGACGATGGAGTTTATGACCAATTTTATTCGAATAGCACTGGTAAAATAACAAGCATAGAAAGATTTGATATTTATCTCATTGATGTTGATAATGACGGAGAGTACGACTATAGATATAATACTAGCAATGGCGACATTCAAAGCCTTAAAGTCGGCGGAAGCATAGAAGGGGACAAAGAATCTACTTCTGAATACGGTTTCTGGATACCCTTAATGTTTTTTGGCATTCTACTAGTTATAGTTATAATGTTTTTTATCTTAACATTTAAAACAAGAAAATCAATTGAAAAAGAGAAGGAACCAACTACAGATTTTTCATTCTTACAAGATAAAAAGAAATCTGTCGAAGAACAAACTTTTTATGTTAATGAGTTAAAGAGCGATTTCGATAAAGTAGTTTCAGAAAAAGAAACTAGAGTTGAAAAATCTAAAAATCTTCAAGATATTGAGAAATATATTGATGAACTATAAGAACAAATGATTAACTTTATAAACAATCGTTAATTATTAAAATTGTTAAAGTGGGGGGTTTATCAATATGAGAAAAATGATGGCAATAATTATAACGTGTGTTTTTTTATTATCAACAATAAGTGTAAATGCTGGAGATAAAAAAGAAGAGAATGTTCTAGTTAAATATAAATTTGATAAGCCAGAGATAAAACAGGCTGTTGTAAATGAAAATATTTATGACAAAGTCATTTTGGAAGATGTAACAAATTTTGGGAATCCTGGTGAACCATCAATTCCTATGAAAGGGGCTTATATCCTACTTCCAAAAAATTCTGAAGTAAAAGATATTGAAGTAAGCCATGGTAAAATAATCTCTCTTGGAAAAGGATTCAATCTAGAACCGGTAGGTGACTTAGTAACAGCATCACAAAACATTAGAATCAAACCATCGATATCAACCAAAGAGATATACGCTTTAAGCGAAGCATATCCTGGAGAGTTATATTCAAAGGTCGGGACATACTATTTCAGAGGATATGCAATCCTTGTTCTAACGCTTTATCCAGTTCAATACATACCTTCAACAGGCGAACTGCTTTACTACCCTGAGATTACAGTTAATGTAAAAACATCCCAGACAAATGATAACCAATTTTACAGAGAGGCGGAAAAATATAGATTAGAAATTTTAAATAAAGTTGATAACCCTGAGATTCTGGATACATACGACGAAAATAAACTATTGAAAGCAAATCAGGACCAATACGACCTTTTAATTCTTACAACAAACGAATTTAAAAATAGTTTTGAACCGTTAAAAAATGCCCATGAAGACAAAGGTCTGGCGACAGAAATTAAAACATTAAGTGATATTTCCTTGATTCCCGGGTCAGTTACACCAGAAGATATCAGAGATTTTGTTAGAGAAGAATACACCGAGCACAATATTGAGTATCTTTTAATTGGCGGAGATGAAGATACAATTCCAACAAAAATGTTATATGTGTCGGGTTATGATGAAGATACATGGTTCTATGACACCATACTGCCAGTTGATCAGTACTATGGATATCTTGATGGACCATTCAACAGCGATGGAGATAACCAATGGGGAGAACCAAATGATGGAGAAAACGGCGGAGATGTTGATCTTTTTGCAGAAGTTTATGTTGGTAGAGCCTGTGTAGATAATACACAGGATGTAAACAACTTTGTTCAAAAAACTGTAGCCTATCTAAACATGGACACTGGTGATGAATATCTATCCAAAGTAGTATTGGCTGGAGAATTTCTTGGAGAGTATGAAACTTTAAATTTTGGCGGTGACTTAAATGATGCTTTAGTAGATGTATCTGACAGAGATGGTTTTACAACTGTTGGAATCCCGTCAGATAAATATGATATCACAAAAATATATGACAGAGATTGGCCTGGCTTTGATTCAAACAATAGTTGGGAAACAGGGTGGAGTGCGACAGATCTGTTACAACTAGTAAATAAAAATATTCATATGTTACATCATGACGGTCATTCCAATTATGTTTATAACATGAAAATGTCAAATGATTACATAAACAAGTTTACAAACACAAAACCATTCTTTGCATACTCTACTGGGTGTATGGCAGGGGGATTTGATTATTCTGATGATGATTGTTTTGCTGAATACATGACTGTGAAAACAAGCAGCGGAGCATTTGCAGGTATTTGGAATGCCAGATATGGATTTTTCTGGGCAGATCAAACAGATGGAGATGGCAGCATGTATGCCAGACAATTTTATGATGCGGTATTCGGAGAAAAAATTACAGCCCTTGGTAAAGCAAATCAAGACTCAAAGGAAGACAACCTACATCTGCTCCAAAGGTCAATGATGAGATGGACCTACTATCAACTTAATCTCTTCGGCGATCCTTCTGTTGCTTTTCATATCAGTGAGCCGCCTGAAAAACCAACAATAAACGGACCGTCTTCAGGAAATACAGGTGAAACATATCCATATACTGCTATAACAACTGAACCAAATGGGGAACAAATATACTACAAATTTAGTTGGGGGGACGGAACAGAGTCTGATTGGTTAGGCCCATTCAATTCTGGAGAAGGTGTGGAAGAAAGTCACATATGGAGCTCAAGAGGCACATTCAAGATAAAAGTCAAAGCTAAGGATATAAATGGCGAGGAAAGTGGCTGGTCAGATCCATTACCCGTATCAATCGCAAAAGGTAGAAATGTGAGAGGTCAGTTATTATTGGAGATAATAAGTCAGATATTACTAAAGATTCGAAACAGATTAAATGGTTAAATAAACCTTTAGTACAACATTAAAAAAATACATCTGGGGAGGTTAAAAATAAATGAAAAAAAGAATAATAGCTCTTACCATGGCAGCATTTTTAATAATAACTGGAACTGCAATAATTCCAAGTGCATCTATTATAAAACAACAAATCGGTAACGACAAAAATATCAATTTTTCAGAATTTAGTACAAATAAAGAGAAGGGAGAAATAAAAGTTACAACAGACAAACAAAGTTATCAAAAAGGTGAACCAATTGATATCACCATTACAAATATTGGCGAGATACCTGTAGCTGGCTATGCTCAACTAGACATCTATACTCTACCGCCGGATGGAGGGTATACCATTCTCGTATTCCGAGCAATGGCTGCTGAAATACCAGATTTATATTCTCTCAATCCTGGAGAAAGTTATACCTACACCTGGGATCAGAAAGATACGTATGAAAATCAGGTAGATGTTGGAGAGTATACAGTTTATTTTACCTTTACAATGTGTGGTGGACCGAATGCCAGAAACTATACTAATTTTATGATAAACGAGCCACCAAATCCGCCGGTTATCAAAGGTCCAACCTCTGGAGAAAGGTGGAAGACGTATACTTTTGACATTACTGTTTCTGATCCAGATGGAGATGACCTTCAAATGTTAGAGGTTGATTTCGGAGATGCAATAGCTGGGGTGATAATACCCAACTGGCACTCTGGCGACACTACACAGGTATCGCATAAGTGGAAAAGAACTGGTTCATTCCAAATCAAAGCAAGAGTCCAAGATATTCATGGCGCTTGGAGTGATTGGGGCTCATCAGAGATTAGTATTCCTAAAAGTGCTGTGCACAGGTTTTTTATTTTTGAAAAACTAGGATTTATTATTTACGACTTCTTTCAATAGTTCCCATTAATAATATACAGGACAATAGTACACGTCTGTCAAAGTCTGGAGGCACATTGATACAATTCATATTCCAAATGTCACCAACGATTTTAAATTCTTGATTTATTGTTGCCACTTTTTGACCGTTTAGTTCTAGATGCATTTCTTCAGGAACTAGTGCTCCACCTGGCATAAATTTTCTTGCTAATGCTCTTCCACCAGATGTTTCTTCTATTTTGCCGATTAATGTATTGTTAGTGTCATATACTTCATATTTGTCTTTGTAAAACGCACTTGAAGCCCATTCTCTTTTAATAGACCCAAGTTTTGTTCCGGTTTTTGAATCTATTATGGCAAAACTACCCCATGCATCCATTATTTGTTCTTGCTGTATACGGAATAGCTCATCATTCATATTTTCATCTGTATAGATTCGTATGTCTTCTTTTAACTTCAAGATTTTTTGTTTGCAAAAACCTAAAAGTTTACTGTTTACATCTTCTATCCAGTATTTGTTTCCAACAGCAAGTACCTTTTTTCTAATACGGTAAAAGTTTTGATTCCATAAACTAGTACCAGCTGCAGATTGCATTGATGGTGGTGGTCGTGAAATCGGTGGGTTTGAAGGAGTAATTGACGATTGTTGTCTGACATCATTACCACAATAAGGACAAAAGCTAGCATCGTCAGCATGTTGCCTCCCACATTTACTACAATATTTTACCATTTTCCATCTCTCCTAGAAATCATTTATTGAATATTTCTTTTCTTTAAATAATTATAGAAAGACATATCTCACCATTACATATTACAGATTTTTACAGGTGCACAAATTTTGTTAAAAAGGGCAGGAGAAATTGCAGGGATTATTAAAAATTCTAAGCAAATTCATGTTGTTACCCACATAGATGCAGATGGGTTAACAGCTGGAAGTATAGCCATACAAACATTAGAACGACTGGAAAAAGAATGCTCAATTGAGTTTGTAAAGCAACTTGATTCTTCTGTTATTGAAAGGCTAAAAAACGAGAACCATGAATTGGTATGGTTTACAGATTTGGGAAGTAGTGCTTTTTCCAACCATGATGATGTAAATATGGTTATTACAGATCATCATGAATGCCCTAAAAATTCTAATAAAGCGTTTCATCTAAATCCCCACCTCTTCAAATATGATGGAGGCTACGAAATAAGCGGAGCTGGCGTTACTTATCTTGTATCAAAAGCAATTGATAAAAAAAACATAGATCTGTCAAGTCTTGCAATTGTCGGAGCATGTGGGGATCTACAGGATAGAAGATATGGTAAACTAGTAGGTTTAAATAGAGAAATAATTTTAAAAGACAGTGAAGCTTCTGGAAACATAAAATCAAAAATAGACATAAGATATTTTGGAAGAGAAACAAAACCATTGCCTAGACTTTTACAGCACGCTAATGATCCGATTTTGCCAGGTTTAACTGGACGAGAGCAAGCTTGTATAAATTTTTTACAAGAAATCGGAATAAGAATGAAAGATGGCGATAACTGGCGAAAATGGATTGATTTAAGTAAAGATGAAAGAAAATTATTGGTTTCAAGTATCGCACAACTTCTTCTTTCAAAGGGGTTTGGACACAAGGTTACTAAGAATATTCTTGGTGAAGTTTATATTTTAACTAATGAGGTTGAAGGAACTGAAGTCCACGAAGCAAAAGAATATGCAACGCTTTTGAATTCAACAGCCCGCTATGGAATGTATGATATTGGATTGAAAGTATGCTTAGGCGATAGAAAGGAATGGTTTGAAAAGGCACGTAATCTATTATTGGGTCACAAAGCAAACATTGTTGAAGGATTGCAATTCGCCAAGGAAGAGGGGATAATCAGAAGAGAACATTTACAATTTTTTAACGCAGGTACTGGGATAAGGGACACCATAGTTGGAATCATTGCAAACATGCTTTTAAATTCTGAAGATGTAAACGGTGATTTGCCGATAATTGGCATGGTGGAAAACGAAGGAGGGGAAATAAAAATATCTGCACGTGGGACACAAAGACTTGTTGAAAACGGATTGAATCTTTCTAAAGCTTTGAAAAATGCGGCAAGTGTTGTTAACGGTGTTGGTGGAGGGCATAGTATTGCTGCCGGTGCAACAATTCCGAAAGGAAAAGAAGAAGAATTTCTAGATATTCTAGAAACTGAAATCAAAAATCAACTTTCTGGTTAAGATTTTTTATGTATTTCTATCACTTTAATATCTAGATATATTGGTTTTATGAAAGGACTACATCCATAAATAAAATCAGGATCGCTATCCCTGAGATAAGAAAGAACAGGCTCAAGTACTTCTGCTGGCATCGGATCCATTATGATAGTTTGTGTCTGATTTCTTTCAACAATTGAAGTTCTGTTAAATTCCTTATAACTCGTATTGCCTGTGTATTGATCCTGATAAGAAGTATTAATCACATCATCTGTAACATTGTTAATAGTATATGTATTGCCAGGAATTGCCCCATAAATTGTATTGTAACTCTCTTGAATGGTAGAGTTTATTTCTGGAGTGTGTGTAACTACTATAGTGCTCTCATTCATACTAGATATTGCACTAGAGTTTTCTGGGAATGTTGCAACTATCTGTTGCCCAGATGCATCCGTCGAAGTTTCACTCCATGTAAAATTCTCTCCAATTCCTGTTGCTGGTGTGGTATAAACCCAAATTAAAGTTTCATTGATTTTAGTAACAACCGAAGAATTTTTCCAAAATGGATACATGGCATCCATAGAATCTCCCACATTATAGAACTCTTGACGTAAAGTATACAGTGTTGTAGTAATATCCCCCAAATCAGCCTTGTACTCTTCTGGAATTGGCACATCTTCTTGTTTGTCAAAAACAGAATAAATTGTATTATTTACTCCAACAAGGGCAGAGAGATCTATTTTATCTCCAATCTCAGGCTCAACTCCAAAATTACCAACAGGTGTTATTGGACCAATGGTTTTTGCTTCTCCTTTTTTCATCCCTATCAAACCTTGGATTAATTCTTCAAAATAATATTGTTTTTCACCTGAAAAGTCATAAGGATTGGAATAAGAAAAGTTGTTTGAATATGTCTCAAAATCTTTTGGTGGTGCAGCTGAAGAACTATTTGTAACAAAAATTTTTAAAGTATTTTCACCTGTTTTTTTTGTAAGGTTATCGTAAGAATAAGCAAATATCCCTCCATTCTCATGCTTTCCTATGTAGTGGATATCAACACAGTCATTATATTTAATGGCCTTTCCTTCAGAAAACAGATTTTCAAAAATATCTTTATTTGTTAAAACAATAAGTGCAGATAACAGCAATATGATTATGACTACTAGCGTTATTGCTATAGTTCTTTCATTTTTCATAAAACTGCAGAATAAAGAGCCTATATAAATAACTAATCCTGTTTAGCTCTCGATACACTTTCAATAATATATCTAACCATTTTGGCAGCTATTAATGAGGTCTGGCCGGAATCATAAGGTGGACAAACCTCCATTACATCGAAGCCAACAATATTTTTTGAAAAAAGATCTATACATTCAACAATATCAAATGGCTTTAAACCAAAAGGCTCTGGAGTACTAGTTCCTGGAGCAAAACAAGGGTCAAGTACATCAATATCTAGTGTCAAATACAAAGGTTTATTCTTAAGGTAATTTTTTGTTTCGATCAATGCGTTTCTCAATCCAAATTTTTTAATATCAAAAGCAGTGATGTAAAACAAATCTTGTTTTTCTGCCTCTTTGAATTCCTCCTTCTCAGCAGAACGAATGCCTAAAACAGCTATATTACCAATACTCACATGCTCTGCAATCCGGCGAGTAGCACATGCATGATTAAACTTTTCATTCTCATAGCTGTCTCTAAAATCAATATGTGCATCGAGTGAGAGAACAGCAATATCTTTTGGAAAAGCTTTAATGATCCCAGGCGTAACAGAGTGCTCGCCGCCAATAGCAATTGGGAACTTGTTTTGCTTTAGCAATTTTTTTGAAAATTTTTCTACATTTTCAATCATCTTATTGGGTTTAAGATTTTTAACATTGAGATCTCCATAATCATGAAATTTAATATCCCTTAGATCAAAGCCTGTTCGGAGATTAAATGTTTCAAAATTCCAGCTGGCTTCTCTTATTGCCTTTGGACCTTCGCTAGCACCATTCCTAAAACTAGATGTTTTGTCATACGGAATTCCAAATATGACAAAATCTGCCTCATCAAAATTTGCTTCAGCATCAGCAAAATAATTTGGAAAATTCATGAAACCAAAAAAGTTTAGACTCGTGTGATTTTCTTTCTACCCAATGCGGTCAAATAGGAAATCTCTTTACCGGGTTCTATCTGTCCTTTATATTCATCAGGAATAGCCATTTCAAAAGTTTCGTAAGTTTCAAGATCCATAAGCTGAACATTGTTACCCATCAAAGATAAAACTTGTGCAGTACGCTTGTCAATAAGCGGGACATGAACTTTATGTTTCACAGGATGTACAACACTACGTTTTTGTCCGTCAAAGACGCCGATAGCCTCAATACGTGCCTTTGCCTCACCATGCTTCCCAGGTTTGGAAGTAGAGATACTCATAATTTTACAAGGCTCATTATCTATTATCATATATCTATTTACTTTAAGCGTTCTAACTTCTGCCAATTCTTTCATATTTTATTCCTCTGGTACTTTGTACACAACATCGTGTTCGCGAACCCTATCCTTAACTTTGATGCCA
>Ga0190359_1001312_pt1 | contig 15806 bp, 9 predicted proteins | sample 48721823_MG_FD_161269 | JGI IMG/M metagenome (GOLD analysis project Ga0190359, IMG submission 161269) | Hydrothermal vent microbial mat bacterial communities from Southern Trench, Guaymas Basin, Mexico - 4872-18-2-3_MG | ecosystem: Environmental > Aquatic > Marine > Hydrothermal vents > Microbial... | reverse complement strand
AAAAAAGAGAAGATGATGCGCCGTCATTTATCACTGAGGAAGGTGCTGTAGAAATCCTGAAACATTACGGACTTCCTGTTCTTGAGCACAGCGTTGTGTCATCTGCAGGACAAGCTGCTGAAACTGCAGAGAAAATAGGTTTTCCTGTTGTAATGAAAATTATTTCAAAAGATATTGTGCACAAGTCCGATGCCGGAGGCGTAGTGCTGAATATAAAATCTGCAGATGAAGCGGAAAGAAGTTTTAACAAAATAATTGACAGTGTAAAAGAAAAGATGCCTGATGCCGTGATTGAAGGAGTTTTTATCAGCAAAATGGCAGAAAAAGGCAAAGAGGTAATAATCGGCTTAAAAAGAGATCAGGGGTTCGGACCTGTTATTATGTTCGGTCTGGGCGGAATTTATGTTGAACTTTTTAAGGATGTTCAATTCAGAGTCGCACCTGTAGGAACCGATGAAGCAATGTCAATGATAAAGAGTATTAAGGCATATCCTATTCTGAAGGGAATAAGGGGACAAGCACCTTCTGATTTGGAAAGCCTTGCAAAAGCAATATGTGCAGTATCAAAACTGGGGCTTGATTTCCCTTCAATCTCCGAACTGGATATTAATCCTATGATTGTGCATGAAGAGGGGAAAGGGTGTCATGTGGCGGATGCAAAAATTATGATGAATTGGAAAGGAGAGTGAAATGAGGATAATTATTCAGAAAGATGACTATGCTATGAGCAGATGGGCAGCTTATTATATTGCAAACAAGATAAATACTTCAGGAGCGTCTTCTGACAAACCCTTTGTTTTGGGTCTTCCTACAGGGGGTACTCCCGTAGGAACTTATAAAGAACTTGTCAGGCTGTACAAAGAGGGCAAAGTTTCATTTAAAAACGTAGTAACATTCAACATGGATGAATATGTGGGTATCCCGGAAGATCATCCCCAGAGTTATCACTATTTTATGAATTATCATTTGTTTAATCATATTGACATACCAAAAGAGAATATAAATATTTTAAACGGCAATGCACCGGATCTTGCAGAAGAGTGCAGAAATTATGAGGAAAAAATAAAAAGTTACGGAGGAATTAATCTATTTATGGGGGGTATAGGGCCTGACGGTCATATTGCATTTAATGAACCGGGTTCTTCCCTTTCATCAAGAACAAGGATAAAGACTTTAACTTATGACACCATGATTGCAAATTCCCGTTTTTTTGATAATGATGTAAACAAGGTGCCGAAACAGGCTCTTACTGTAGGAGTCGGCACTGTTATGGATTCGGAAGAAGTAATGATTCTTGTAAGCGGTTTAAATAAAGCAAGAGCTCTTCAGAAATGTGTGGAAGAAGGAGTAAATCACATGTGGACAGTTTCCATGCTGCAGCTTCACAGACACGGAATAATTGTGTGTGATGAGGAGAGCACTCAGGAGCTTAAAGTTTCAACTGTAAATTATTTTAAGGATATTGAAAAAGATTATCTTGATCTGAAGCTGATTGAAAAGTAATGGTTTGTTACACAACGCTGCTGCTTTTTGTCTCTCCTAATTTCAGGACTTTGAGTGTAGCGCTTAAATTTTATGCTGATTTTTATTGGGAATTTCAAATAAAAAATTTAATTTACAGATGTATGTAAAAACTGACGTTTTTATCATAGTGCGGAGGATAGAGGAATGGGTGTCCGGAACTTAAACGCAGATGAAATTGCACAGCTTGAGCAAAAGGGATGCAGGTCGGAACACTGGAACAGAGTACTTGTCGGGGATAATTTTTCTGCGGAATTTATAGAAAACGTAAGATTTGAAGGAGATGTTACAATTACAGGTTTTACTGAGCGCATTACAGAAAGCGGAGAGAGAACAGGTATTTATAATTCATGTCTTTCAAATTGTTTCACAGGTCTGAATGTTTCCATCACAAACACCGGTTTAATTAAAAATTATCATATACAAGACAATGTTCTAATTGCAGATACAGGTGAAATATCCGCAGAACCGGGCTCATGTTTTGGTAACGGAGTTGAGGTTGACGTTCTGAATGAAGCGGGAGGCAGGACTGTTCCGATATTTGATAAACTGAATGCTCAGACTGCATATATGATTGTTTTTTACAGGTATAAAAAAGATTTTATAGATAAAATTTTGAAAATTATAAACAGATACACATATTTAAAAAAGAGTGATTACGGGACTATCGGGCAAAAAAGCAGAATAAAAAGATGCGGTATAATTAAAAATGTCTTAGTAGGCAGAAATGCAAAAATTACAGGGGCAGCAGAGCTGGAAAACGGCACTGTTGAAAGTACGGAAGAATCCCCCTCAAAAATAGGTGCAGGAGTTGTATGTAAAGATTTTATCATTCTGTCAGGCTCAAAAGTAGAGAGCGGTGCAATTTTGGAATCAAGTTTTGTGGGCCAAAGCGTGAGCATTGGTAAGCAGTATTCTGCAGAGAATTCTTTGATCTTTGCAAATTCGGAGCTTTTTCACGGAGAAGGGTGCTCAATTTTTGCAGGACCTTACACTGTATCTCACCATAAATCAACTCTTTTAATTGCGGGATTTTTCTCGTTTTATAATGCAGGAAGCGGTACAAACCAGAGCAACCACATGTACAAACTGGGGCCGGTTCACCAGGGGATACTTGAAAGAGGATCAAAAACAGGCTCTTTCAGTTACATGTTGTGGCCAAGTCAGACTGGGCCATTTACAAACATTATAGGCAAACACTATTCTCATTTTGATACAAGAGATCTCCCGTTTTCCATAATAACCGAACACGAGAGGAAAAGTGTGCTTTCTCCTGCAATGAATCTCTTTACTGTGGGAACAAAAAGAGATTCTCAAAAGTGGCCGCTTCGGGATAAAAGAAAAGGAGAAAAATACGACCTTATTCTGTTTAAACTTTTTTCTCCTTTTATCATAGAAAGAGTTCTTAGGGGAATAAAACTTCTGCAGAATTTGCAGGAAGCTTCCGAGAGATCTCAGGAGCTTGTCAATTATAACGGTACTGTAATAAAGAGGCTTCTTCTGCGTCCTGCTGTAAAATACTATGAAATGGCCATCAAAATATTTACTGGCCAGGTTTTAATTGATTTTATTCTGTTGCATAATAGCAATAACGTTTCTTTAAAAGAGAACCTGAAAAAACGTACTGCAGAGTCAAAACCTGTTAAGATGTGGCTTGACATAGGGGGGATGTTTGCAGCACGATACAGAATAGAGGAACTGATTGAGGAGGTAGAGTCGGGGGAGATCAATGACCTGGCAGGCTTAAATAATAAATTAATAAACATTTATAATAGCTATACGGATGATGAACTGCTGTGGTGTCTGAATCTTATTAAAGAAGTAAAAGGCCGGGATATCAGCTCACTGTCAACCGATGATGTAATAGAAATCTTAAATGAATGGCGGGTAAACAGTATTAAACTTAACAATATGATTTTAAGAGATGCGGAAAAAGAGTATGATCAGGCATCAAAAATCGGTTACGGCAGAGACGGGGATGAAAATGACAAAGAGAAAGATTTTACAATTGTCCGCGGTGCGTTTGAGGACAACAGTTTTATCAGCGCAGTAAAAAAAGAGTCCGAAGAAGTTGAAAACAAGTATAACAAAGCGGTTTCTGTTCTGAAAAAATTCTGGGAGTGATAAAAAATGGGCGTTTCAAAAGTTGAAGAAAAATTTTTAAAATTAAGCGGGTACAAAATAAAATATGCACCTGAAGAAAAAACAGGTATAGTGACAGTGACAAATTTCCCCATGCTGGGGAAATTAACGGCTCTTCGTTTTATTGAATGGATTCAGAATAATCCCGGGGGAGTTGTATCTTTGCCTACTGGTAAAACGCCAGAATTCTTCATTAAAAATTTTCTTCAATATACCGGCTCCTGGCATAAAAAAGAAACTGCAAGAGAATTAGAATCATACGGAATAGATCCTTCTGTAAAACCTGATATTAAAAGCCTTTATTTTGTACAGATAGATGAATTTTACCCGATGAATCCGGGTCAGCACAACAGCTTTTATTATTATGTAAACAAATTTTATATTAACGGATTTGGTTTTGATAAACAGAAAGCATTAATGATTAACTGTGATAGAATAGGCCTTCCTGAAAAAATGAAGTTGAGCGATGTGTGGCCTGACATGTATGTTGATTTAAGTCTGCGCTACAGAAGGCCAAAGACAAACATAGAGAGAATTCAGAAAGCAGTGCTGGAGGACGTGGATCAGTGGTGCTCGCATTATGAGGAAAAAATAAGGGATTTAGGCGGTATAGGTTTTTTCCTCGGAGGCATTGGCCCTGACGGTCATATTGCCTTTAATATCAGAGGATCAGACCACCAGAGTACAACAAGACTTGCTCCTATAAATTATGAAACTCAGGCCGCATCAGCATCAGACCTCGGTGGAATTGAAGTTTCAAGAAAGAGGCATGCAATAACCATAGGTCTGTCAACAATAACTTATAATAAAAATGCCACTGCAATTATTATTGCTGCAGGCGAGACAAAAGCAAAGGTCGTGGCAGATGCGGTACAGCAGGAAGAACATGTAAGGTATCCTGCCACATCTCTGCACAAACTGAAAAACTCCAGATTTTATCTTACAAAATCCGCAGCCAGTCTTCTTGTTAAGCGCAAATACGTCGATCTGAAATCGCAGAAAGAAGTGACATGGGAAAATGTCGAGGAGGTTGTGACAACTCTTGCAAAAAAGAAAAATAAATCCTTTGCCAAACTGACAAACAAAGACTTTGAATCTGACAGTCTTGGCTCTTATGTTCTGAACAAATTAAAGCTTTCCCCCGGAGACATAACGGAAAACGTAAAACAGAGTTTTATAAGCAAGATTAATGCAGGTTCCGAGACTCTGAAAAATGCAAGATTCCTACATACAGCACCGCACCATGACGATATTATGCTGGGTTATCTTCCCTATGCAATACGACATATCAGGGATGCAAGCAACACTCATTTTTTTGCTTATATGACTTCAGGATTTACTGCAGTAACAAATGAATATGCTTTGTACATGGTTCAGAATCTGAAAAAATTTGTTCAAAAAAGAGACTTTATAAAACTTTTTAGTGTTAATTATTTTAAGTCAAAGAAAAATAACTTCCGAAACAGAGATGTGTGGCAGTATCTGGATGGTGTGGCTGCAAATAATGAAGAGATGAAAAGAGAGGGTGAAGCAAGACGATTTTTGAGAATTCTGATGGAAATTTACAATGATGAAAATCTGGATGATATTGAAAAAAGAATTGCCGAACTTGAGCATTATTTTACAACTCAGTATCCGGGTAAAAAGGACACAAAAAAAGTCCAGCTTGTAAAAGGGATGATCCGGGAATGGGAAGCGGACTGCTTGTGGGGGTATCTGGGGTTTGATTCCAAAAGTATAAGACATATGCGGTTGGGATTTTACACAGGTGATATTTTTACAGAAGAACCTACTGTAAACAGAGATGTTGTACCAATAGTGGAGCTTTTAAAAGAGAGCAATCCTGACATTGTTACTGTTGCACTTGATCCTGAAGGAAGCGGTCCGGATACACATTACAAGGTTATGCAGGCAATTGCAGAATCTCTGCGCCAGTACGAAGAGATAAGCGGAAGATCGGATATTGAGGTGTGGGGATACAGGAATGTATGGTATAAGTTTAAACCGAGTGAAGCAAATATGTTTGTCCCTGTTTCACTCAATATGCTTTCGCTTATGGATAGTTCGTTTTTTAATGCTTTCCGTTCGCAAAAAAGCGCTTCTTTTCCCAGTTATGAACACGACGGCCCGTTTTCCGCTCTTGCGCGCAGAATTCAGGTTGAGCAGTACAGTCTTATTAAAACATGTCTCGGAAGAAGATTTTTTAATGATCACCCTCATCCGCTGATAAGAGCCACAAGAGGATTTGTGTTTTTAAAGAAAATGACTTTAAAACAGTTTTATGATCATGCAAGAGAGCTGAGAAAACGTACGGAAGCTTAAGACAGGCAGGAGGTTTTTTTCTTAGGAGAAGAATCGGATGTAAAAAACAAGGATAAAGGTTAAAGGATAAAGGATAAAACGAAAGGTCCCGTCCTGAAAAAAGTTGACATGTTTATGTATAGTAAGGATAAAGGATAAAGTAATCCCGATTCTCTTTAAGGAAAAAATATGATAATAAGAATCGGGAAAAACGGTATAGTGTATAAAGGTATATGGCGGCTGTATTTTACCGGCATCTCTAAAATTTCCGCACATGACGGTACTATAGGGGGTATCATTCCCATCCCGATTCGCTTTGAAAAAAAATATAATAATCAGAATCGGGATTATTGGGAATCCAGGGGTGGCGGTGGTTAGTCAATACGGTATGCTACCTTCCACACCTCTCCTCTGGATGCCTCCCGATTTCATCGGGAGTGCATGATAGAATTAGCAACATATCATTTCGAAGAAGCGTGAGCGACTGAGAAATCTTATTATTTCTCGCAACGCTCGCAGCGAACGCAAAAACGCAGCGGAAAAAAGTAGGGGGCAGACCTGAGTGTCTGCCCTTTTTCTCCTGCACCCTTCGACTCCGCTCAGGGTGCGGCTCAGCAACAAAGTGAATAGGGTTAAGGATCATATGGTATAAAGGTATAAGATATTTCTCCATCATCTGTTTTTTTTAATTCGTGAAAACTGTGGTCGGCTACTGCCGGATTAGTGTAACCGTATCCGGCTGCTGACGGACGTGTCAGGCCTTTGACTGATTCGTGGATCGATTCGTGTAATTATTGGATCAGAATCGGGACGACAAAATTGAGAATTCTGTTTTCTCCGGGCATCTGAAATTCATATATCACCTGCAAATTCCCTGCATAAATAAAAACAAACCTGAAATAAAAATTTGCTTTTCTGAAAATAAAATTAAACCTTTTAAAGACCTGAACTGTCTAACATGAAAACAGAGGAGATTAATGCAGGAAGAACTTTTAATAAGACTTTGTCAAAAAGGCGATATAGAAGCTTTTAGAGAGCTTTACCAAAGATACTCGGATTTTCTGTTCAGGGTAGCTGTCAGGATGCTGGGAAATGTACAGGAATCGGAAGATGCAGTACAAATTACTTTTTTGAAGCTTTTTAAAAATATAAAAAAGTTCAGGTCAGATTCAAAGTTCAGTACATATCTTTATAAAATACATTTCCGGGTTTGTCTTGATCTTTCAAAAAAAATGAGAAAAAACAATATGTATCTTATAAAAGAAAATGACAATAAAGTCGAACACAACTATGAATTAAAAATGGTTCTTGAAAAAGAGATAGAAGGTCTTCCTTCTCAACAAAGAGCGTGTTTTATTTTACATGCTGTGGAAGGTTTTAAACAGAGGGAAATATCCGACATTTTAAACATTTCTATCGGAAGTGTTAAATCAAATTTGTTTCATGCAAAAATGAAGTTAAGAAAAAAATTATCAATATTTATGGAGCAGGGATTATGATCTGCAGGGAATTTGAAAAATATATTTACGGCAGCACAAGCAAAGATGAGTTTGATAAGCACATACAAGAGTGCCAGTATTGTAAAAAGGCTCTTGCTGAGTATGAAATTCTCATGAAAACAGCAGGGACTGTTACATCGGTTTTCCCTGAAAACCGCAAACATGCTTTATGGGAGAGAATAGAGAAAGAAATAAAAGGAGTAAAAAAAACCGATTCAGTAAAACGAGTATTTGTCAAATTTGCAGCTGCAGCACTTTTTATTCTTGCTGTTACAGGTTTAATTAATCGTGTTTACTATAATACACTAAAATTTAATTCCTCTTTTTTAAAGGACTCGGCTTTACGTAAAGTGGAGAATGCAGAAAAAAAATATGAACTGGCTATAAATCAGCTTGAAAAAAAAGCTGAGCCTGTAATTCAAAATATGGATTTTGAATTGGCGACTCTATACAGAGAAAAACTTGAGACAATAAATAATCAAATAAAAGAATGTAAAAGAGAACTTTTGTATAATCCCGGAAACAGCAGAATAAGAAAGTACATGCTTGCAGCATTGAAGGATAAAAAAGAGACATTAAAGGAAATTTTAAAAGGAGTTGAAAATGAAACTTAAAAGACATTTCTTTATTTTTATTTTCCTGTTTGCTTTATCAATTAATTCCATAGCAAGCGGCCCTGCATTACAAAATTCAAAGAAAAAAACCTTTTACAAATCAATTAAAGGAGAGAATAATAAAACTCTTTATATGAAGGACTCAAAAGCTGATATTTATGTTATAAAAGGAAAGTCAGACAGCATATGCGTAAATGCCAGCATTGAAATTGCCCACGATAATGTACGTTTTATTGAAAAATATCTGGAAGAATGCCAGTTGATTCTAAAACCTTATTCAAACGGGTACAGGGTAGAATTAAAAACTCCACAGTACAAAAACCGTTCGGGACAGGATATAGTTACAAGTATTTTGAAAGATTTATTTAACGGAAAAGTCGGTAATTTTTCCAGTTATGTAGAGATCAAAATTACTGTCCCGCAAAAAACAAACATTAATATAGATAATAGATACGGAAACGTGTTTGTTACTGAAATTTCCGGAGAATTAGAAATTTCCAATACTTCAGGCAGTGTTGAAATAGACGACTGCGAAGGAAGTGTTGACATTAAAAATAAATATGATTCTGTAGAGATTGGTAATTTTGCCGGTAATGTAAAAGTTGAAACTTCCAATGGAGATGTAAGACTGGAAGGCATACATGGAGACACACAAATAGTTTGTAGTTACAGAGATGTGGAATTCAGAAATATAAACGGGAATCTTACAATAAACGGCCAAAGCTGCAGGATAAACGGTACAGAAGTTAAAGGTAATTGTGATATTTCAAGTGTATATAAACCTATCAGGATTTCAAAAATTTCCGGAGACCTCACAATTAAGGGAGAATCATGTGAGGTTAATGCAAAGTATATTGGTAAAAATGTTAAAATTATAACCAGCTACAGAAATATTACAATAGACAGTGTAGGAGGAAAACTTTACATTAACGGCAGGTCATCCGCAGTTAATGCAAAAAGATTCAAAGGTGGCACAATCAGAACAGAGTACAGAGATGTTGATGTAAAAGATGTTTACGGCTCCCTGTCAGTTGAGAATCCTTCAGGTTCGGTAAATGTTTACAATATTCTAGGTGATTTGCATCTTATTTCTTCGTACAGAGAAGTAAAACTGGAAAAAATCAAGGGAAACCTTAAGTGCAAAACCGAATCAGGTGCGGTTTATGCTTCGGAGATTAGCGGTAATGCTGATATAAAATCTTCCTACAGATCAATAGAATTAAAAGATGTTAAGGGAAGTGCAGATATTGACGGTGAATCGTGTGCGGTTATTGTTGACAATGTTAGCGGGAATATTAATATTATTAATTCTTTTAAAAGAGTTTCAGTTGTCCGTTCAGGAGCTTCCATAAAAATTGAAGGGAGAAACAGTCCTGTGGAAATAAAAGGAATTAAAAAAATATCTTACGGCGATGAAATAACAGTGGCAACCAGTTATAAAGATGTTATTATTGAATTACCCGGCTCAATGGATTATTCGATATGGGCAGGAACTAAATACGGTGACATAAAATCCGATTTCCCAGTTTATCTTAATACAGGGAAAATTGAAATTGAAAAGATAAAAGAACAGAAAAAAATTCCTGTTATTATAAACACTACAAGTGATATTGAAATAAACAAAAAATAATAACATTCAACCGGAAAATCTTTACACTAAAACATGAGCCCTCCTGAAAATTTTAATATTTTGGGAGGGTAAAATTCAAGCGGCAGAGCAGGGTGTCAAATATATACTGCAATCAGATTAAAGGAGATTCAAATGAGAAAAAAATTAGTAATATTAATTTTGATAATTTTGTTTGGAATTTCATATTCGCAAAATATTAAGGATCTTGATATAATAATTGAAAAGGGTGAGTTATTCGAAGCAGAAAAGGCTGTCAAACATAAATTAATAAATAATGACTCTTTATCACAACAAGAAATCAGGTATTTAAAAAAACAGCTAAACAGGATAAAAAATATTAAGGAAAATTATCCTTATACTTATGATGACATGTTTAACAGGTTAAAAACAGATATCCCTGATTTAACAAAAAAAGAAATTTTAAAATGGGAAAAAAATAAAACACTCGAGTATCGTATTATCAACGGTCAGAAAAAATATTTTTGGGCATTTCCCTTTAATCTTTTTGTTTTAAATAAAGAGGCAGAAAATAGAAGAATTAAAAAAAATCGTTCCGGAAATAACCCTAAAAAATATAACTCTATTATGCACAAAAAAACAGTAATTACTGAGGGTAAAAAATCAAAAACACCCTTTGTTGTTCCCAAAAAGATTACTGTATGTTTTACATTTTTTGAAGACATATCTGAAATCCCTGAAGGTGAAACCATAAGAGGATGGCTCCCAATCCCCAGAGAAATATTAAAACAGAAAAATATTAAAATTATTAAAGTTGAACCTAAAAATTATCTTATATCAAACAAAAATAATTATCTTAATGCTTCTGTGTATGTTGAAAAACAAGTGAGCAGGAATAACGAAGAAACTTCTTATTGGAGGAATTATTTTTATCATCCTCCTTTAAAATGGATAAAGCCTCTATCTTCACCAGAAAAGTTAATTAACAGAGATGTTATGGTATTCCAGATAATATTTAAATATACTGCCTATGCATATTATCGAAATATTAATCCTCAAAGTATTTCAGCTTATGATACATGCAGTTTTGTATATAAAAATTATACTAGAGAAGAATCACCACATATAAAATTCACAAAATATTTATCTAAGTTATCAAATGAAATAATTGGAAATGAAACTAATAATTATTTGAAGGCAAAGAAAATTTATAACTGGATTTGTAAAAATATCACATGGACAAATCCCGATTATGATTCTCCCGGTTGCTTAAGTGATTACATTGCAAGAGCGAGAAGAGGTGATTGCGGCTCAAAGGCTTTATTGTTTACAACCTTATGCAGGTTAAATAAAATACCAGCACGTTTACAAGGAGGCTGGATGACAAGACCTGACAGGCTTCATTCACAACACGGTTGGGCACAAATGTATATTGAACCCTATGGATGGTTAACAGTTGATCCAGACGCTGGTTCTCATCTGATAGATTCTGACGATGAGAAATTAAAATATTTCCATTTTGGCAATTGTGATTCTTATAGATTGATAATTTATGACGACAATGTACCGCTATTCCCCTTAAAAATTTTCGGGTGTTCTTCGGGCGGTTCTGTTACTGGTGGTTTGCAGCTGGGAGCATTTGAGTGGTCTGGGGGTGAGCTTGAATCCAATGTTAAAATTGATACCTATGTTGAAAATTAATAATAAATAAAAAATTCAACCGCCGCCTGCATGTTGCTGCATTTAAACAAAAGCTGCTCTATGAATTCGTCATTCTCATTGGAGCATTTAATCTTATCTCTTAATTAAAAACTTAAGTGCTCATCAGCCATCTTCCAGGTGAGCACTTAAAATATTCCACACCTATCCTGTTTATTCTTCCCGCAAATAACCAGCAACTCCGGAAATCTTTTTAAGATAAAAAAACATGCTCGCTTCCCTGTTAGTTGTAAAATCTACAAAAGTAAAACTCCTTACTTTAAAGAAGAATATGCCCTACTTCAAATCCTATGCATTTTTTACAATTTCTCCGTTCACCATTCGTTAATATCCAATTTCCACTTGTATTATTTAAAAAATATTTGCATATTAAATTTTCTAAATAAAAACAGTTTTTATGTTTTAATTAACAAAACGGAGAACTTTAAATAGATGAAATCTGCAGAAAGAACCAGAAGAAACAGAATTGCCCAGTGGGCCTTTGATACAAGGCCTATTCTGGGCAGATTTCATTTGTGGTTAGAAGATGTTGATGTGGAATTTGTATCTTATGAAAAAGCCGTAGAAGAAGAAGGCAGCATATCCTTTGTAGATGAAAGAATGGAAAGACTTTTTATAATGACTGCTGCTGTTACTGCTCTTGGAACAAAGCTTTTCGGAAGGTACGGAGAAGGAAAGAAATCGGAAAAAAGCGAATTAAACCAGATAAAAAAAGATGCAGATGCAATATCTGCCTACGCAATGAGCGAGAGTCTGTGGTATCTTTCAAGGCTTCTTCCGGAAAATCATGCAATAATGGTTTGCGTAGGCGAAGGTCTGATGCCCAAAGCAGGAGAAACTCCGGAAATGGGCTCAAACCCGATGCTTGGTTTTGGCAGAATATATGCACGACCTCAGGTTGCTCAATTTTTAGACCAGCGTGTCCACCGGCTTATCAATGATGATAAATACACATGGATTGATTTTAAAAAAGACATTATTTCCGCAGGCATTACAATTTGGGGTACTGCAATAGACACTCTGGAAAACACAACAAGATTTGCAAAAGGAGAGGATACAGGTCCTTTAACTGTTCTGCACGTTTTTGACCAGCCTCTGTGGATTACAAAACCGTATGAAGGATATATAGGAAATTTGATTTTACCCAAATCTGTTGTGCAAAAGGCATCTGAGGAATCAATATTAATTAATTTCTTCACTCCGAGAGAAAAAGTTCTGTACGCAATAAAAAAGACATATCCGGATATAAAGAACCAAAACATACACGTCTGGACTCTTGCAGGAAAAAGCAGAGAACACAGAATCGGGAAATTATGGGAAGAATGGAAATCTCTGGGGATTCACCTTGTTGAAGAAGGCTGGACTCTGCCCTCAGGTTACAAGGCTTTTACGGATTCGGGAACCTATGCTCCGACTCTTCTTGTCGGGACATGGGAAGACAATGAAAAGCAGAAACACCTCTTTCTTATAGACGGATATGCTGCATCTGCAGAAGCTCTTCAGGCATCAAGCCTGTGCCCCATACTTGATATCGATGCTTCTCTTGCTGTGTTTACATCAAAGTTTAAACTCAGTTATGACAGAGAAGCAAAAATAATGCATTTGGATCCGGAATCTCCGGAATTTGAAGATAACCTTTATGAAATTTTCGGTGAAAAACTTGATAAAGATGTGACTGATATGTTCCGGAATGATATAAAAATTGCTGCAAATGCAGGAATAAATCTTAAAAAAACAACTATCTCCATTGATGATTTTCTGCCTGAAAAAAATTGGAATGTTATGGCTCTTGCAGGATATATGCTTCCTGATCCATATACAGGTACACAGGGAATTAAAGAGGTTGCTCCCGGAATATACGAGGTGACAACGCGTCTTTTAACTCCTGAAGGAGAAAAGAAAACAAAAATTACATTAAAACTTGAAGAAGATCTGGAAACAAGCAGACTTATTTTTAATCCTCTTTTAAACAGATTTTTAAAAGGAGAAAATTATCAGGAGAGAGCTGTAAAAATATCGGATTCCGGAAGAATAAGAAATGAATTACAGACTCTTTGCTCCGAAGCCCTGGAATATGAGGGTACAACAGGCATTATCGTTCATTTTAACAAGATTTCAAAAGATGTAATATCTGTTCAGGATCAAAAAAGGTTAAAAAAAATTCTCAAGTGGTACAAGGAGAATCATCCTATTTGGTTTAACTGGCTTAAAATTACTGATTGAGAAATTAATTTCTTCTTGCTTTTTTGTTTGTGTTATTTTAAATTAAAGGAATATAAATATTTCAGTATAGCAGGAGGGTAAATATAGAAAAAATGATATTGGTATAGCCTGTTCGGTACAGGTTGGTAATGTTAACAGATACGACTAATTTTCAACAGGATTGCGATGAATCGTTTGAGGTTTTCAGGATCGAAGCGCGGCTTATGTATAACGGCCTTTTCGATCTTTTTTTTGTTTTCCCACAATGTTTTGCATGCCCGGATCGGAATGAAACTGCCCTCCGGAAAAATTCCTTTGTCTCCTTTGGTTTACTCAAGAAAAGCACAGCCTGCGCAGCTTTATTTTTCCCCAAAGAGAGTACAAATAATATATCCAAGATACGTTGCTCAGCAGATTAAGATTAAGAAGGAAAAAAATTTTGTATCTGCAGGACTATACCTTGGAAAGTGGGAGTTTGTACGGCCCCGCATTTTAAATTTTTCCCAATATATATCACAGCGTTCAGATTTGCTTTTAAAAAACCAATGGCTTGATTATACAAAAACCCACGTAAAGCCTTCCCAGATTCAAAAAGGCCAAAACAGGGGTATTGTTATAGAATCACCGAAAATTAAAAGCGAGGCTTTCAGAAGAATGTTCGGTGGTGAAACTTTAAGTCTTAATGTTACAGGAAGAATCACAATAGACGGTAATTTGAGGCACGAAAAAAGAAGTCAGGTAAAAGATGCTTTAACAAGACGTCCCAGCACAAACTTTGACATGAAACAGCAGCAGCAGTTCCGTGTGGAAGGTAAAATAGGAAACAATGTTTCGGTTTTTGTTGATCAGGACAGCGAACGTCCCTTTGATTTCCAGAATGCGTTTAAACTCCGCTATTCCAGCGACGAAGACGGTATAATTCAGTCTATTCAGGCGGGAAATGTTGCTCTCAGCCTTCCCTCTACAAGATTTGTTACATTCAGCGCCAATAATTCAGGTCTGTTTGGTATAAAAACCGATCTGAAGATCGGCAAATTAAATATTACAGCTATAGCAAGTATGGAAAAAGGGGAAAAAAAGAAACTGACCCTTTCCGGTGGTAAAAAAGAAAACCAGTTTACCATTCAGGATTATGAATATAAAAAAGCCACATATTTTTTTCTTGGTTACGAGTACAGGAATCAGTATCCGGATGTTGATGCTACAGGAAAACATATTGTTATCAGTGACAATATAATCACTGATATTCAGGTATGGAAATCAGATGTTAATGTGGATGAAAATACTGCAGGCGCAAGATATGCATGGGCAGTTGTGGATCCTTCTGTTCCTGTTGATACAACTGCATCTGCAAGCAGTGAAGAAAACCGTAAGCACTGGTTTGTACCTCTTGAGCCTAATAAAGATTTTTATGTTAACAAACAACTTGGTTTTATTTTCATGAACATGCCTTTGCAGGACAGTGAAGTTATGGCTGTTTCATTTATTAAGGCCAACGGTGATACTGTGGGAACATGGATCAGTGATGTTACAGATACGACTGTAACACAGTCCGGAAAGCTTGTTTTTAAAATTATCAAGCCCAGATCCGCAAGACCAAGTGATGCAACGTGGAATCTTGAATGGAAAAATGTATATTCTCTCGGAGGGAGGAATATTGATCCCAATGGCTTTGAGCTGAGAATTTTTTACAAAGTTGCTTCCGGTACCCCTAAAGAATCTTTACCGATTAACGGTCAGGAACGGTCTCTTTTAAATTTATTCGGATTAGACAAGGCGGATGTTAACGGTCAGCCCAATCCTGATGATGTTATTGATAATGATCCCAATATTCTCAGCCTGAGCAGGGGTGAAATTATATTTCCGTTTTTAAAGCCGTTTGATCCGGGTAAAGATTCCGGATCCGATCTGCCGGAGCAGTACTGGTCTCCTGCAATATATGATACAACCAGTATTGCAGCCATCAGAAACCAGAGTAAATTCTACATGGAAGTTAAATCCACTTCTGTAAGCCCTGTTCATGATCTGGGAATGAATGTTATTGAAAACTCGGAGAAAGTAACGTTAAACGGAACAAAACTGACAAAAGATGTAGATTACAGAATTGATTATCTGACAGGCAAATTAACAATACTCAATGAAAATGCACTTAACCCCAATGCAGATCTGGAAATCAGCTATGAATCTCAGCAGATGTTTTCAATTGACAAAAAAACTCTT
>Ga0190359_1001307_pt1 | contig 15830 bp, 11 predicted proteins | sample 48721823_MG_FD_161269 | JGI IMG/M metagenome (GOLD analysis project Ga0190359, IMG submission 161269) | Hydrothermal vent microbial mat bacterial communities from Southern Trench, Guaymas Basin, Mexico - 4872-18-2-3_MG | ecosystem: Environmental > Aquatic > Marine > Hydrothermal vents >... | reverse complement strand
TGGACACTCCTGCCAGCAAGCGATTGGCGCCGGGAATCCGGCGGCGGAATTGCCAGATATCTTTCAGGGCGATGTTGAGAAACTGCGCCAGTGAAAAGGCCCCCGCCCAGGATACCCGCTGGTGAATGAAAGCGCTTTCCTGGATGAGCAGCCGGGTGACCAGGCGGTGATCCAGGCCGGTAACCTGGCTGGCCTGGCGGATGGTGTCCATGTAGCGCAGCCCCCGCAACAGGCCGCGCAAGGTACGCCCCTGGCCCGGCGCCTGTTTCTCGGCTGCCCGCAGACGCAAGTTGGCAAGCATGTCCAGGTAGCGTTGCAGCAGTTGCCGCAGCGTCGGAGGACAGTCGGACAGGCTCACGGGGGTTATCTCGGCCACCCGTTCATCCCGGCGGGCCGACAGCCTGAGCACCTGGCGATCGCGCAGCAGCCACACCAGCACCCGTAATCGCCAGGATTCCATGAGCCGCGGCAGGCTGGCCGTGCACAGCTTCTGGCACAACCGGGAGCGTTCGTCCGCAGTCAACCGGGCCACGTCCCGCGGAAACAACACTCCGGCCCTCCAGAAGATGGCACGCAGCCAGCGACCCACCACCGGGATCCGCTGCTCCAGGGGGCTGTGCTTGACCACCCGGCGCAGCTCGGCCGTGGGACGACGGGGGTCTCTCAGCATGCTGGCGAACAGGGTGTCGATCTGGCCCTGCAACTGCTTGAGCTGCTGGTCGCTGGCCAGGCGCTCCCGGTAGAACTCACGCCAGCGCGCCACCAGGCCATGCAAGGAGCGCGCGGCCTCGTCGTCGCCTGTCAACAGTGCCAGACCCCGGGCATCTATGAGCTGTTGCAGATCCAGCTCTACTGCCGGTTCCTGCCGGTTGGAGACGCCGGAGGTCCGGGGACCGGAGAGCTTGAAGCCACCGTCGCCGTCCTGCCCCCGAACCGGGCTCGACGGCAACAGCAGCAACAGTCCCAGTCCCCAAAACACCGCGCCGCTGCGTCCGGGCGACACACGCGATCTGTTGGCCGATCTCGTTGACTCCATGGCCCCGCAAGGATAGCATAATTCGCGCTGTGATCCAGCAGTCAGCGGGAGGTGTCCATGAGAGGCTGGTGGCGCTATTTTCTGCTGGGGTCGTTGCTGCTGACTCCGGCCTGTGCTCACGTCGAGCACAAGGACCAGGTCCAGGAACAAGGCGACAAGTTCTACAAGAGTCCCTACGTGCGCCGCTGCCTGCAGTACGAAAAGGAGAAGCTGGTCAACGAGGCCCAGTCCTGCTGGAGCAGGTTGCTCGGGCGCATCGAGGGCGAGCCCGGTTTTCTCGCCAAGTCCGAGCTGAGCGCCGCCGACGTCTCCCGCGTCCGTCACCAGCTGCGCGCCTCCAGCCAACGCAGCGCCGACCTGAAAAGCAAGCTGCGAGGCTGTATCGAGATTGCCAACCGCACGCGCCCGGAGCGCATCCGTTGTTTCCAGGACTACCTGTCCCGCCACGGCAACCAGTTGACCCGCTCGGAACGGTTCGAGATCGAAAGCGCCATCGCCACCTTGCAGCGGGCGCAGCTGCGGGCCGAGGGCAAGATCGAAAACACCCTGGAACACGCCGGCAAGTTGCTGGGCCTGGAACTATCCAGCGAGAAGGAAGGGTTGCGCATCGACACCGTGTCCGGGGTGCCGGCCAGCAATACCGGCCTGCGCGAACAGGGCCTGATCGTGGCCATGGACGACACCCTGGTGGCCGAGCTGGAAGAGGCCGAACGAGTAAGCCGGCTGGAGTCGTGTTCCGACGATCCTCTGCAGCTGCTGGTGCGCTACGGCGGCATGGAGCACATCGGTTTCATGCGCGTGCAGCTGGCCTGCACCCCCGGGCAGCCGAGCAGGAAGCTCTGGGAAGTCAGCCTGCCGGAGGAGTCCTGCAGCGAAAAAGACGATGCCGAGCTGGCCCTGGGGCTGAGTTGGTGCTACCTGGCTCGCGACGGCATCCTGGAAGTGGAAGAAGTCTGCGCCCACTCCCCTGCCGCCCGCGCCGGCATCCGCCCGGGCCAGCGCTACCGAGCCGTCAATGGTACCCGCTTGCTGGGATTGACCCGCTTGCAAATAGCCGAACTGCTTAAGACCTTCCCGGCCCAACCCTTGCGGCTGCAGGCCGTTGAGGGAGTGCTGCAATCGCCGCAACCGGTCAGCGGTCCAGCGCTGGAAGGCTCCGCCCGGGCGGCCTGCTGGCAGGCCATCTCGGCAACACTGGAACGGGGGCGGCGGTAATGACACAATGATTCGCTTCACCAGTACCCTGTACCGGGAAGCCTTCGGCCAACTGGTCGAGAGATGGATGTACAACCGCCCCGAGGACGGTGATGCCGAGTTGCTCTCCCGGCTGGTTCATTTCAACAACGTGTTCATGGCCCGCTACCTGCAAGCCTTCAGCATTCGCCTGCTGTCGGCGTGGCACGGCCGGCGCCCCGGTACGCGTCCCTCGGAGACCAAGGGAGAGCTCAAGGACTTCATCGTCCGGCATCCCCCCCTGGACAGTTCCCGGGTGCGGCAGCTGATCGCCGCCTACCAGGGCCAGCCGGGGCGCTACTACCGGCAGACTCCCTTCCACGGCACCATCTACTACCTGCCTCCCCTGGAACAGGCCCACTACCTGGGATCGAGTCGTATCAAGCGAGTGCGCCGCCTGGCGGAAAAAAGCGCCCGGCGTATAACCGACCGGGTCTTCGAGGTCATCTGTCAGCACGCCGACGCCCTGGCCGAGGAACGGGCCAGGCAGCTGGGCATCGAACGCCGGCAACTGCAATCCACTCCCGAACAGATGCTCAAGGAGTTTCACCGCGCCGAGGAACGCATCATGGAATTGTTCAGGCGGGGGCACCCCTTTTCACTGGGCGAGCACATCGAGATAAACGACGTGGCGGGAATCAAGATCATCCTGCCCGACGAGCGCCGGCAGGAACTGGTCGACTGGCTGCAGGACCAGGCCGACTGTCGCATCATCGAGCAGGAAGAACATCGCGGCGATTACAACGCCACCAACCTGATCGTGGCCCACCGTCCCGACAAGGCCACCCTCCTGGACCGCCCCCTGGAGGAAACCACCACGCGCCTGCTGGCCGCCCGGGGAATAGACGACGGCAGTGCCAACAAGGCCTTCAAGCGCTTCGTCAACGAGGGCGAAGATGAAGTCTACGTGGAGATCATCGTCAGCAACTACCAGGAAATGCTGGAGAGCGAGATCGGCCGCTGTATACACGAAGATCGCATCCTCGAACAGCGCCGCCAGCAACGTTACCGCGGTCCCCTGGCCAAGAACATCGAGTACCTGATGGTATACATGTTCAACTTCGCCGTCTCTCCCCGGCAACGGCTGGACGACCTGCCCATCAAGCTGTGGAATCGCTACCTGCCCGACACCATCGACGAACTCATCCGCGCCCTGTTCGACCTGCCCCCGCTATCGCTGCCGTGACGGCTCCCCGGCCAAGCGTTCCGGCCGGCCGTGCAACTTCTCGCGGCAGGCGGCGATCTCCGCCTGGCGACGCCGGGCATCCCAACCCAGGCGCGCACCCATGACCTGTGCCACTCGTTCCAGGGCGGCGTCCCCCGGATCACCCAGGGTGGCCAGCCCGGTGCGCCGGAAGACGACATCGGCCAGGGTCACCGCCCACTCGCTCTCCACCGCGAAGGTCACCTGGGCCAGGCACTCGGGCCGGCCGGGAACGATGGGTTCGGCCAGGGAGTCGTCGGCCCGGATCAACTCCAGCACTTCCTCGTGACGCGCCCCGTAGCTTTCCACCAGGTACCGCAGCTGCGACCTGTCCATGACACCGCGGTTCTCTTCCAGGCAACCGGCCACGTAATCGGAAAAGGACCCGCTGACAGTTCCGGGCAGGCGGGTGCCGTCGGTGCGACAGGGGACCTTTGGTTCACCCAGGCGGGCCAGCACCATGTTGGTCAACTTGCGGGCCAGGCTACGGCTGGTGGTGTACTTGCCGCCGGTGGCGGTGATCAGCCCCTTGGTGCCGCGGCTGTGGTGATCGATTATCTCGTAGCGTCGCGAGGCGTCGTATACCTGGCTGTCGGCATCCACCAGCGGTCGCACCCCGGCGTAGCGGTACTTGACCGCCGCGGGATTCAGCTTGGCGGCCGGGAAAGCGGCGTTGACCACCTCCACGAAGGCGGCCACCTCTTCGTCGTCTACCCCCAGGTGCCCGGGTTCGCCGCGATACTCGGTGTCGGTGGTGCCGATGAGGCTGTGTCCCCGCCAGGGAATGATGAACAGGTGCCGCCCTTCCGGGCCCGGCAACACCACGGCGTGCTTGCGGGTGAGCGGACGGGTGACGATGTGGATACCCTTGGAACGCTTGAGCACGGTATCCTGGGTGGCCCCGCAGAGATGGTCCAGCTTGTCCGCCCAGGGACCACCGGCATTTACCACCATGCGGGCCCGCACCTCGTAGTGCCGGCCGCTCAGGCGATCTTCCACGTCCACGGCATCCAGGCGGCCCACCCGGCAGATGAGATCGGTGACGCGGGCGTAGTTGCTCACCTGGGCGCCGTGCCAGGTGGCGCCCAGGATGAATTCCAGGGTCAGGCGTTCCGGCTCGCAGCGACAGTCGTGGTAGAGCGCCGCCCCGGTCATCTCCCGGGTGGGCAACTCCGGCTCCAGCCCGGTGGCCTCCTCCAGCGTGAGCATCTCGTGTCGCGGCAGGCGTTGCTCTGGGTCCTCCAGGCGAGCACGGTCGTAGCCAAGAAGGTCGTACAGGAACAGGCCGGCACGAATTTGCCAGCGCTTGTTCGCGTGCCGGTAGGTGGGCAGCAGAAACGGCAAGGGACGAACCAGGTGGCCGGCAATGGTCTGCAGGATACGCCGCTCGCGCAACGACTCTCGCACCAGCCGCAGTTCCGCCTGCTTCAGGTAGCGCAGCCCGCCATGGATGAGCTTGGAAGTGGCCGCCGAGGTGGCCGCCCCGAAATCGCCCTGGTCCACCAGCGCCACCCGCAGTCCCCGCAGGCTGGCATCCCAGGCCAGGGCGGCCCCGGTTATACCGCCGCCGATCACCAGCAGGTCGAAGCGTTCCGCTTCCAACCTTTCGAGGTCCCGCTCGGGCATGTCACTCCCCGGCCCCCTGGGCATCCAGGGCCTCAAGCACGCGTTCCGGGGTGTAGGGAGCCCGGCGCAGGCGTACTCCGACGGCGTCGTAGATGGCATTCGAGAGCACCGGCAGGGGGCCGTTGATACAGATCTCGGATACGCTCTTGGCCCCGTAGGGACCGGTAGCTTCGTAGCTGGGAACCAGGATGGTCTCGATCTCGGGGATGTCGCGGGCGGAAAAGATCTTGTACTCGCGCAGGGAGTCGTTGCGCATGCGGCCGCGCTCGTCGAACAGGTACTCCTCGCACAGGGCATAGCTGAGGCCGTTGACCACGGCACCTTCGATCTGTCCGGTGGCCTGCTTGGGATTGATGGCGGTACCACAATCGACGGCGGCCACGTAACGCAGCACCCGCACCTGGCCGGTCTGGGTATCCACCTCCACCTCGGCAAAGTGGGCGGAAAACGGCGGTGGGCTCTTTTTCGTGGTGTGCGAGGCGAAGGCGGCGATCTGCACCTGGTCACGCTCGTAGAGGCTGTAGCAGGCCACCCGCTCGAGCTCCACGGACTTGCCGCCGGGGCCGTGGGCCCGGCCCGCGGCCAGCTTCACCTGGGCCGGCCGGCAATCCAGCAGGGCAGCGGCCACCCGGCGAATCTGCCGGGCCACGTCGGCGGCGGCGCGGCGCACCGCCTCCCCCGACAGGTAGGTGGTGGAGGAAGCATAGGCACCTACATCGAAGGGAGTAAGATCGGTGTCGGAGCTGAACACCTGCACCGCACCCACCTCCACTCCCAGGGTCTCGGCGGCTATCTGCGCCAGGATGGTGTCGGAACCGGTGCCCAGGTCGGTGGCGCCCACCAACAGGTTGAAAGAACCGTCGTCGTTCATCTTGATGCTGGCCGACCCCATGTCCACCTGGGGTATGCTGGAACCCTGCATCAGGCAAGCCATGCCCCGGCCCCGGCGCAGGTAACCACGCCCGCGCCGCAGGCGGCGCCTCCAGCCGATGGCCCGGGCACCCAGCGTCAGGCAACGATCCAGGCCGATGGAACCGATGCTCTGCGGGGTACCCTCCCCTCCCTCTCCCAAGGCCGCGAACACCGGCGAGGTCTCCCCCCGGCGAATGTGGTTCAGGCGCCGGAAATCGACCGGGTCCATGCCGATGGCCCGGGCCATCTCGTCCATCTGGATCTCCATGGCAAAGGCCGCCTGGGTCGCCCCGTAACCTCGATAGGCACCGGCCACCGGCAGGTTGGTATAGACCACGTCGGCGTTGAAGCGGATGTGGGGCCAGCGATACAACGGCAACACCTTGCTGCCGCAGTTGCAGGCCACCGTCAACCCGTGGCTGCCATAGGCCCCGGTGTTGGAGAGGATGTCCAGGTCCACCGCCGTCAGGGTGCCGTCACGCTTGACCCCGGTGCGCAGGCGCACCGTCATGGGATGGCGGGTGCGGCTGAGGAATTCCTCCCGGCGGTTGAGCCGCAGATACACCGGGCGGCCGCTACGCCGGGCCAGCCAGGCCACCACGTCCTCGATGAGCACTTCCTGCTTGGCCCCGAAGCCGCCGCCGATGCGGGGCTTGACCACGTGCAGGCGTCCCACCGGTTCCCCCAGGGCCTGGGCCACGATGCGGCGCACGTGGAAGGGAACCTGGGTGGAGGTGGTGATGCGCAGGCGCCCGTCCGGCTGCGGTTCGGCCAGGGCGCAGTGGGGTTCGATGGGAACGTGCTGAGCGTAGTGACAGTCGTAGCGATGCTCGAACACCAGTTCGGCCTCGGCCAGCCCGGCCTCGACGTCGCCCACGGCCATGTCCACATGGGCCGCCAGGTTGCGTTGCGGCTCGTAGGGAACCGGGATCACCACCCGGGCGTCGGGCTCGTCGTGGACGACCGGGGCTCCCGCTTCCAGCGCCCGCTGGGGATCGAGCACCGGTTCCAACACCTGGTACTCCACCTTGATTAGTTCCAGGGCCCGCCGCGCCAGCTCCGCTGTCTCGGCGGCCACCGCCGCCACCCGGTCGCCGACGAAGCGCACCTTGTCATCGAAAGTGGTGAAATCATAGGGCGAGGGTTCCGGGGCTCCCTGGCCGGCGGTGGTGCGCATCACCCGCGGCACGTTGCCGTGGTGCAGGACCGCGTGCACTCCCTCCAGGGCCTCGGCCCGGCTGCTGTCGATGGAGAGGATACGGGCGTGGGCATGGGGGCTGGTGAGAATGCGGGCCCACAGGCAGCCGGCGGGCAGGTTGTCTTCGCAAAACACCGGCGCACCGCTCACCAGGGCGGGACCGTCGAGCTTGTCAACCGACCGGCCCACCACCGAAAATCGCCGCCGCGGGCTCATGTCGACTGCCCCCCGGCGGCCAGCAACACCGCCTCGATTATCTTCTTGTAACCGGTGCAGCGACACAGGTTGCCATCCAGTGCCTCGGCGACCTGGTCGGCGTCGGGTTGCGGGATCTCGTCGAGCAGCGATTTGGCCGCCAGGAGCATTCCCGGCGTGCAGTAGCCGCACTGCACCGCCCCGGCTTCCAGGAAGCTTTGCTGCAAGGGATGCAGCCGGCCGCCGGCAGCCAGGCCCTCGGCGGTGGTGACGCTGCGCCCCTGCACCTGGGCGGCCAGCAGCAAGCAGGAACGCATGGTCTGGCCGTCCACCAGTACCGTGCAGGAGCCGCAGTCACCCTGGCCACAGCCCCACTTGACGCTCTTCAGCCCCCGCTGCCGCAGCAGCTCGAGCAACGACTGGGCCGGCTCGACCTCCCACTCGACCGGGCGACCATTAAGTTCGAAGCTGAGTTTCATGGTTGTTTCTCCAGGGAAAGCCTCTCCCAGGCTGTTCGCACCACCCGCCGGGCCGCCACCCCGGCCAGCCGCCGCCGGTAGGATTCCGAGGTGCGCACGTCGGCGGTGGCCGGCACCTCCTCGGCCACCCGTTGTGCCAGCCGTTCGAGCAGCGTGGGGGTGGGTTTCTTGCCGGCCAGAAGCCGCTCGGCATCCCGGCAACGAAACGGCAAGGTGCGCATCCCTCCCACTACCAGCCGTGCCCGCTCGATACCGCCACCGCCGGCCTGCAACCATACCGCGGCACTGGCCATGGCCAGGTCGAAAGAGGTGCGGGACAGTTTAATAAAGGCTCCCCGGCCCGCTGCACCGGCGGCCGGCAGCAGTACCGCGGTGAGGATTTCCGCCCGCTCGAGCTGGCGGCGGGGATGTCTCCGGTAGAACTCGTCGGCACCCAGCAGGCGCTGCCCCCGGGGCCCCAACAACTCGAACTCCGCCCCGAGGGCCAGGTAGGCCACGGGCGGATCCGACCAGCGAAACACCTGCACGGCGTTGCCACCGACGGTGGCCATGTTGCGGATGGGGCGGCTACCCACTGCGGCGGCCGCCTCCGCTACCAGGCCCCCCGCATACCGCCGCAGGCCGGGATGTGAGGCCAGCTGCTGCAGGCGGGCCGTGGCACCCAGTCGCCAACCGCCATCGCTGGCCTCGATCCCTTCGAGACCCAGGCGGGTGAGATCGACCAGGTCGGTGATCTTCTCGTCGCTGCTGAGGCTGGCGGTGGTGCCGCCGGCCAGCAGCAGTATCCGTTGGTGTTTGCCCTGCAGGAGCTGCACCACCTGTTCGGGGCTGTGGGGATAATGGCAGGTCTCTACGTTGGCAAGCATACTCTCCTCGCGTTGTCAGGAAATTATTCCGGCTGACCGCAGCAGCCGTTGCGACGCCGCCTGGGCGTCTTCGAAAAGCCGCTGCTCGTCCGCCGCCACCAGGTGTTTTTCCCGCACCACCACCCGGCCGTTGACCATCACCAGCCAGGCCCGTTGGTCCAGTCCGCACATGAGCAGGGCTGCCGGTGGATCGAGCAAGGCGCCGGCGTAGGGTAGTTGGTCCAGCTTGAACAGGGCCAGGTCCGCGGCTGCGCCCGGCCGCAGGCGACCCAGGTTCTCCCACCCCAAAACCCGGGCCCCACCGCTGGTGGCCACCCGCAGCGCCTGCCGGACAGGCATGGACTCCACGGCCGTGCCCACCCGGTGTACCAGCAACAGCAACTGCAGTTCGCGCAGCAGGTTGGAAGAATCGTTGGAAGCACTGCCGTCCACGGCCAGCCCCACCGGCACCCCGGCCTCGAGCATGGCCGGTACCGGGGCAATGCCGCTGCCCAGCCGCAGGTTGGAGGCGGGGCAATGGGCCACGCCGGTGCCACTGGCTGCCAGGCGCTTGATCTCGTCGGCGTTCAGGAACACGCAGTGAGCGAACCAGACGTCCGGGCCCAGCCAGCCCAGGTCTTCTGCGTAGTCAAGGGGTCGGCGGCCGAAGCGCTCCCGGCAGAAGCGTTCCTCGTCGAGGGTTTCGGCCAGGTGGGTGTGCAGCCGCACCTGTCGACTGCGGGCCAGCCGGGCAGTGTCGCGCATCAGTTCCGGGGTCACGGAAAAGGGCGAGCAGGGAGCCAGGGCCACTCGGCACAGCGAATCCGGCCGGGGGTCGTGCAGCTCGGCAATCACCTGCTCGGCATCGGCCAGGATGGTGTCGGCATCCTGTACGGTCTCGTCCGGGGGCAGGCCGCCCGAGCTGCGTCCCAAGCTCATGCTGCCACGGGTCAGATGCAGGCGTATTCCCAGCCGGCGGGCAGCCTCCGCCTCCGCCTGGAAGTATTCCCGGCCGGCGCCGGCGGGAATCAGGTAATGGTGGTCGGCGCTGAGACAACAGCCGCTCAGCAGCAGCTCGGCCAGGCCGGCACTGGCCGCCGCCTGCACATCGGCGGGACTGATGTGCCGCCAGACGTCGTAGTGAAACACCAGCCAGTCGAAGAGCTTGGCGTCCTGGGCCCGGGGCAGGGCCCGGGTCAGCACCTGGAACAGGTGGTGGTGGGTGTTGACCAGTCCCGGAAGCACCAGGCAGCCGGTCGCATCGATGATCTCGGCGCCGGGAGCCTGCAGGTTGGTGCCGACCTGCTCGATCAACCCGTCGCCGACCAGGATCTCGCCACCGGGGATCTCTCCCAGCTGCTCGTCCTGGGTGGCCACCACCAGGGCACCCTTTATCAGCGTATGCCGCTTGTCACTCATCGGAAGGCAATCACCTCGGCCGAGTAGACGACCTGCTCGTCGCTCACGTTACCGTCGGCGGAGATCCCGCCCAGCAGCAACAGGCGACCGTCGGGCAACAAGGCCGAAGCGTGGGCCGCCCGTGGCAGCAGCATATCCGGGCCGGGCAGCAGCTCCCAGCTATCCGGAGCGGCGCCGTTGCGAACCAGGAAGAAGGTGCGCCCGGGCACGAAGGCGGCATGTCCGGATGTCCCTCCGGCCACCAGGACGCGGCCGTCAGGTAACAGGTTGGCGGTGAAACCCTGGCGTGGCAGAAAACTGTCATCGAGATTGAGCGGGTAAAGTCGGCCGGCCTGAGTATCGAGCACCACCGCGAAATGCTGGCCGATGCTGGTGGTGGTATAGCCTCCCAGGAACATGACCAGACCGCTTCCCAGGTTGACACCCAGGGGGTGATCGCGCGAGCCATCGGCCTGGCCGTACTCGGTGAAGAAAAGCTGGCGGCTGTCCTCCTCCACCCGCAGCAGTCCCTGGTGATTGACCGGTCCACCCAGCACCACCGCCGAAGAGTTGTCCAGGGGTACGACGCTGGCGGCGGAGTGGTCGGCGGACAGGGGAAAAGGATCCGCCGAGCCCGGTGCCAGGGTGATGAAAGCCGAGCTTTCGTCGTCTCCCTGCCACAGCTCGGCGGTGGACTGGCCGTCGCTGAACAATATGTCGCGGCCATGCAGCCGCGCCGCCACCGGGTTGGGTCGCTGCTGGACCAGGCCGCTGGCCAGTTGCTCGAAGCGGGCCAAGCCGTAATTTACCGAGCGATCGTAGGATTTCGCGAATATCTCACCGCCCCGCAATACCACAACCGTGTCCAGCGCCACCGAGGCCTGGGCATCCACGCCCCCGGCGACCACCACCCGTCCATCCTCCAGCGGGACTACGGCATGCATACCCCGCCGCATGCTGGGCGGGGTCTCCAGGGTGGTGATGCGGTTGTTGCTGGGATCCACTATCAAGGCCAGGCGGGAAGGATCGCCGTTGGGATCGGGTGAGCCAGCCACCAGCACGTGCCCGGAAATGGTGGCCAGGGCCGGGGTGAAGCCCACGGCGAACGGCAACGGCTGGCAACCGGAATCGGTGCCGGCCAGAAGCAGGAACTCGCCGAGCAGGGCCACCGGTACCGACAGGACGCGATCCTCTCCCGATACCAGCCTTACCGGCACCGAAACTCCGCGGACCAGGGGCTGGCCGTTCTGCAGGCCGGTCACCACCACCCGCACCAGGCTGTCGCCGCTGTCGTCGGAGATCAGGGCAACCTGGTCCAGGTCGGGGGCGCAGGCGGAGGCGGCGCTGGTTCCATCGGCTTGCAGGATCTCGATACAGTACTGATCCAGCAAGGGCACCACCTCGCTGTATGCCGGCCGGCAGCCCCAGATCAGCTTGATGGTGAGGTTTCCATCGACGCTGCTGCCACAGCCGCCGGCCCCAACCAGCAATCCCGCCACCAGGGACAGGAAGAGAATCCTTTTCATCTCGCTCCTCCCACAAACAACCCCGACACCGCGTCAAGCTACCCCATGCCGACAGGGCTGTCAATCGAGCCCCCCGCTTCCGCTCCGACGTCAAGGTTACTTCTCACCGGAGGCATCCGCGCTGTGCGCAGATGAGCCAGCGGTGCGGCCATGAGGGATAGGCCAAGAAGGGAATACCCCATAAGATCAGTCTTTCTGGACTCCAGCGGACCGATTTCAGGGCAAAAGCGACGAAAAATACCCCAGCCTGGCCGCTCCGACTTTCTCCCCCCTTGCGGGGGGAGGGAGTTCTGGGGCCACCCTGGTTTCAGCTAGAAAACGCTACAGAGCGAATCGCTCCCGAGCAACGGAAAACGCTGGCTCCGAAGACGGCAACGTAGATGATGGGCCGACAACGCGAAAACTTTTATCAAACCATCTGGTGCAGCAATTTGGCAATCAGGTCGGGGCGGTTGCGCACATTCAGCTTTTCATAGACGTGCTTCAGGTGGGTATGGACCGTACCGGAAGAGATGTTGAGCTCGACGGCAACTTCCCGGATGGTGTTTCCCCGAGCCGCCAGCCGGGCCACTTCCCGTTCCCGGGGGGTCAATCCCCAGTGGTTGTTGTCCACCTCCACGGGCGCTGTCTCCGCTCTCCGGACCGGCTCCAGTACCAGCAGCACCCCGCGCCATTCGGCACGGTCGCCCCGCCAACACCTGATGAGTAACCGCTCCCGGGGGCTGATGAACTCCGGCCGGGGGGAAGGGGGGAAAAAGGCGTTTTCCGGCCGCCGCTGGGCTTCCCGGGCTAGCCGCCGCAGCAGTTGCAGGGGCCGGGGCAAGCGGGCAACCACGAGATTGTCGTGGAGCCTGCCGGTAGAAACATCGAAGCGCAGGACGGCCTCGCGGTTCATCCAACGCAACCGCCCCCGGCTATCGAAGAGGATGCTCGGGGCCGGAAATCCCCATTCGAGGGCCAGGAGCACATCGGTCAGTTGCCGGTTCACCGGTCCCAGGACAAGCAGTGTCCGCAGAGCCTTCTCGGCTGCCCGGGCGAGTTGCCGGGCCAGACATACGTCTTGCTCGGAAAAGGCGGGTTCGGCCATGCTCCGACACAATCCTGAAAGGGCCAGAGGTGCCTCGCGGCTGCCAATGGTCATCACCAATTGTCGCTCGATGTGAAAAGGGCGCCAGAAATCGTTGTAGACAATGGTTCGTTTCAGGTGACAACCGGCCAGCCTCCGGTTGACTTCGACCACTCCCGTGTGCCTGCCGAACAACTGCCGGGCGGGCAGTAGTTCCCGTTCCTGCCAGGAGGACAACTCGACGTAGCGCTCCCACATCTTGGCGATGTCCGCCCGGTCCATGCCCTCGCCCCAGATATAGACGTCGTCCAGGCCCAAGGTGTGCGACCAGGCCAGAGGGAACAGGTTGCCGTTGGAAATGCCCAGCAGCCGGCGCGCCCACCCTACCAGCACCTCTCCCACTTCCAACGATGTTCGTGCCGCTTCGAACCTCTCGAACCAGGACGACGATGTATCCACCGCTCCTGCCCTCCACCGGCCCCCTCATCTTCTCGGAAGCGTGCTCCCACCTGAACTGGGTGGCACCTACATGAAAGCGCTTCCTGTCCTGACAACGACGGTGTAGCATCTTGCCTTTCCTGACGTCAACTCCAGAACCCATATAGGCAACATGCAGGTCCAGGCCGTAGGTTTGCCCTGGACCCGGCGCCGGCCGGGCGGGATACTTCCTACTCGCAGCGGCCCGCACTCTCCCCAGATCTGGGTATGTCGGACCAACGCTTTAGGTGGCAAGAAGAACAATGAAATGCCTTGTTCACTGGCAACAATCTCGGGTATGCCTGAAGATGCGAGGAGTAAATGATCTCCGCAGATATCCTCGAGACCCTGGGCGCCACCTTGCCTTGTCCCTGTGCCGTGTTCGACCGGGACGGCAAGGTGTTGTGGCTGAACCAGGCCGCCAGAGACCTGGAACACCAGGTGTGGGAACGAATCGGCCCTGAAACCGCGGGCGCCGGTTTCTGGACCAAGGTGGGCGCGTGGCTCGAGCGGCAGGGCGACTATCTGGCAGGAAAAGACAGGCGTGTACGGGTACCGGCGAATGTCATCGGCGGGGAAAGGCGTGGAACCGGTATCATCTACCTGGAAATCCGCCAGTTGCAGCCGCCGGGCCAGCCGGGCCCTCTGGTTGTGGCAACCTGCACCGTCAGTGATAAAGCGTTGGCAACAAGCCGCGCGCCGGTACCTGTTTTCAGCGCCGGGAAGTGCCCGTCGAACGAGGTCCTGGAGTTGCTGACTCCCCGGGAGCGGGAGATTGCCCTGCTGGCAGCCCACGGCTACAGCTGCCCCAACATCGCCGCCCTCCTGGTAGTGAAAGAAAGCACCGTATATTCACACCTGAAACACGCCTACAAGAAACTCGGTGTCCATAACCGCGCCCAACTCGCCTGGTTGCTTCGAAATACCATCGCCTTGCCCCCGTAGTCACCGACATCCCCAAAGCAAACCCGGCTCACCCCGACATTGCCAATAGCATCCTGCTAAACCGCGGCCCTGCAGTTGCCGGTCAAAGAGCGGGGTTACTTCACGCAGCGGAAGCCGATGATGGGCTCTCCCCGGGAAGGATCGTTGTAGAAGCGGGCCGTGGTTCGCAACCTGGCGGCCTCGTCGTTGAAGCTGCCGCCCCGAACCACCCGCCAGGTACCGGTATTGGTCCAGGCGCTTCCATCCACCGGAGCGCCGGTATAGATGTTGTGGTAACGGTCCTCGACCCACTCCCAGACGTTGCCGGACAGGTCACAAAGGCCCTGCTCCGAACTCCCGGCTGGCTTGCCGCACACTTCTGCCGTGCCATCCTGGCCGCATCCATAGCCACCGTGCTCGTCGAACATGACCGCGTACTGGCAGGAGGCCGTGGTGTCGCCCCAGGGAAAGCGGACCTCCCGGCCGCCCGAACGAGCCGCGTACTCCCACTCGGCCTCCGACGGCAACCGTCCTCCCACCCAGGCACAGAACGTCGATGCCTGCTCCCAGTCGACACAGTTCACCGGGTGTGCTCCCCTCCCCGGCTTGGCGAAGTTGCAGAAACGCTCGCTACCCGGTTTGGTGCAAACACCGGCAGCGACGCAGTCCCGGTACTGCTCCACGGTAACCTCGGTCTTGCTCATCCGGAAATCCGCCACCGACACGGTATGAACCGGCTTCTCGTCGTCCGCGCCGTCCGTGCTCCCCATCTGGAAATCACCCCCGGGTATCGGCAGGAATACATCCTCACATCGACCCGCCAGGCACAAGTCGGTTCCGCTGCAGGTTCCGCAACTCCCGCCACAGCCATCGGAACCACACTCCCGTTGCGTGCAATCGGGAGAACAGGGCTCACAGGTATTATCTTCGTTGCACTTGAGACCGTTCTGGCACAGGCCGTTGTCCAGGCACTGCTCGCCTACGCCCCCCGCACCGGCAACGAAGACATCGCAACCATGGCACAGGCACAATCCCACCAGCCAGGGCAGTATCGACAGCCTCATTTCAGAACCTCCCGCCCAGCGAAAACACCACTCCCCCTTCCGGCACCGGCACCGCCGACACTGCCGCATCGGCCGCCGAACCATCTTCGCCTGGAGCCAGCAGCCACAGGAGCACACCGGTGGTCATCAAGGTTGCTCCCACGGCCAATCCCGCGTACATGCAACCGGCCCAGGTAGTACTGGTACTGTAGGCGTCCAGGTTGCCGGCATGGTAGTCGTCTCCAGCCTTGGCCGCCAACCCGGCCGCCACCGCCCCGAAGACTCCCGCGCCCAGGCCGGTCCAGAATGCAACGTGGCCCCAGGTTGAACGGGACAGACCGGGATGTTCCCGGGCTTCGGCGGGTGGCTTTCCTGCACCAGCAGGCGAGACCGTATCCGTGGCTTGCCGGGGCGTGGGCTTTTCCGCCGTTGCTCGTTCCGCCGGCGCTGTCCCCAGGTTTGCTGTCGTTCTCTTCTCCACTGCCGGTATCTTCCCAGCCGCAGCCACAGGTGGTTTTTCACTACTACCCGGCCGAGTGCTGGCCAGGACTGGAGCTGTCTTCACCATCCTGAAGCGAACGGTACTCTTGGTACCCGCTTTCACCTTCACCGTCTTCCTGGCCACGCGGTATCCCGCCAATTCCACTTCCACAAGGTACTCGCCCGGT
>Ga0190359_1001306_pt1 | contig 15843 bp, 11 predicted proteins | sample 48721823_MG_FD_161269 | JGI IMG/M metagenome (GOLD analysis project Ga0190359, IMG submission 161269) | Hydrothermal vent microbial mat bacterial communities from Southern Trench, Guaymas Basin, Mexico - 4872-18-2-3_MG | ecosystem: Environmental > Aquatic > Marine > Hydrothermal vents >... | reverse complement strand
TAAAGTTTCAAATTCTTTTGCTTTGGTAAAAATACCTATAAAAAAGAAAGCTGCAATAGGGCCATAAAAGGCTGATCCTATTTTATTTACAATCTCGACAACAGTTTCACTACTGTTAACTATCATAAGGGCAAACATAGAAGTGAAAACACCCCATAAAATGGTGATAAAACGAGAATAAAACACTTTTTTTCCATCTTTAATTCTTTCCAAAGACGGAAAAAGTTTTATTAAAAAATCCTCCCAAGTTGCTGCACTAAGAGAATTAATAGCTGAATCAAGGGAAGACATTGAAGCTGCGAAAATACCGGAAACAACTATACCCAAAACGCCAGCGGGTAAATATGTTTTAAAAAAGAGAGGCATTGCATAATCCGGCGAAAGGTTAGAAAGTTTAAATGCAAAAGAAGAATCTTTCTTTAAAAAAAGTAAAAACAAAACACCCACTGCTGAATAGGTTAAAACCAAAGGAAATCTTAAAAAAGAATTAAAAACAAGGGCTTTTTTTGTTTCCATATCATTCTTTGTGCTTAAAAGTCTTTGAGCTTGACTTTGATCACATCCATAATAAGATATATAAAGAAAAAGTCCTCCAAAAAGCATAGGGAAGAATCCAAAATTTTCTCCATCTCCCAAACCGGTTTTAGTAAAATAAAATACTTTTAATTTATCAACCGATAAAGTGTGAACCCCAGAAAAATCCCAACTTAAAAGATTTAAAAGTACATAAATGGAAATTATGGAAGAAATCCATAAGATTATCAGTTGAATAATATCAGAATATATGTCAGCCTTTATTCCACCTACAGAAGTGTATAAAAGGGAGACAAAAGCAGTCAAAATAATCGTAATTTTTATATCAAGATTTAATGCAACGGATGTAACATAAGAGGTCGCAAGGAGAGCCACTCCAGAAGCAAGAGACCTTGATATTAAAAAAACAAAGCTTAAAAGAGACCTACTAAAAGATCCGAACCTTTGCTCTAAATACTCATAAATACTGATTTTTAATTTTTTTCTATAAACCGGAATAAGAACCAAAATTATTACAATCATAGCAAGAGGAACAGCAAACTCATATTGAAGCCATTTAAGCCCCCCTCCTCTTTTTATAGCTATAAAAGCTGGTACCCCCACCAAACTAATTGCACTAACTTGGTTTGCTACAAGAGAGGAACCTACCTGCCAGTATTTCAGAGTTTTTCCTGCAATATAATAATCTTCCTGATTTTTCTGTTTTTTCCCTATTATATAACTTATTCCCACAACAACAGACAAATAAATAAAAATTACAATCCAATCATAGATTGTCATTCTTCCCTAAAAGGCTATTTCTAATTTCTTTATAATGTTTTAAAAGTTCTTCTGCAATCTCAAAGGCTTTCTTCACATCACCGGATGTAGGTGTATGTTTTGCGAATTTGACAAGATCTGAAAATTCAAAAAATGAAATAAGGTTGTTTTTTAAATTAGTATCTATCTCTTCTGTAAAATCTCTTCTAAATTCATAAGTCGTCTTATCTATATAATTCTTTTTATAATAAATTGATAAGAACTTTCTTATAACATCCGTTATATCATAATAAAACTCCTTTATTAATCCTCTTCCTGTATAGTTTTCTCTCTTTATTCTTTCCAGTTCTTTCTCAAAAAACTCAATAGGATCTATTTCCTTTTCCCAGAGCTTTTGCTCTTCTTTTTTAATGTTCTTTTTCTTTAATCTTTTAACAATCACAATAATAAGAATTATCAGGGACACTAATAACAGAACCATAAAAAGAAAAGGAAAAGGAGTCCACCCTGTTTCAAGCCCCTTTTGAGGAGGAATAATATCACTTATTTTGTCCCCTTGGGAAATCATCTTTATTTTTATAGGTTTTCCTTTTATGATAATAGTATACTCCTTTCCTCTTTTATCTTTGACTTTTACTTTTATATCCGGAAGTTTTTTCAGATTTATAGAGAAAATCTGATATTCTCTTAAAATATTTATTTCCCTTTTTGAAATTTTATGATATTTATTCCGAATATAAACACCTTCTATTTTCTCATCTTCTATTGAAACAAGCCTTTCCCCCTCGGATAAATGCAAACAAACTTTTATTTTTATTAAATCTCCAATAATATAAGAATCTTTTTTATTTATGATCCTATTACTTGTTAGTTCTCTTGCAAAGGAGATGGATAAAAAAGTAATAATAATCAAAAAATACAATCTTTTTTTCATCTGACCTTTCTCTTCTCTCTAATTTTAAAAAATTTCAGCAAAATAGGAAAATAATCTTCTCCCGTAAAGATTTCCATAAAATCTGCTTTTGACAATAAAAAGGATTTTCTTACAGTATCAGAGTTTTTTTTCATCCTTCTTAAAAAACTTTCAAAAGAGCTTTTCCCCATATAAGCAATTTTACCTATTTCCATATCTTTTAAAGGTAAAACACCTACAATCTCAGGGGTTGCTTCAAACTTGTCCACAATACGAATTCCTATAACATCATGCTTTTTTGAGAGAATTTTTAAACCTTTTTCAAATTTATCGTTCTCATCAAAAAGAAAATCCGAAATAATAAAAATAATAGTTTTTCTCTTTAAAAATGAATTTATCTCTTCCAATGTTTTTGAGAAGTTTGTCCCTCCATCTTTTGCTTTGTAAGAAAGAATCTGCCTAACAATATTTAGAGAATGTTTTTTACCTTTATTCAAAGATATGTATTTTTCTACTCCATTGGAAAATAAAATCAAGCCTGTTTTATCATTGTTTTTCAAAGCCGCAAAAGTAAGAATACCTGCAATTTCTCCTCCTATCTCTCTTTTAGACTCCTCTCCGGAAAAAAATGTTGAATAGGAAGCATCATAAACAATTAAAACATTCAACTCTCTCGTTTCTTGAAAAACCTTTATATAAGGATAATTTTGTCTTGCAGTAACTTTCCAATCAATAAGCCTACTATCATCTCCAAATTGATAAGGCCTAACCTCAGAAAATTCTATACCCTGTCCTTTAAAAACAGAATGATATTCTCCACCAAAAATTTCATTTACTAACTTAACCGTCTTTATCTCAATTTTCCTTACTTTACTAATTATCTCTCCGACTGTTTTCATTTTATTACACAAGGATTTCTCTTTGATCTCCAACTCTTCGTGTAATTTCAAGATAATCCAAAAGTTCAAGGATAGGAACACTGTATTTTCTGCTCAACCCTGTAATCTCCTTAAAATCCTTGATTTTAAACTTCGGTTTGTGAACCTTCATTTTTCTTAATTCCCTTATTAAATATTGAAGATACTCATCATTGAGAAAAAAGCCACCTTTAACAGGTAAAATCTTTTTCTTTTCTATTAAAATATCAAGATATTTTTTTAAAAGCACTTTATCTATCCCCAATTCCTTTGAAAGACTATCTTCATCCATTGGGTTAAACTTTTCTTTTGAATAAATTTCTTCAAGTTCTCTCAGAATTTCTTCCTCTCTCTCTGTTAAAATATCCCCGCGACGTGTAAATACTCTGTCGGAATAAAACTCTATTTTCCCATCTTTTTCAAGTTTTTTTAATATGAATTTAAACAACCTGAAACTTTTTATCTGACTTTTCTTTTTTACCTCGGATATCTTAATTCCGAATCTTATTCCATTTTTTACCTCTCTCCTACTTATCACTTGCAATACCTTATTGTATAAAGATTCAAGAAAATCTCTTCTGATAAAAGAATAATTTTTTAAAGAGAGTAAAAGAATATCAGAGGAAAATTCATATTCCTTAATAATAAAATCCAATTTCTTTTTATTAAAATTAAGTAAAAGAAAATCTCCACCAATACCCCTTTTCCCGGAATATTTTATAAGAAAACTCAATCGTGCTTCTGTTGAAAAACTTTCCAATTCACCTATTTTTTCCAATATATTCTCTTTTAAATTAGAAAATTCATCAGTAAAAATAAAAACGATTCTCCCTTTACCTTCTTTTTTTCCTTTTTTGTTAAAGATAGTTATTTTCCCCGTCTTTAGTTTTATTTTTTTCTTCGTTGATAGAGCCGAGAAAATAAAATAATTATTATTATCTTTTATTTTTTTTAACTTACCCGAGACCTTTTCTTTTTTTTGTTTTAATAAAAATCTCCCATTATGCAAAAAAGAAGCTTCATCAATTTTAATTATAAGCTCCATTTGACTCTTCTCTTTTTACTTTTTTACTTTGGTAAAAATATCCCTTACTGCTGAGAGATCAAAACCTTTTCTGCCTAAAAAGGCATAGGTTAACTTTTTCCCCAATTCAACTCCGGGCTGATTGTAAGTGTCAAGGTTGAGGATCTCTCCGGCAATAGCTGTCTGCATTTCCATCATAATAAAAAACTCCCCTATACTTTCGGGAGAAATTTCCTCAAAAGTATAGGTAAAACTTGGTTTTCCATTTTTCGCAAGTGCAAGCTCTGTTCCTTTCTTTTCAGAGTCAATAAGCTCTGAGATTTTATGTCCTCTCAAATAAGAGGTTGAAGAATACCCTTCCAAGATTTCGGGAATCTTCATATCCTTTCTTTTATTTTTTACTTCAAGGAATCCAAATATTTTATCATGGGGTCCTTCCATATAAAGTTGGACTTGAGAATGTTGATCCACAGCACCAAGTGCTTTAACAGGGGTTTGTCCCCATCTTATTTCTTTCCCACTTTTATCATATCTTTTCCCCAAGCTCTCTGCCCATAACTGCCTAAACCAATCAGCAAGAAGATAGAGTTTTGAAGAATAGGGAAACATTACATATATATTTCTTCCCCTTTCAAAATATTCCAAAAGTATAACAGCAACAAGAGCTGCGGGATTTCCAAAAATATCTTTATTTTTAATCTTATTTAATACAGCTTCTGCCCCTTCAAGAATTTTTCTTGAGGAAATACCGGTAAGTTCTGCAGGCAATAAGCCAACAGAGGTTAATACGGAAAACCTCCCTCCTACATTTTGAGGTATAGCAAAAGTTATGTATCCCTCTTTTTTTGCTATTTTCAAAAGGTCTCCTTTTTCAGGATCAGTAATAACTATAATTCTTTCCGAAGCTTTTTCCTTCAATTTTTCGTCAAAAGCATCTTTTAAAATCATAAATTGTGAGATTGTCTCAGCAGTTGAGCCGGATTTTGTTATAACAACAGCTATTGATTTTTCAATTTCGACCTTTTCAAAAAACTCTGAGATTGTTTCAGGGTCCACATTTTCGAGAAAAAGCACTCTTGGCTTTTCAAAGATATTGTTATAATAAGGTAAAAGAGCTTGGGATATTGCTTGAATTCCCAAGGAAGAGCCACCAATTCCCACTATTATAATGTTCTCGTAGGAAAAAGATAAACTCTTCACAAAAGATTCTATCTCCTTAACCAATGAAAAATCAGAAGGCAAATTCAAGAAGGAAAGTTTACCTTTCTCATGATCCTCAATAATAGCATCTATTGCTTTTGAAACATTATCTTCATATTTTTTAATGTCAGATCTATCAAGACCGTTCTCTCCTATCACATCCTTTAAAACATAAGTGTAATCCACTGAAATCATTTTTCCTCCTTTTACCCCCTATTTTAACAACAAAACCTTTTCTCTTCAAATAATAGTTAAGTATTTGGGCAATTTTTATAAAGATTTTTTAGTAAAGCCCGTATTTATTAAAAAATTCAGAATATTTTATGAGAGTTTCTCTTGGCTTCCTCTATAATATCGCTTCATGAAGTTTATTGAGCGTACTAATCAATTTCTTATGCTGAGCATCGATTTCCATAATATTAACACTTATTTTGTTACTCCATTACATCAATTCATAAATCTCAATACTAATAGAAAACAATCTTACTATTTATCAACTCTTACAAACCTAAAATTAAGGTTGCTAAATTTTACCATTCGTAGTAGTATATTTACGCTGGTGATTAAATGAAGCAAAAAATTAAAATATTGTTTTTTCTTTTTTTTTCTATAGGACTAATAATTCTCCTTATCTTCAAACCTCTTAAAAAAAGGGATATGAACATTACAAGATTAAAATGGGAAATAAAAGCATCACATCAAAAATTTTCCTACAAAACAAAAGAAAATGAAGAAATAAACATTGAAATATCGGGAGAAAAAATATTTTTAACTAAAAACAAAAAAGCTTTTTCATTTAATGGAATTATGTTAACAAAAGGAGAAAAACTTACAAAAATAGTAAAAAAGAAAGGAACATATCTTCTATATTTCTTTATTTTTCAGTCAAAACAAAGGACTAAAAAAGGGAAGCTCGTCTTCAACCACATAAGAAAAGGAAAACAAATAAAAACATTATCAATAAAAGAAATCAATAAATTAATCCCTGTCAAATATAAAATAAAATTAAAATATAATGATAAAATAGAAATTGTAAATAATGGAGATTCCTTTTTACTCATTTCTGATTTGATTTTCTACTCAGAAAGAACAAAAGCACAGTATATTTTCCTCATAGGAGTAGATACATTGAGAAGAGATTCAATAGGAATTTATAACAAAAAGAATGGTGCTACTCCATATATAGATGAATTTTCAAGGGATTCAGTGGTTTTTGAAAATGCGTTTGCTCCTTCTCCTTGGACACTCCCGTCATTTGCTTCTGTTTTCACAGGAACGAAACCAGATACTCATCTATGCAATTATCCGAGAGACAAAATACCAGAAAAAATCCCAACTCTTTTTGAAATTTTAAAAGAAGAATTCATTACAATAGGCTTTACAGGAGACTATTTTTTATACACAAAAAAAGGTTTTTCCCGAGGTTTTGATCTCTACGAAGAAACACATGACGATGGCATAAAAAGGAACGCCTCAAAAGAACTTTTTGACCAAACCAAAAGATTTATAAAAACATTGGGACAAGATAAAAGAGTTTTTTTCTTCCTACATACATATCAGATACACAATCCATACTTCCCCGAAATCAATTTAGCAAAAGAGTACTACAAGAAAAAACATGGTAATAAATACAAATTATTATACTTTAACCCTATAAAATTTATAAAAGGAGGAAAAGAGATCGGAAAAAGTGTTGGTAATAATAAAAGAGAAGAAATAAAAGCTGTTTACAATGCTGGAGTTTATACCTTTGATTACAGATTTGGAGAATTCATCAGTTTTTTAAAAAAAGAAGAAATTTATAAGAAATCTTTAATCATACTCTTTTCAGACCATGGCGAGGAATTTGAAGACCACGGATGTTGGAAACACGGACATTCACTTTATAATGAACTTATAAAGATCCCTCTTATTATAAAACTACCTAAGAACAAAAAGGCAGGAGAAAGAGTAAAATATAATGTTTCCCTAATTGACATTTATCCTTTTTTAATCTCCTATTTTAAGAAAGACATACCAAAAACAGTCGAAGGTGAAAATCTGTTTTTACCCCAAAAAAACAGAATAATAGAATCCTATTTATATCCTTTTGCTGTAAGAAAAAAAATACCCGGAAAAATCGCATTGATTAAAGATAAATACAAAATCATATATAGCCAACAATTAAATGCTAAACAAAAAGCTTTTTTTGTTCACCCCCCTCGATATAAGAAACTTGAGTTTTACAATATACTCTCAGATCCGAACGAACAAAAAAACATTTTAAAACATAGCAATAAAACTGTTCAAGAATTTTTAAAAATACTAAAGACCAAAAAATTTAAGAAAAGGAAAAAAAGAAATTATGAAGATATAAGAAAGAGACTTAGGACAATAGGTTATCTTGACTAAATACAGTAAAAGATGTAAATTATAGCCCAAAGGAGAAAACAAATGAAAAACGAAAATAAAGAGTTAAGAAGTACTACAATCCTTGCATTAAAAAAGGATGGAAAAACAGTAATAGGTGGAGACGGACAGGTTACTCTCGGCAACACAATCATCAAAAGTAATGCACAAAAAGTAAGAAGGCTTTACAAAGAAAAAGTTCTTGCTGGCTTTGCCGGAGCAACTTCAGACGCTTTCACTCTGTTTTCAAAATTCGAAGCGAAACTCGATGAATACAGAGGAAATCTGAGAAGAGCAGCCGTTGAGCTTTCGAAAGATTGGAGAATGGACAAATACTTAAGAAGATTGGAAGCTCTTCTTTTGGTAGCAGATAAGGAAACTATTTTCTTAATTTCTGGGACAGGAGATCTTATAGAGCCTGAAGATAATGTAATTGCAATAGGTTCAGGAGGTCCTTATGCTCTTGCAGCCGCAAGAGCTCTTCTAAGAAATACTAACTTAGACGCAGAGGAAATAGTTAAAAAATCATTAAAAATTGCATCAGAGATCTGTATTTATACTAATGAGAATGTAATAGTAGAGGTTTTATAATGAAAAACGGAAATTTAGATGGTTTTTATAAAAGACAGGAGCTAACACCAAAGGAAATTGTTGAGGAGCTTGACAAATATATTGTTGGTCAGGCGGATGCAAAGAAAGCTGTGGCAATTGCTCTCAGAAATAGATATAGAAGGAAGCTCCTTCCAAAAGAGATAGCAGATGATATTGCACCTAAAAATATTTTAATGATAGGACCCACCGGGGTTGGCAAAACTGAAATCGCAAGAAGACTTGCTAAACTAACATCTTCTCCTTTCCTAAAAATAGAAGCATCAAAATTCACTGAAGTAGGATATGTGGGAAGGGATGTTGAAACAATGATAAGAGATTTGACAGAGATTTCCGTTGATATGGTAAAATCCCAAAAGATAAAAGAGATAAAGAAAAAAGCAGAGCAAAAAGCAGAGGAAAAATTACTTGATATCTTATTGCCCCAACCAAAGTTCATTGCAGAAGAAGGAAATGAAGAATTTGAGAAAAAGGTTGAAAGATGGAAAAAGACGAGAGAAAAGTGGAGAGAAAAATTAAGAAGCGGAGACCTTGATCAAAGGAAAGTTGAAATAGAAGTAAGTGAAAAAAGCATAAAACCTTTGGAAATATTTTCCAATACAGGCCTTGAAGAAATCGGAATTTCAATTCAGGGAATCTTCCCGGATATGTTTCCCAAAAAGACAAAGAAGAAAACTATGACTGTTTCGGAGGCTAAAAAGTATCTTCTTGAAGAAGAAGAAAAAAGTATGATTGACATGGATGAAGTTATAAAAATAGCTCTTGAACTTGTAGAGCAAACCGGGATCATATTTCTCGATGAAATAGATAAAATAGCAGGAAGAGAAGGAGGAAGAGGACCTGATGTAAGCAGAGAAGGAGTTCAAAGAGACCTTTTACCTCTTATAGAAGGAACATCTGTTTATACAAAATATGGAATAGTAAAAACAGACCACATACTCTTCATAGGAGCAGGTGCGTTTCACGTTTCAAAACCCTCTGATCTTATACCTGAACTCCAAGGAAGATTCCCGATAAGAGTTGAACTTCATCCATTAGGAGAAGAGGAATTTGTAAGAATTTTAACAGAGCCAAAAAATGCTCTTACCAAACAGTATATTGCACTAATGAAAACAGAGGAAGTAGAGGTCGAGTTTAAGGATGAAGCTATTCATGAAATAGCTAAACTTGCTGAAAAGGTTAATCAGGAAACCGAAAATATAGGAGCAAGAAGACTTCACACAATTATAGAAAAGGTAATGGAAGAGATTTCTTTTAATGCACCGGAACTACGAGGGAAAAAAATTGTGATAGATAAAAAGTACATAGATGAAAGATTAACCGGAATAGTGGAAGATCAGGACCTTTCAAAATACATACTGTGATAAGAGAAAAAAGATTTTTATTTCTATTTATTTTTACTCTATTTCTCAGCTTTTGCGGAGAAAGAGGCCCCTTAATAATCAAACCATTGCCCTTTCCTCCGGCTCCTAATAAAGTAAAGTTATCTCAAAGAGGAAATAAGATACTCATAAAAATCTCATACCCTGATAAACTCGAGAGCGGAGAACCTCTTAATTCTCTTTCTAAAATTGTAATAAAGGGATACATAATGAAACAAAAAGAGGAAGAAACAGAGAGTGCTCCTATAAAAAAGACTGTTTTGTATGAAAAAGAAAATGTAAAAATTAAGGATGGAAACTTTTTTGCAGAGTTTACTCCTTCTACATGCGGAGAACTTATATTAAAGATTTATTCTTATAATAAAAAGCTTGAATCAAAAAGTAAGGAAATAAAATTTACTATATTAGAATCAAAGCCATCCCCAAAAATAATCTCAAAAGTAATTACAGATAACAAAATTAATTTTAAATGGGAAAGTGAAGAAGACTTTGAAGGTTTTTATATTTACAAAAATGACATAAATAAATTTTACAAAAAACTTGATAGTGAAGCCACAGAATTTAATGATAACTTAAAAACTGAAGAAAAGACAGTATACTATCTTTCGGGAATCATAAGAGAAAGTAACCTTGTAGAAACAGCTCTCTCAAAGCCTATAGTCTTTCTTTTTAAAGATAAAACACCTCCTTCTCCTCCAGAAAACATAAGGTACTTAGTATCACCGGAAGGGCTTCTCATAATTCAGTGGAACAAACCTCAAGATAAAGATATAAAAGGATATTCAATTTTCATGAGCACTAATGGCAAAATATACAAAAATATTATTAATAATGAACTTACAAAGGAAAACAAATTTATCTTTAAAAAGAAAATTAAAAAGGTGAGAACTTACTATTTTTACATAATCGCTGTTGATAAATCAGGCAATAAAAGCAAAAAATCAAAAATCACAAAAATTAGGTTTTAAGTTGAAATTTTTTGTCTATTGTAAAGAGTTAAAAAATTGCTTTGAAATAAAAGATTTCAAAACAAAAAAGGGAGTAAAAGAAACTCTCCTTTTAAAAGATTGTACTCCTTATATTCCTGCTCATTTTTTAGAAGATATCCCCATTTACACATTACACCCTGCTTCCTTAAATCTAAAGGATAAAAAAAGAATAAAGATTAAAATAGGTTTTTTCTGCAAAAAGAAAGAACTTCTTTTTTCTCTTGCAGTTGAAGAGCATTTTCATATTCTCAATCCTATTATTATAAAAGAGGAAGATTTCTTTGGTAAACCCCACTCGATTACAATTCACAATGATGGGAAAAGAGTATTAAAACATTCCTTTTATCCAAAAAGAGGAAAACTTGACTTTTATACTCTGATTGATAAAATATTCTTTGAGTTTTTGCAGTTTGATACTATTTTTGATAAAAAATTGGTAATAAGTTTTAGAAAGGAGGAAAGATGAAGATTTTTCTTGATACCGCAAAAATTGAGCATATAAAAAAAGGTGTTGAATACGGGATAGTTGATGGTGTAACTACAAACCCTACTCTTATTGCAAAAGAAGGGTTTAACGATTACAAAGTTGCGTTAAAGGAAATCTGTGATATAGTTAAAGGACCTGTTTCTGCTGAGGTCGTCTCCCTTGAAAGCAAAGGAATGATCAAAGAAGGTGAAGATTTATCAAAAATAGATGAGAACATAGTTATTAAAATTCCTGCCACTTTCGAAGGACTAAAAGCTGTCAAAGAACTAAACAGCATGAATATAAAAACAAATGTAACACTTATCTTTTCCCCTTCGCAAGCTCTACTTGCTGCAAAAGCTGGAGCAACTTTTGTAAGTCCTTTTGTAGGAAGATTGGATGATATAAGTACAGCAGGAATGGAAATGGTAAGTCAAATTGTAGACATTTTTAATAATTATCTTATAGAAACCCAAATAATCGTTGCTTCTGTAAGGCATCCCTTACATTTTGTGGAAGCTGCTTTAATGGGAGCAGACATTGCCACAATTCCTTTCACGGTTTTAGAAAAATTGATGAAACACCCACTTACAAATATAGGGATAGAAAGATTTTTAAAAGATTGGGAATCTGTAAAAAAATAGAATATGAAAAGACTCATAAAAATTAGCGCTTTTTTTTTGCCATATTTTTAATAATATTTCTTTCCTTAGTAGGATGGCAAAAAATTTTTTCAAAAAAAGTCAGTAATTATTTAGGAGAAGTAAAAGACATCAAATATAGTTATATTCCTCTCAAAATAAATTTATTTCATATTAAGAAGAAAGGAGATAATTTTTCTTTCAAAGCTCTTACATCAGAAATTAAGCTCGAGGATTTTAGATTTTTCCCATTTAAACCTTCTATTTATTTAAACTTAAACAAACCGGAAATAATACTGAATCTTACGAAAACAAAAAAAATAGAAAGTGAAGGAAAAATAAATTTTCCATCGGCGGATTTCCGGGGAAAGTTTACAGAGGGAAGTTTAAAACTCTTAATGGAAGGGGTTAAAATAGAAGTAAACAAAATGGATGGAGAATTTAAAAAGATTGAAAAAACAATGATAATGAAATTATCTTCAAAAGAGCTAATATTAACAATAAATGATACCTACAAAATATCGGGGTTTGGGGAACTAAGCTTTTCTATAAGCAATAGTGGGAAATTAAATTTTAGAAAGATAAAATTATACTCCGGTAATCTATATTTCACAGGAAGAGGAAGAATTTACCTGGGGGAAAAAACAAAATATTCATTCACTCTTCTTCCTCAGGGAGAATTAACTCAAATTGAAAAGGATTTTTTATTACCTTTTATCTTTGAAGGAATGGGAAATGGAGAAGTAAAAATTTTCAGTGATTCAAAAGGAAAATCAAGAACAATTGTAACAGTTTTTGGGAAAAACGGTAAAATAGGAAATTTAAAAATAAAAGAAATTTCAGCTAAAATAGATATTTCAAAAAATATAAAATTCAATATAAAAATGAAAGACACCTTCATTGAAGGATCAATCAATAAAGATATAATGAACTTAAGTTTAAATAAAATGTACTTTAATGATTTTTTAAATTTGTACGAGTATTCTTTACCTTTTGAATCTTTATGTGATGCAAATGTAAAAATGAATTTTAAAACAAACAGATTAACAGGAAGTGCTTTCTGCAATGACAATTTTTCCGAGAGAAATCCTCTCAAATTAAAAGGGAAAATTATTTTTTCTTACAATATAAATAAAGAACTTTTATCCGTAAAAGCTGAAAAGATCTTCAGCGAAGAGGACTCCTTTTCCTATAATTCCATTATAAATTTTAAAAGGGAAAGATATGAAAATTTTAATTTTTCCGGAAATTTTAAAAGTCTAAAAAAGTATTTAAATCCTATTTTCTTCTTTACTGAAATAGATTTTTCTCCTTGGAACCCTGAAGCAGATGGAACTGTCATTTTAAAAGGAAAAGGAAGTTTTTTGAATCCTGAACTGGATCTTTCCCTTAATTTCAGAGATTTTCTTTCTCAAGGAGTTTATATAGGAAAACTTAAAGCAAAACTAAAAACAAAAGATAAAATCACAAAGGGTAATTTTTCATTTTCAGGTATTAAATACTCAGGCTATGGAAACATAAAAGCTGATAAAAAGCTATCTGAAATCAATCTCTTCGTAAAAAAGGCAGATATAAAAGGAATCAATAAAATTCTCGAACTCGAGCTTCCTATAGGAGGGATTGGAGAAGGAAAATTTGAAATCAAACTTTTTGACAAAGAACAATTTGAAGTAAATGGGAATGTTAAAGGAGACTTATTTACTTATGGAGAGATGAGATTTAAAAATTTTTCAGCTAAAATTAAAAATATTCAAAATAGCAGTTCAGGAGAATTTTCCTTGAAAAACATTGACGCTACCTACAATGGAGGAAAAGTAAAAGGTTTTTTTACGCTTAGCTATGTTAACAAAAAATATGATTCTTTCAACATTGATATCTCAGGAAAAAGCATAAAGGTAAGTTCTTACATAAAGAAATTTTCAGGAGAAACAGATATCCAAATAAAAGGAAAAGGGAAATTCGCTAAAGATCCACTTCTGATATCAGGCAAAATAGATAGGTTTCAAGGGGTATCCCCCACAGAAATACCATTAATATTCAATGGTATAATCATTCCTTTTGAAAGCTCCATTCAATTAAATCTAAAAATAAATTCAGAAGATAACAAACTTTCAACAAAAATAAAGGGGGAAGTTAACCGGGAGAATGAAAAGCTACAATTAGACATGCTTTTAAACACAAAAGATATAAACTACATTCTTCCCTGGAAATATAATGTGGGAGAATTGAATCTTTCCTTAAATGTTTCAGGGAATTATGAAACTCCTGTTTTCAATGGTTTTATTACAGCAAAGGGAGATACCTTGGTAATTCCAGATTATTCCCAAAGTATAAATAATTTTGATATTCTAGCAATCATTAGATCTAACAATATTACAATTTCTAAATTCAAAGGAATTCTTGGTGGAGGTGAAATATCCGGAGGAGGCATAATAAAACTTAAAGGGACCGAAATAAAAGACTTAAATATTAATTTTCAGGGAGATTCACTAAAATTAATGCCAATGGAAAGAGTTAAAGGGATAGCTGATGCAAACATAAACTTGAAAAAAGAGGGAGATAGCATAAAAGTCAATGGAATTATCTCTGTAAACGAAATGGAGTGGCAAAGAGAATTTGAAGAAGGGATAAGTTTTTCCTCTTCTCCTGAACCGATAGGAGAACAGAATGATTTTATGAAAATATTTAATTTTGATGTAAATTTTGTATCAAAAGGAAATTCCTGGGTAAGGAATAGCTTATTTGAAGGGGAGATTAAATACGATTTTCATATAAGAGGAAATTACCTAAATCCAGTTATAATAGGAAACATAAAAATCAAAAAAGGTTTTATGTTTTTCTCAGACCAAAAGTTTAATATTATTAAAGGGAATCTTATTTTTGATAATCCTTACTACATAAATCCACGACTGAATATAATCAGTGAAAGTTACATAAAGGATTATAGAGTTAATTTTTCAGTAAAAGGCTATTATGATCATCCGGTTCCTGAACTGACCTCCTCCCCTCCATTGCCACCCCAAGAGGTTCTTACATTAATAGCCATGGGAGAATCATACAGAAGGAGCTATTCAAGTGAAATAGCTAATATGCAAAGTTCCTCTACTCTAATTGCCTCATCGTTTACCGGAATAATTAACTCCCTTACCCCAAAAAAGTTCAGACCGGATATTATTCGTGTATATCCTTTTATTAATGCTTCATCCTCTGAGCCATCTCCTCGAATTGCAGTAGGAAATAAAATAGCAAAAAACTTATTCGTAATATACACTTTTGACCTGACAAATCAAAATAACTACATGGTATACGGAGAATATTCTCTTTCAAGAAATATCTCTCTTATTGCCTACAGGGATGAAAATGGGTATTATAGTTTGGAATTCAGGATAGTTAGAAGGAAAAGATGAAAAGATTTTTAAGAAAATTCTTAATTACAATCCTATTCTTCTTGTCTTTATCTTTTCTCTATTCTTCGGTGCCTTGGGAACTCTGTCTAAATAGAAAAATCAAAACATTAGTAATTAATCTTAAAAAAGGAGAGATTGGAAAAGCAGACATAATAAAAATTCTTTCAACAAAAAAAGGAGAAACATTCTCCATAAAAAAAATAGATCGGGATTTAAAAAATCTCTTATCTCTGGGATTATTTAGTGATATTAAGATCTCTGCTATAAAAGAAGGAGATGGGTGCAAAATTCAGATTAATTTCAAAAATTTTAAGATGATAGATCAAATCCACCTTTCTTTTTACAACTTTAAAATAGACAAAGATTTAAAGCAATCTTTGTATAAAAGATTAAGAGAAGAATTGGAGGAAAAGGTTTTTTCAAAAAGGAAAGTTGAAAAAATAATTAAAAATACAAAAAAAATAATAGAGGAAAATGGTTATCTTGTGAATAAAAACAAACTCATACTCGGAAGAATAAAAGGGAAAAATGTTCTAAGAATATTTTATAAAATAGAAGGCAAAATCATTACCGAAAAAATTGCCTTCAAAGGTTTAACAAAAAGTGATATCTTG
>Ga0190359_1001305_pt1 | contig 15845 bp, 11 predicted proteins | sample 48721823_MG_FD_161269 | JGI IMG/M metagenome (GOLD analysis project Ga0190359, IMG submission 161269) | Hydrothermal vent microbial mat bacterial communities from Southern Trench, Guaymas Basin, Mexico - 4872-18-2-3_MG | ecosystem: Environmental > Aquatic > Marine > Hydrothermal vents >... | reverse complement strand
GCGAATATTTAGGTGCTGTTAGAATTGATGGCAGATTGCTACCATCACATGGAGAAAATGGATTCCTGTATTGCTGGGACCTCCATATGCAGCCTGATCCAAATGGATTCTATCCAAATCCATATTTAATAAAATATGATATATGGAAAGAGGTCGGCTGGAGATAGTGATGAAGGGATTTATTTTTACTATTGACTAATGGTTGATGGCAAAATGAACGTGCACCCCCTATTTTTAAGACTTGAATTCCTTTAAAGTTACTTTATTTTTGAATAGATACAGTCCTTTGGTTCCCAAACTCCTGTTTGGGAACCCCATATGTATTAAAAACTCTGTTTTGATTGAGCATTACTTTTGTACGGAGGCGCATCAGCGTCGCTTTTAAAAGCGGCAACATGCTAGCGCAATCCATAAAAAGAAAATACCTATATTTTTACTCGTCCTGAGCACTGGATTTATAGTTCTGTAAGGAATTATATTTTGGATGATAAACCTGTTATTAAGGTGAATAAAAGTTTGGTTATTTGATATATAGAAACAGAGTTTCTTTTAAGCCTCGTTCCCAAACTGGAGTTTGAGAACGAGGTGGGAAGCTCGTAGGGCTAAGGTTCGAGCACCTAGACTGCCGGGCTAGTGCCCAACCCTCCATCCATTTCTTCAACCCATTACCTCAACCTCTCTATATCCCCTCTTCCAAATACTCTCAACTCCATCAGGGGAGTACCATGTTGGTTCCGTTTTCCATAGAATTTTAAAATAATCTGTTGACAACCTAAATATTTATTTGTATATTTATACAATTTTATGAATAAAGATACAAAACAAATACGCCAATCTCTTTTAAAAGAAATCGTAAAAGATAGATGGATTGGCGACCAGAATCACCTTCTTAATGAGTTAGAAAAACAGGGCGTTAAAACAACGCAAGCCACCATATCCAGAGATCTTCAGGAAATGGGATTTGCAAAGGTAAGGCTTGGCCCTGGTATGTATAAATATGAGTTGATCGGAAAAAAGTCAAGGTCTGTCTTAACCAAACAGCTTAATATTCTTTTTCAGAATTTTGTAGTAGATATAAAGGGCACAAACAACATGATCCTGATAAAAACCTCACCTGGAAATGCAAACAGCGTTGCAAGTCTTGTAGATAATCTGGAGATGCCAGAGGTTCTAGGAACAATTGCTGGAGACGATACGATCCTTGTTGTTGTTGAATCCAGCAAAAAGAGAGAAATTGTGAAAAAGGAGTTTGAGAAGCTTATGGGAAAACTACCTGAAGGCAAAAAATATGAGTAGGGTTGTACTGGCATATTCAGGAGGACTGGACACATCTGTTATTTTAAAATGGCTCACCGAGAAAGGATATGAGGTTGTTGCATATATTGCAGATGTGGGCCAGAATGATGATTTGGATTCTGCCAGAAGAAAAGCATTAAGAACAGGAGCAGTAAAGGTCTATGTTGAAGACCTGAAAGAAGAGCTTGTAACTGATTATATATTTCCTGCAATAAAGGCAAATGCTGTCTATGAAGGGAGGTACCTGCTGGGTACATCTCTGGCAAGACCGCTCATTGCAAAACGTCAGATAGAAATTGCACATTTAGAGAAGGCCGAATATGTGGCGCATGGAGCAACCGGTAAGGGAAATGATCAGGTAAGATTTGAGTTGAGTTACTATGCTCTGGATCCAGGGATAAGGGTTATTTCACCATGGAAGGAGAAAGAGTTTCTTTCCGAATTTCAGGGACGAACAGATATGATTAATTATGCAAAAAAGCATAACATCAAAGTTGAGGCATCAATAGATAAACCATACAGTGAAGATGCAAATCTGATTCATGTCAGTCATGAATCGGGAATTTTGGAAGATCCAAAGAGAGGAGCCGAAGAGAATGTTTACTCGATTACCATCAGTCCGAAGGATGCACCCGATACCGAAACATTGATCGAGATTCATTTTAAAGATGGCATTCCGGTAAAGGTTGTTGATCAGACCAACAATGTAACAAAATCAAGACCGCTTGAACTCTTTATGTATCTCAATAAACTCGGCTCAGAGAATGGGATAGGGAGGATCGACATTGTAGAAAACAGGTTCGTGGGGATCAAGAGCCGTGGAATTTACGAATCTCCAGGCATGACTATCCTTCATACAGCACACATGGACATAGAGGGAATTGCAATGGATAGAGAGGTCATGAGGCTTCGGGATATGTTGACTCCAAAATTTTCTGAGATAATCTACAATGGTTTTTGGTTTTCTCCTGAAATGGATTTTTTAATGGCAGCAATAAACAAGAGTCAGGAAGTGATAGATGGGATAGTATATCTGTCGCTCTATAAGGGTAATGTAACTGTTCTGGGCAGAGAATCACCAAGCTCACTCTATGACAGAGAACTTTCGAGTATGGATATTGAGGGCGGTTTCAATCAGCAGGATTCAAAGGGATTTATCAACATTCATGCAATTCGCCTGAAGGCACACAATGCTATAATGAGACGACAGGGTAAGAGGGTGACAGACTTCATGAAAAGTTTAGTATGAAACTCTGGGACAGAAGATTTAAGGATAGAGAAGATATTCCAATACTGGAAAGGTTCAACTCATCTATTGAAAAAGATCGCTTCCTCTGGCAGGAAGAGATCGACTCATCGATTGGTTACGCAAAGGCGCTTAGAAAGGCAAAGATATTAACAAAAAAAGAAGCAGATGAGACTGTCACTGGACTCTATAAGGTTAAAAAGCGGATTAAAAATGGTGAGGATATCACACGATTCGAGGATATCCATTCTGCTGTTGAACTAATGCTTATTGAAGAGATCGGCCAGACTGGTAAGAAGATTCACACTCAGAGAAGCAGAAATGAGCAGGTAGTTACAGATGAAAGGCTGTATCTTAAAAAAAAGATTCCTCTACTGATTGAGGCCATTAAAAGAGTTCAGGCTTCCGTAATAAAACTTGCAGAGAATAATTTTGATATAGTAATGCCTGCCTATACTCACCTCCAGCAGGCACAGTGTGTGCTTTTTTCTCACTATATAATGTCTCTTTTCTGGTCTCTTCAACGCAGCGTAGAAAGAGTCAAGGACCTGTTAAAACGAGTAGATAAACTGCCTTTGGGTTCGGGTGCTCTGGCAGGTACAACTCTTGCAATCGACAGAAAATATCTATGCAAGATTATTGGTTTTCGTTCAGAAACTGAAAACTCTATCGACGCAGTTTCAGATAGAAGCTTTATCCTCGAAGCGCTGTTTGTATTTTCTGTGATTCTTATGGATCTGGGACGATATGCAGAAGATTTTATAATCTTCTCATCCAGCGAGTTCGGGTATTTAATACTAGATGATTCAATTTCCACCTCAAGCAGTCTCATGCCTCAGAAGAGAAATCCAGATTTTCTTGAACTTGTGCGGGCCAGTTCGGGTTCTGTTTTTGGAAATTTTGTTCATCTATTTACTGTCTTGAAAGGTATTCCCTTGACCTACAATAAAGATCTTCAAGAGGACAAGGTCCCACTCTATAATGGAGTGGAGAGCACGCTCCAAACACTTGAAGTCTTTGATGTTATCTTAAATAATATAAAGCTAAATAAAAAACGAATACATAGCAACATTGATCCCTCCGTATTTGCCACAGATATGGTAGACTATCTTGTCAATAAGGGAATTGCTTTCAGAGAGGCATATGATATTGTTGGAGAGATTATATGTCATGTTGAGAATATAGGGAAGAGGTTAAATAAAATTAAGATTGATGAGCTTAGAAAGTTCAGCCCGCTTTTTGATGATGATCTATTCAATATTTTTGATCCTGTCCGTTCTATAAAACAGAAAAAGAGTGGAGGTTCAACCAATCCTGAGGAGGTAAGAAGGCAGATTGAGAGCGCTAAAAAAATTATTCAGTAATAAGACCGCCATCTATCTTACTATTTTTTACTTATAAGATATTGTTACTGGCGGATTTTTTTAAGTAAAGCTGAGAGGAGAAATAGAGATGGAAGCAGTGCTTGTTATGGAGGATGGAACAGTCCTCAGAGGGGAAGGGTTCGGAGCACGGGGTACAGCTATTGGTGAGGTGGTTTTTAACACAGGAATGACTGGTTATCAGGAGATACTTACTGATCCATCCTATAAAGGGCAGATTGTCGCAATGACCTATCCTCATATTGGCAATACAGGCATCAATAGTGATGATTCTGAATCTAAAAGGCCGTGGGTGGAAGGATTCATAGTTCGGCAGTGCTGTATGGAACCGAGTAATCATAGATCACAGAAGAGTTTGAATGACTATCTTATAGAAAATAATATCTGTGGAATTCACAAGATAGATACCCGCTTGTTGACCCGACATATCAGAGAAAAAGGTTCTATGATGGGGATCATCTGTTCAGAGGGTTTGACTGTTGATAAAATAAAGAGGAAATTGGAGACCCATCCTGGTATCGTTGGTAGAGATTTGGTAAAGCATGTCACAGTTAAGAAAAAGCAGAAATGGAAACAGGGAGCACCCCAGCAGTGGTATTATGAAAAAATCGCCCCCGCTATAGGAAAAACAAAAAGGATTGTTGCGTATGATTTTGGAGTAAAACACAGCATACTCAATTTAATGACCTCTCTTGGCATGGATGTTACTGTTGTACCTGCTTCGACCACGCCAGAAGAGGTCGAAGATTTGAATCCAGATGGTATTTTTCTTTCAAATGGCCCTGGAGATCCAGAGGGTGTTTGGTATGCTGTTGATGCTGTACGAATCCTTGTTAAACGCTATCCTGTATTTGGGATCTGCCTCGGGCATCAAATCCTAGCACTTGCCCTTGGTGCAAAAACTTACAAGTTGAAATTCGGCCACCATGGGTGCAACCATCCAGTAAAGGAGAACAGAACAGGTGAGATAGGAATCACAGTTCAGAACCACAATTTTGCAGTAGAGGAAAAATCATTAAAAGGTACTGGTCTGGAGGTTACACATTTTAATTTGAACGATGGAACCGTTGAGGGTATGAGTCATTCAGATCTTCCGCTATTTTCTGTTCAGTTTCACCCGGAAGGTTCTCCAGGCCCACATGATGAATTATATTTGTTTGGAAAATTTTATGATCTGATGGAAGAGTGTTAATGCCGACCAGAGATGATATTAAAAAAATATTGGTCATTGGTTCTGGCCCAATTGTAATAGGCCAGGCCTGTGAATTTGATTATTCAGGTACCCAGGCGGTGAAGGCATTAAAGGCGCTTGATTACTCAGTGGTTCTTGTAAATTCCAATCCTGCGACCATAATGACAGATAAGGAACTTGCAGACAGAACATACATCGAGCCTATCAATTGGATGAGTGTTGCCAGGGTAATAGAGAAGGAGCGTCCCGATGCTCTTCTCCCCACTATGGGAGGACAGACGAGTCTGAATGTAACAGTAAAGCTTGCAGAAAAGGGCATTCTGGACAGATTTGGTGTTGAGCTGATCGGTGCAAAATTATGGGCAATACAGAAAGCTGAGGATCGGGAGTTTTTCAAAAAATCTGTCGAAAGGATTGGTCTTTCGGTGCCGCGCGGCAGCTTTGCAAAAAGCCTTGATGAAGCAAAGAGAATTGCATCTGAAATTGGATTTCCATTAATAATCCGACCCGCCTATACTCTCGGCGGTATGGGAGGAAGCATAGCCTACAATATAATTGAATATGAAGAACAGATAAAGTGGGGTTTAAAACACAGTCCCATTAATGAAGTTTTGATTGAAGAGTCTGTTATTGGCTGGAAGGAATATGAACTGGAGGTCATGAGAGACATAAAAGACAATGTTGTTATAATCTGTTCTATTGAGAATGTTGATCCAATGGGGATTCATACGGGTGATAGTATTACCGTAGCACCAGTGCAGACTCTGACAGACAGAGAATACCAGCGAATGAGAGATGCGGCAAAGGCGATCATCAGAGAGATTGGAGTTGAAACCGGCGGTTCAAATATTCAATTTGCAGTTAATCCAGAAAATGGAGATATGGTGGTGATCGAGATGAATCCCCGTGTATCAAGAAGTTCTGCACTGGCCTCAAAGGCAACAGGTTTTCCAATCGCCAAAATTGCAGCCCAGCTTGCCGTTGGACTCACACTGGATGAGATTCCCAATGATATAACAGGAACAACACCTGCTTCATTTGAACCAACACTGGATTATGTAGTTGTAAAGATACCAAGATGGAATTTTGAAAAGTTCCCACAAACAGAACCGATTCTTGGAACACAGATGAAATCAGTAGGTGAGGTTATGGCCATTGGAAGAACTTTTAAGGAGGCGCTGCACAAGGGACTGAGATCACTGGAAATAGATTGTTTTGGTATTGATTTTTCGTTCAGACAAATAAGCAAAAACAAGCTAATAGAAGATATAAGAAGGCCTTCTCCAAACAGAATATTTTATATAAGCGAATGTCTGCGAAAGGGAATTGATGTAGAGAAGATTTACAGATTAACAGGTATCGATCCATGGTTTCTCACACAGATCAATGAGATTATTTTTTTAGAGGAGAGGCTGAGGAGAGAGGGATTACGAAATAGAGAGCAGTTATTACAAGCAAAAAGAATCGGAATGTCTGACCGGAGAATATCCGCTCTTACTAAAATGGATGAGGAAAGCATTCGTAATATGAGAAAGAAGGAGGCCATCTGTCCGGTATATAAAACTGTAGATACATGTGCCTCCGAGTTTCCATCTGAGACATCTTACTTTTATGGAACATATGAAGAGGAGAATGAGTCCAGCAGAACAAAAAGAAAAAAAATAGTGATACTGGGAAGTGGTCCAAATAGGATTGGCCAGGGGATAGAGTTTGATTACTGCTGCGTTCATGCTGCTGTTGCACTCAGGGAGGAGGGTTTTGAAACCATACTGATAAACAACAATCCAGAAACAGTATCTACAGATTATGATACTGCAGATAAGCTTTATTTTGAACCCCTGACACTTGAGGATGTTCTTCATGTCATCGATTTTGAGAAGCCAGATGGTGTCATTATTCAGTTTGGAGGGCAAACTCCATTGAAGCTGGCCAGAGCCCTGGAAAAGGGAGGTGTTCCAATTCTTGGAACTTCTCCTGAATCTATTGATCTGGCAGAGGACAGAGAGAGATTTGGACGATTGATAAAAGACACGTCCATACGACAGCCTGAGTGGGGTACTGCCTTTAATTCTGAGGAAGCAAAGAAGGTTGCAGAAAAGATTGGATATCCTGTATTAATAAGGCCATCATATGTACTTGGTGGCCGCGGTATGGAAATAGTTTATGATGAAGATTCGTTGGATTCCTACATGAGTGGTGCGGTCAGGGTTTCGCCGGACCATCCAGTGCTGATAGATAAGTTTCTTGAGGATGCATTTGAATTTGATGTTGATGCAGTTAGCGACGGCAGTAAGACTGTAATATGCGGTATCATGCAGCATATAGAAGAGGCAGGAATTCATTCTGGTGACAGCTGCTGTGTGCTTCCACCATTTATGCTTGGTGAAGAAGATCGGGAAAAAATTGTAGAACAAACAAAATTGCTTGCAAGGATTTTAAATGTTAGAGGGCTCATAAATGTCCAGTTTGCACTGAGAGATGGTGTAATATATGTTTTGGAGGTAAATCCGCGAGCCTCAAGAACAGTTCCCTTTGTAAGTAAGGCAACAGCCATACCATGGGCCAAGGTTGCTGCCCTTGTTATCACAGGCAAGAGATTGGATGAGATACCTGTCTCAAAAGAAAAGGATAAAACAAATATTGCAGTAAAGGCTCCTGTTTTCCCCTTTTTAAAGTTTCCCAATGTTGCTACCTATCTGGGGCCTGAGATGCGCTCTACTGGAGAGGTAATGGGGATAGATAAAACTTTTGGGGCGGCATTTGCAAAGGCTCAGTTTGCTGCAGGCTACAACCTTCCAGAGAGAGGGAATGTATTCATCAGTGTAAATGATAATGACAAGGGTTCAGTTATTGCAATTGCAAGACAGCTCTACGAACTTGGTTTTGGAATTTTTGCAACAGAGGGAACGTTTCGGGCCTTACGCAGGGCGTGTATACCAGCACACCATATACTCAAAGTTGCAGAGGGAAGGCCAAATGTGCTCGATCTAATAATCAATGGAGAGGTACAACTCGTTATAAACACGCCACTCGGAAAAGTGTCCAGAATCGATGAGTACAGCATTGGTAGAGTTGCAATGATTCATCAAGTACCATGCCTTACAACTCTTTCTGCTGCATGGGCAGCGGTTCAGGCAATTCGCACACTTCAGAACAATCCACTCAGTATATGTGCACTCCAGGATTAATTGTAATAATTGTAAAGTAAAACTTGCTCAATACCTTTCTTTTACATAAATTATTCAAAATATAAATATCGATGAGGGGAAAAATGAACTATCAAATAGGAAATGAAAGGTTTCATCCGTCTACCCGTTTGTACAGATTTACAATCCTTTTGTTTATAAGTCTAATGACTTATGGTACCTATTTTGCTTATGATGGACTGTCGGCCATTGCTCCTATTCTTATCAAGTCGTTTGATGTTTCGAGAGCAGCATTTGGTGCAACAAAAACGATATACTCTGTTGCTGCAGTCATGTGCCTGCTTATAGGCGGAATTCTCATCGACAGAATTGGAACACGTAAGTCCAGCCTTCTTTTTTCATCTTTTATTGTTTTTGGAGCCATAATAATCGCTCTATCGCCAAATATATGGATCCTCTATATTGGAATGTTTTTCTTTGGAGCAGGATCAGAGACTCTGATAATTGCACAGAGTTCAATAATTGCCAGATGGTTTAAGGGAAAGGAGCTTGCACTTGCATTTGGAATTGCACTGACGGTCAGCAGACTCGGTTCTCTCTTCAGTTACAACACCGAGGCATTGATCGCTGATTTTTTTGGGCGGTACTCCTATGCATTGTGGGCAGGAGTAATATTTTGTGTATTTTCTTTATTATGCAATATTATATATTGTGTAATGGATAAGAGGGGAGAGCATGTTCTCGAACTCAAGGAGGGGGAAGTAGAGGAGAAGATCGTACTCTCGGAGATAACGAAATTTTCTCCTTCATTCTGGTATGTAACATTTTTATGCTTCACATTCTACGGTGCGATTTTTCCTTTTCAACACCTTGCAGCAGATTTTTTCCATGATAAATGGGGTATACCGCTTGAGGCAGGAGGAGAGGGAGGCTTTTTCTATCAGGTATTTTCAAACATAATTCATATGTTTTCAACGGCTCCAGGTATAACAGGATTGATAGTATTTGCCTCTATGGTATTTGCTCCCTTTGCAGGAAGGCTTGTTGATAGAATCGGAAAGCGTGCAACTCTGATGATCATCGGATCTTTAATGATGATTCCCGCACATCTGCTCATGGGCATTACCTATATTAATCCCATAATCTGTATGATTGTTCTAGGAGCTTCATTTGTACTCGTGCCTGCAGCGATGTGGCCTTCGGTTCCCCTAATCGTTTCAAAGAAAAGAGTTGGAACTGCATTCGGACTGATGACAATGCTGCAGAATATTGGGCTTGGGCTATTCCCGTGGCTTAATGGCAAGTTGAGGGATATATCAGGAAATTACACTGCGAGTCAAATAATGTTCGCAGTACTTGGCCTTATTGGATTTATGTTTGCAATACTTTTAAAACGTTCAGATAAAAAGAGCGGTGATAATGTGTTGGAGAGGCCCTGATCAAAACAACAAGGAGTATTATATTTATGAACCATAGAACTCTGATCAAAGAGTGGGGCAGGGAATGCTGGATTTTACTGGTTACTCCTGTTTTGCTCACTCTCTGGGTATACTACGGCAAACAGGATAGTTTCGCTTCTTTTTTCCCTGGATTCAGTCATATGTGGAATCAAGACTTCTATTCAACGATTTATGAGTACCTATCAGCATTTATTGTAATGTTTGTTATCCCCATATTGTGTGCACGGTTGTTTTTTAGATGGAGAGTGCGCGATCTTGGATTTAGATTCGGGGAAAAAAGATATGGGTTTAAATTCCTGCTCGCAGGGATCCCCATAATGATTCTTTTTGCCTATATCGGCTCTTTTGATTCAGCAATGCAGATTGAGTATCCACAGTCAAGGAGCGCGGTAGGTCATATCGATTTGATAATCATCATTCAACTCATCTATTTGGTATATTACATAGGCTGGGAATTTTTCTTCAGGGGGTTCATGCTTTTTGGACTTGAAAAAAAGTTTGGCCCTCTTGCTTCTATTTTAATACAAACTATTCCATCTACTCTGATACATATTGGAAAGCCGATAGGAGAAACTTTAGGTGCAGTTGTGGCCGGAGTCGTATTTGGATACCTGGCCATTCGAACCCGATCAATTTTATATCCATTTATTCTCCACAGCACAATCGGCATTGCAACAAATATATTTATGATAATCAGAATCGTATGAAAGGATTTATCATGAGGGTATTGGTGACAGGCGCTAATGGTTTTGTTGGTTCTGTTCTTTGTCGAAAACTGATAGAACATGGTGATGATGTTGTGGGAATGGTGAGGAAGACAAGTGATCTGTCTTTATTAAAGGGCATAGAAATCCAGAAAGTAGTTGGGTCACTGGATGATCCTGAATCATTGATATATGCTACCAGAGGCATCGATATAGTCTATCATGTTGCTGCTGCAGTAACAGATTGGGGGGCCCTCGATTATTTCCGCAGGGTCAATGTAGAAGGAACCAGAAATCTGATTGAGGCTTCGGTCAAAGCCGGAGTAAGACGGTTTGTATTTGTTAGTTCTGTTGTTGTTCACAGTTTTATAGATCAAGAGGATATGAATGAAGATTCACCACAGCTTCCTACACCATTTCCGTACTGTCAGACAAAACGAGAGGCGGAGCAGCTTGTGATGAGTTTTCATAAAGAGGGGAAAATAGAGGTGTCTATTGTGAGGCCAGGAGACGTTTTTGGTCCTGGAGACAGGGTCGCACTGCTTAAGATGGCAGGTATGCTCGAAAGGGGAACGGTTTGCTATATTGGCGGAGGAGAAAAACTTGGAGCATTTTCATATGTTGAGAATCTTGCAGATGGAATCATTCTGGCTGGAACAAAAAAACAGGCAGCGGGTGAGGCATATATTATTACAGATGGAGTTAAACTTACGTGGCGCCAGTATTTCGAAAAACTCACGGATGCACTTGAGGTTCCGAGGCCAAGATTTTCTGTACCTCCTTCTCTGGCCTACAGCATTGCATATATTCTAGAAACAATTCATAAGATGTTTAATCTCAGGTCGCGCCCCCTTATAACAAGATATATAGTTGCCCATTTGAGTAACAATTTCCATTTCAGTATAGATAAGGCAAAACGTGAACTTGGATATGAACCGAAAATAGGGATGGATGAAGCCATTCAGAAGACTGCAGAGTGGTACCGAAAGGTTGTAAGGGGTGAGGAGTAATATTTTTTGAATGTTTTTGGATTATTTAGTGTTTAATCTATGTATAAAAAATTGAAGATATTCAGTACAGAAGATAGAGAGATTCTCAAAAAGATTGGAGAATTGGCCGATAAAAACAGGGTCGATATATATGCAGTTGGAGGTTATGTAAGGGATCAGGTAATGGGAAACAAATCGAAAGAGATCGATTTTGTAGTTGTGGGCGATAGTATAAGGTTTTCAGAAATGGTCAAAGAGAAATTGCGAGGAAGAGGTTTTGTAGTGTATCCCAAATTTGGCACAGCTTCTTTTGTAGTTGGAGATAGACGGCTGGAGTTTGTTACTGCCAGAAAAGAAAGTTATAGGGAGGACTCACGAAAACCAGATGTAGTGCCGAGCACACTAAAAGAGGATCTCTTAAGAAGAGATTTTACCATAAACACACTGGCAGTAAACATTAATAGAAATAGATTTGGAGAGGTTATAGACTTTTTTAATGGAATATCTGATATAAAGAAGGGTATAATCAGGACTGTTCTGGATCCGGAAGAGACATTTTCTGATGATCCACTTCGGATAATGAGAGCCGCAAGGTTTGCAAGTCAGCTTCAATTCGATATCGATCCTGAAACATTAGAGGCAATGAAAAAGTCTAAAGACAGGCTTCGGATAGTTTCACAGGAGAGAATCACAGATGAGATTTTAAAGATTCTCTCTCATTCAAAACCCTCTATAGGTCTTCGTGTATTACAGCAGACATCCGTACTGGAGGTAGTTTTCCCTGAACTGGCTGCAATGTCGGGTGTTGAGCAGAAAGATGAATATCACCACAAGGATGTTTTTGAGCACACTCTGAAGGTTGTTGATAATGTAGCAAATGTTACAGATAATCCTATGCTGATTTTTACAGCACTTGTTCATGATATTGGAAAACCAAGAGTGAAGCGTTTTGTCGAGGGAGCTGGTTGGACATTTCATGGTCATGAGGTTGTAGGTGCCAGGATGTTGAAGAGAATATGCTCAAGATTAAGACTTCCGAAAGAGTACTTTATATATAGTGAGAAGTTGACTCGTCTTCATATGAGGCCTATTAATCTGATCGGTGAAGAGGTGACCGATTCTGCAATAAGACGCCTAATAGTTCAGGCGGGTGATGAGATCGATGATCTGTTAAAGCTGTGCAGGGCAGATATAACATCAGGAAATCCAAAAAGGGTAAAAAACCATTTGAAAAACTTTGAAAGAGTAGCAAGGAGAATAGAAGAGGTTGAGGAAAAAGACAGGATGCGGCAGTTTCAGTCACCTGTAAGGGGAGATGAGATCATGAGAATATGCGGGATTGGGCCTGGGCCACTTGTAGGGAAGATTAAAAAGATGATTGAGGAGGCCATACTGGATGGGGATATACCCAATGAATATGATGCTGCACATAAATATCTATTAAAAATAAAAGACGATATTTTAAACGATTTAATCGACCACTAGAGTCGAGATTTTGCTGATAGATAAAAAAAAGAGAAACAATTTATAAACTCATTCGTTATATAAAAATGTTGATTTTAGAGACAGGGAGGGCATCATGAACAATAACCAGAATAAAAACGGCGAAATGGGAGTAATAGGCAGAATAATAGGTATTTTTACCTCTCCACGTGAGACATTTCAGAGCATAGACAAAAGACCGACATGGCTTGTACCGTTTCTCATTGTTGTAATAGTAACAATGGCACTGAGCTACTTTACTCTGGATGTTCAGATTCATGACCGACAGGCAATCATGAGAACTAAAGATCTGTCACAAGAACAGTTAGATGCGATTCAAAGCCAGATGGAAGGCCCGTTCAAATATATAGGAGTCTTGGCAGTTCCAATAGGTGTGATCATAGCATGGTCAGTTCTAGCGGCAGTATTCCTTTTCTGTGGAAATACCATTATGGGAGGAGATGTAAATTTTAAGAGGATGTTTTCTGTTGTTTCGTGGAGTGGATTGATCGGATTAGTCGGTACAACAATAATCATGTTACTAGCACTCAGTAAGGGTACTTTCAATGGGGTGACAACGAGTCTTGCGGTTTTACTGCCTACGCCCGAGCTTGGTGCGCACAAGACAATTCTTTATAGGCTTTTATCAAAGATTGATATATTTGTGATATGGGAGCTGGCGGTCTGGATAATCGGAGTCTCTGTTATATTTAAGTTTTCTACAAAGAAGGCTGCTACAATGATACTATCGCTGTGGGGAATATGGGTTGTTATTTCAATTTTACTTGGATCGATTTTAAACGTCAGTATTGGTTCTTAACAAGAAAGATAGGGGTCAAATAATGAAGAAAATCATTTTAAAAATTATTCTTCTATTTTCTTTTTTACTTTTTGCAGTATCTCATGCGCAGCAGGGAAAACTGAGTCTGGATGAGTGTGTTAAGATCGCACTCGAAAATAATCCAGATCTAATAAGAGGGGAATTTACAGTTAAGATTGCTGGAAGGGATGTGACGATCGCTCTTTCTAACTTTCTCCCTAAAATTTCGGCAAGCATGGGGTATACTCATGTCGTTACTGGCCCACGATCAATAATCTTTACAGATCCTGGTACTGGTCTTGAGATACCGATTAAGACCGATAAGGACATATCTTATTATTCCAGAACAGGCCTCACCGTTAGTCAGTCAATAATAAAAGGTGGATACAACATCTTTAATTACCGTCAGAGCAGGGCTTTGAAAAAGAGTGCGGAGTACAATTTTGAGGACACAAAGCAGAATATAATCTATGTTGTAAAGGAGAGATACTACAACCTGCTGGCAGCGGAGAAGCTGTTAGAGGTGGCAAAAGAGACTCTTCTATTCTCGGAGGAGTCCTATAAAAGGGCAGAGGCGATGTTTGAGGTAGGCAAGGCACCAAAGTCTGATGTGCTAAAGGCTAAAGTGCAACTTGAGAATGATCGTTCGAGCTTTATAGAGGCACAGAACAATCTTGCAGTGGCAAGGGCTTCATTAAACCATATTCTGGGTTTTGATGTTGACCACAAGATTGAAGTTGTCGACAATCTGGATATTCCTGAAGTAGAAATAAGCTACAGGGATGCACTTGAAAATGCCTTTACATCTCATCCAGCACTTTTCAAGAGAAGATTCGATATTCAGGCGTCCAAGGCAGGAGTTGGAATGGCAGTAAGCACTTATTTGCCATCGCTTAGCGCATATTTTGATTACAGCTGGACAAACGAGGATTTTAGTAAGATAAGCTCTGTTCTTAAAGAGAATTACACTTGGTACGCTGGCATTTCGCTCTCTGTTCCTATATTTAGTGGTTTTTCAAGATTTGCCCAACTCAGCAAGGCAAAATTGATGCTCAGATCGAATCAGGAGGCACTCGAACAGGCAAAAAAAGATGTTGCACTCGAGACAAAACAGGCATATTTTGCAGTCAAACAGGCTAAAAAGAAGATTGAAGTTACAAAGGATGCTGTAGAGGCTGCACAGGAGGATCTGAGACTCAACAGTGAAAAGTATCGTCTTGGATCAGGCACAATGCTTGAACTAATAGATGCTCAGGTTTCTGTTGCAAGAGCAAAGAGTGATCATATCCAGGCGATGTATGAATATAAGAAGGCAATAGCAAGATTGCAAAAGGCAATGGGAAAATTGGAAAGGTAACAAGTAAAATTGATATCTTAGGAGATTGAGTGTTATGGAAAAGTCAGGAAAGAAGAAACTCTTTATTTTTCTTGCGATATTTATTTTTGGTGCAATAATAATTATAGCCAATCTTAAAAAGAGCAGTGGCAGTAAGATCGTGGTTCAGACTGACAAGGTTGTTCGTGGAGACATAACTGCAATGGTCTCTGGCCCTGCAAAGATACAGCCAGAGGTACAGGTTAATATTTCTGCAAAGGTAAGCGGTCAGATCACAAGGCTCGGCGTAAATGAGGGTGATTATGTAAAGAAGGGTGATTTTCTGGTACAGCTTGATAGAGAGTTTTATGTTGCTGCAGTGGAGCAAACAGAATCAAATTACAGATATGCACTGGCAGGTTTTGAGAAGGCAAAGAGTGAATATGAAAGGTCGCAGCAGTTGTATGCGAACAATCTGATATCAAAGGCAGAACTGGAGATTGCAAAATCGGGTTTTAAACAAGCACAGGCAATGGTCGCGCAAAACCTTGCTGCTTTGAATCAGGCGAAGGATAACCTTTCAAAGACAATTATCTATTCACCAATGGATGGAATAGTAACCAAGCTCAATAAAAAGGAAGGCGAGATGGCCATGGGTTCACAGTTCACCCTTGATGTGATCATGGTTATTTCCGATATGGCAAGCATGTTGGCAGAGACCGAGATAGACGAAAACGATATTGTTCATGTCTCGATTGGTGATACTGCCAAGATTTCGATCGATGCGTTTCCAGACACATCGTTCATGGGAAT
>Ga0190359_1001301_pt1 | contig 15861 bp, 13 predicted proteins | sample 48721823_MG_FD_161269 | JGI IMG/M metagenome (GOLD analysis project Ga0190359, IMG submission 161269) | Hydrothermal vent microbial mat bacterial communities from Southern Trench, Guaymas Basin, Mexico - 4872-18-2-3_MG | ecosystem: Environmental > Aquatic > Marine > Hydrothermal vents >... | reverse complement strand
AGGCATACGACAGGATACATGATTGCATAGGATCTTGTTTTCATAGTGACTCCATTGGTGGAAATGGGAGATGATATGTCTGGTAACAAATATATATGTGTGAAGTTATTAAGGAAAAAGATTCTGTAACGGACAGTTGGAGTGATGGAGGGGCAAAATAGAATGTCATTTGACAAATGGCTAACAGCGAGTTTCGAATGAAAAAGATTAAGAGATTATTATTGGCACATGCAAGATGGAACCTTTTGGGGGCAGTGGTTGGTGTGCGAATAGTAAATTTTGGGTGATATTCGCGCATAAGGGTCTATTAAAGATAATGAACTGCTGCGAATAACGATACCTCTTAGCATGAATCTTTGTCAGCTCATTACCGGTACCTGCAATGCTTTGATGAATCGAATTTTATTACTATCGATAAACACCCGAGTTCTTTCTTGCATTAACAAAAAAGAAAAAAAAGATTTAAAAGATGTTAAAGATTAAAAGAGAATTATTGGCACGTGCATAACGAAAAACAGCGTCAAGGTGATTGATAAACAAATATATCCTCTGGGGGATGATTCACTGGGAAGACTTATTATGATAATAAATTCCCTGCAAACAAAATTACTGAAACGCTTTTTTGACTGAGTGATCATGCTCGGTGCCTTTAAGGAACTGGAGATAGCTCGTGTAATTGCGGGTGAAACGGTTGATGATAAAATAGCTGACAATGCGCAGGAAAATGTTTTCTATGTTGTAGCGTAAAGCGCGTCTGAAGTTCCATACCAGGGCGTCGATAAGCATGTTGAACGAGAAATCGAGAACATTAACTGCGGTGCGTCGTACCGAATAGAACCGTTTGTATGCCCGAAACATCTCTTCCTGCAGGCGCACAGCAGTAAGGTTTTTCGGCTGGTATACGGCATACATGCCGTCATAGTAGTCCCAGTTCCTGTGGTACAATCGGTTTTCTGAAACAATCTTGTCGTATATCTGCGTGCCGGGGAACGGGGTGAGAATCATGAATTGCACGGAGTCAATCTCATGCTGCAGGGCGAAGTCAACAGTTTCGTGGATAGTTTCGAGCGTATCATTGTCTTCACCGAACATGAACATGCCGTGGATTTTTATACCATACGTATGAAACATACGGATTGCATCTTCAATATCCTTTTTGGTCTGTGATTTCTTCAGCGCCCTGAGTGCTTCATCGCTGATCGACTCAAACCCGACATAGACCCGGGTACAGCCGGCTCTGGCCATTTTGGCAAGCAGATCGGGCTGTTTCGCCAGATCGGAGCGTACCTGGGCGTTCCAGGTTATCTCAATCTTTTGCTCAAGCATCATGTCACAGAGTTCATTGATACGTTTGCGGTTGGCGGTAAAGTTGTCGTCATAGAAAAAGAAATGGTGGGTTTTGAAAATTGACCGCGCATGTTTTATTTCCGCGACAATCCGATCGGCAGACTGCATGCGGAATTTCCTGCCGAATATTTTTGTAACCGTGCAGAAATTGCAGTCAAAAGGACAGCCGCGTGAGGTCATGATCGGTACAATCGAGATATTCTCATACCCCTGCAGCAGGCGGTAATTGACAGGAGGGAGAGTATCCAGATCCTTTACCTGTCTGCCGTTAATAATCTGTTCATGAATCCTGCCGGCCACAACATCAACAATAACCTCTTCAGCCTCGCCAATCACAATATGATCCGCCACATCGGTGAATTCACCGGGAAGCAGTGATGCGTGGATACCGCCGATAATTACTCTTGACCCGGGATAGATTTGTTTAAACTGTGCGGCGAGAAGCTTTGCCCGGTTCGCACTGACTGTCAGCGCCGTGATACAGTACACGTCGGCATGTACCTCGAACAGGTCGATATGTCTGCCGAGAATATTTTCATTTAAAATGGTGACATCATAACCGTTATTTTCAAGAATTGTGCCGAGATACAGGACCCCGGTCAACGGGAGCTGCATGAAATTCTCGAATACGTTTGATTCGTTTCCCATGGGTTCAATCAGTACTACCGACTGTTTGCTCATCTGATTCGCTCCGCGACAAGGATACTCAATCCAACCAGAATAAAGACTATCCACCAGTACTGGCCTCCGAGTGAGAAGACCACGAAAAATACCGCCGAAAGGGAGAAGAAAAGAAGGCTGAGCAGGAGAAACGGGTATTTCTTTCGGGCGAAAAAGAGCATGGCAAAGAAAGAGAGGCCGAGTGCCGCGATAAAGAGCGGCCAGAGCAGTTTCAGACTGGCCCATGAGGTAAAGTTACAGTAGAGTGCCAGTACGGCAAAGCAGGCGAGGTACACGCCGAGTCCCAGAAATGACGGCTCCCGTCTGTTTCTGCTGATAAAAATACCGATAAATCCAACGGCGGCAACAGCTATTAGTAACGGCCAGAATTTATATACAATGGGTCTGCCGAGAACGGTGTCCAGCGACAGCAGCAGGCCGATGCCGATAAGCAGCAGCGAAAAGCGGGTATAGGTTTTTGCGCTTTGATTTTCATTGTAGAATGTCATGGAGCAGAGTCCTTTTCAGAAACCTGTTTTAGTGAATAAATGTTCTTTAAAAATACGATAACTCACCTCATAGAATAAACAGAAATTTAAAAATTGTTATGGCTCGAATTACAGTGTGGGAACCTGTTCCCGGTGAATTTGTATTTCACCCGTTGCTGTAATTATGTTATTATTATATAATTGAGACGGCTTAATTACCTGGTTTTCATTATATTATACGGTTGGAATGTGCCGGAACCGATATCCGGCAGAGAGTGGAGCGGGAGCAAACAGTGCTGTGTAATGGTTGAAGGATGTAAAAAAAACCCGGCAACCGCGTCCTCGGGTGCACAAGTAACGTGAGTTCGCATCCGGCGCTGCTTATCCACGCTCTGCGATACTCCATGATGAACGTATTCCGTTTCCATGCAGAGACGGCTCTGAACGAGGATTATCTGAATTACTCTTTATGATGCACTATGACTGATTCAAATCAACCACCTGAGTCGGCTACCGTCACCCTTCCCGAGCGGCTGACCAGGGAATGGGTGGAAAAGAGTCCGCTGCCGACGGCGAAACCCGCCGGAACGCTACGGCTTGATTTTGCCGATACCCGTGTAATCGATTCGGCGGGTATTGCGCTGGTACATCTGCTGAATAACCGGTATAACCGGACCGGTCAGAAACTGGTGCTCTGCAATATCGCCGACGATCTGCTGTTGACATTAAAGAAATGGGCGGTAGCCCCAGTTGAAAAACCGGTTTCCTCCCGGGGAAATATCTTTGTCCGCCTTGGTGACATTATGATACGGGTATATAACGAGTCGGTTGTTGCGCTGTCTATTCTCATTGAGACCATTTACTGGGGAACTTTCGGCCTCTTCAGGCGGCAGGATTTCCGACGGGGGGTTCTCGGCGATCAGATGTATCAGCTTGGATTCAGAGCCATCGGCATCGTCGGTCTGTTGTCATTTATTCTTGGTATAATCCTGTCAATTCAATCGGTCATACAGCTTCGGCAGTTCGGCGCCGACGTATTTCTTGTGGCCATGATCACCTGGGGTATGGTTCGCGAGCTGGGGCCACTCATAACGGCGATTATTCTGGCCGGCCGTTCCGGAAGCGCCACTACCGCGGAAATTGCCACCATGGTTGTGCAGGAAGAGGTTGATGCTTTGAAGACTATGGGGTTGAACCATATCCAGTTCATTGTGGTACCCAAGTTCTGGGCGGTATCATTAACCATGCCGGTACTGGCGATACTTTCCATGGTTGCCGGCATATTCGGCGGACTTATTATCAGTTTGTTTTATGTCAATCTGACTCTCGATCTGTTCTGGAGCGAGATGGTTAAAAATATCTATGTCAAGGATTTTATTATCAGTGTGATAAAATCGGTAATCTTTTCGTGGCTTATTATATGGATTGGCGCCTATTTCGGGTTTAAAGTCCGGGGCGGTGCCGAAGAGGTGGGAAAAGAGACCACCTCCTCAGTGGTGTTCGGTATATTTGTTATTATTATTGCCGATGCGCTGTTTTCGTTTATTTATGATATAAAGTTCTAGCATTGTCAGGGCAACTCTGTTATGACGATACAGCAGAAACCTATTATTGAAATTCGCAATCTTGTTGCCAGGTATGGTGATCGTACTGTTTTGCACGATATCACTGCGGATTTTTATCCTTCTGAGATTCGTGTCATTCTGGGTACCTCGGGGTGTGGGAAAACGACCCTGCTGAAAAACACCATCGGTCTGGTAAAGCCCTATTCCGGTACGGTTACCATTTTTGGTCAGGAGATGGGAGATCTTGATTCTGAAGGCACTGCGCAGGTACTGAAAAAAATAGGTATTTTATTTCAGAACGGCGCACTGCTCGGTTCCATGACTTCAGGGGAGAATGTGGCACTTCCCCTTAAAATGCATACGGATCTGCCGGATGAGGTAATACACGAAATTGTGCAATTGAAACTGGCGCAGGTGGATCTGCCCCATGCGGCGAATCTGTATCCGGATGAGTTGTCGGGTGGTATGCGGAAACGGGTGGCCATGGCGCGGGCACTTGCGCTTGATCCGCCGCTGCTGTTCTGTGATGAACCGTCGGCGGGACTCGATCCGGTGACCTCCAACGGGCTTGATGAGCTGCTGTTGAAATTACGGGAGACGCTGGGGATTACCATCGTGGTCATTACCCACGAACTTCTTTCTATCGAAAAGATTGCGGATAAAATTATATTTCTTGACAAAGGAAGGCTTCTGTATGACGGTCTGCTTTCCGAGGCACGGGCGGTAACCGGCGGCCCGGTATATGATTTTTTTAACCGGACACCGCAGAACGTTACGACGGAGGCGGATAATTCCAGGCCACTTTTTCATGTGGAGAATGCATAATGAGTATCACTGCTGCTCAACGGGCACGACTGGGTATTTTCATGGTTGCAGGATGCGTGTTGATCGTTGCGTTTATTGCTATCCCTGTCGGGTTTCGATTCAGGGATCAGACGGAGTCGTATTATTCGATTTTTGACAAAGGGGAGTCTGTGTCGGGGCTGGTGGAGGGTGCCGAGGTAAAATATAACGGGGTGAAAATCGGTAACATTGAGAAGATAGTTCTCGACCCGAAGGATTTTACCCAAGTGAAAGTAATCTATCGTATCGATCGCAGCAAGATTACCATTACCGAAGGAATGGAGGCGCGCACCGGCTTTATGGGAATAACCGGCCTGCTCTATGTCGAGATTACCGGCGGGAGTCCGACTGCGACAGTTCTCAAAGAGGGTGCCGAGATCCCGTCACGGCCTTCACTGATGCACACCATTACCGGGAAAGCCGAGGATGTTGTGGTGAAGGTCGAGCTGCTGCTGAATCACCTGAATATGCTTACCAATCCCGAGAATATCACCGCCATCAATAACACCCTGCAGCATGTTGAAGGAATTACCCGCAGGGCCAACGAATTTATGGATACCCTCTCGCCGAAAGCAAACGACATTGTTGTTACCGCAAGAAATATCATGCGGAAAGCGGACCGTATTGCAGGTGATATTGAATCGATAACGGGTAAAATTGATGATAACGTCGATTTTAGGAAAATTTCATATATAATGACCCAGATAGATTCAACCGCCCGCGCCATGAAAAATCTGTCACAGAACCTTGATCTCACGATTCGTCAGAGCCGGGAGGATATAACGATTTCAATGGAAAATCTCCGTGAAGCACTTGAGAATGTAAACGAACTGTCGAAAGTGCTCATGGAAAATCCGTCACTTATAATACGAAGTGAACAACAAAAACAGCGGAGAATTCAATGATACGAGGAGTAATACAAGGAATAGTACTGTTGGTACTCGGGCTCATGATATACCTGTTGAGTTGTGCAAGTGCGCCGAAAAAACAGTTTTATGTTATCAATTATGAGCCGGAGCCCATGAAAGTAAGGAAAAATATCAATCCCTACCCATACACTATCCGCGTGAAAGAATTCGACATTGAAGAGGCCTATTCCCGTCCCCAGATTGTCTATCGCAAGAGCCCTTTTCAGTTGCAGTATTATTTTTACAAGGTGTGGGCGGTAAAGCCGGTTCGTATGATTACCGATATTGTGCATAAACATCTGGCATCTTCCCGTATTGTCAGCCACGTGGTACGACGCTTTGATGAAGGGTCGCGTCCCGATTATGAGCTGACGGGGTACATTGAGTCCATTGAAGAGTATGACTCTGAGGAAGTGTGGTTTGCGCACCTGGCGCTCAGGTTTAAACTTACCCGGATCAGTGACAATCGTACCGTGTACATGCGGCGGTTCGACCGGCGGAAGCGGGTGTTTCAGCACGATCCCGAGTATGTTATTCGTGAGCTGTCTCAGATCATGGATTTTATTATGACGCAGGCGCTGCACGATATTGATGTTGTACTGGCGAGAGAGTATGGCCTGCCGTCAGATACAGTGCCGGATGAGTCGGATGTTACTGATGAATCTTCTCCTGCCGGTGACACCGTGGTGGTTGACAGTACAGGAAATGCTTCGGGAGGTAACAAACGTGAGTAACCGTTGGCAGGTATATGGATCCCTTCTGGTCTTCATTGTCGGCGGCACCTTGTCTCTGGGCAAGCCGCCGTCGGAACTGCCCGGTGAAGAGATCACGGAAGAGCAGTATTTTGATTTCGTTGTACCGCGGGACAGTATTGCATCGAAGGTTCCCGAGGGTTCTCCCTATTCCGAGACATGGCTCGATCAGGCGGCAAAGACCTGGGATGCACCGCCGCTTGCAGTACAGATTGCCGAAGATAAAGAGAAAATTCTTATGGGTAAAGGCGCTGTTTTTATCCCCTATATAAGCGATCCCGCTCTTGAGCCGGATATTGAGGTTATGGATCCCATGGGGAATGTTGTGGCTTCGGGGAAGCCCGGGAGAAAATACTGTTTTGTGCCGGGAACGTACCATGTTATGCTCGGGAGCGGACCGCACAAACAGAGAATTGTACGAACGGTAGAAATTATTGAGAATGAACTTGTGCCTGTTGTTCCCAACTGGTGCGGCCTCTCGATTGAGGTTGTTGATGAAGACAACCAGCCGTTCCGGGGTGAGTATGAAATAGCGCGGATTGATAAATTTGTGCCGTACGGTCGGGGGTTTGGACGAAATCCCGATCTCGGTGAGGAGGTGAAAACCTGGATACTGAAGCCGGGAATATATAAAATTTTCGGTGTTGGTGAAAGTTACAACACCCTGACGAATTTCTTGACTGTTCGGCTGCTTCCGGGAGAGTATGTCCGTCTGGTGCTGGTGCAGAAAGATGAGACAAGTATGGAAATAATCGGCGGTGGCCAGCTCCAGCTGACCCCGGGCAGTGAGATTGCCACCAATTGGAAATACGGCATTGATGTCGGGGGTGGGGTTGACTTTAATATGACCTATAACCATATGGGCGACAGCACCGATAAAAATGAAACTGCCTTGTCGCTAATCCTTCGCTCAATGTTGACATATAAGAAAAACAAGGTGGATTGGGAGAACCGGCTGCGGATCAGTGAAGAAGTGCGGGTGACTGACCTGGATCTGGCCGGATTGAGCAATAGTGTCGATGAGGTGCAGTTGCGTTCGATTTTTACCTGGCATTTCTTTCCCTGGTTCGGTCCCTACAGCAGATTTGAAATAAATACCGAGCTTTTCCCCGAGTATGAGCACGCCCCGGAAGGGAAAACGCATTACTTTATTATTTTTGATGAAGAGTATAAAAATCCGTCCTTTAATGTCAGTGATTCCTCTTACAAAATGCAGAATTCCTTTTCACCCTTTACCATTGAGCCGGGAATCGGTGCAAATCTGACTATGCCGTCCACACGGTTTGTTGAAGGGAAACTACTTACCGGTATCGGGTTGAAATATAACAAAATCTGGGATCAATCCGAACTTATAGATTCCGGTGATATCAAATGGGACCAGCTGAATGATACTGTTGAGGCCCAGCTTAACAACATTATTAACGACAGTAAATTTACTCATACCCTTATTCGGAAATTTAATGATAAAAGCGAGATTGAGGTCGGGCCTGAAGTTATCCTTTTTTTACTTTTCTACCTCGGAAGATGGGCGGTTGTGGAGACTGAGATTGAGTATTTCGCCCCTTTTGAACGTATAGAGCGGCCAGATTTAAGCCTGCGGTCAACACTGAGCTGGCGCCTCATACGAATCTTAACACTGGATTATGAATTTGAGTATACCCTGAAACAGCCCTATGAAGAGGCTTTTAAGAAGAATGAATCCCGCCACCGTATACTTCTAAGATTCTCATATACGAAGCGATAGTCAGTGACAGTCTGAGAACAAGGTAAAACAGGGACTTTTCGAACAAGCATTAATTATTTATTACGATATCGGTAACATTGTTGAATTTTTTTACTGAAAATGTATACCTGTTTTATAATGCAACGGTTTGTCATTCGGCTTATTCTTTTATTGTATTTTACAGGGTTGTTGACAAAATGTTGCATGCGCGTGTAAAGAAAATAAATAAATTTCACCTTTTTTACCGAAAGTGGTACGGTAGCTGTATTTTATATAATATCAATATGTTATAGTACATTTTCTAAAATTGTTTCATAGAATTAATTTAAAAAGTTAAATAAAAAAGTTGCATTTATTTAAAATTATCGATATATTAGTAGGGGTTTTGAATACGTAAATGATTGAATTTTATATATTATTACCATTTTCAGAAAGGGTATAGCGCCAATGCAGTTGCCAAAATCGCGTCGTCGTCAAAAGCTTCGTGAGAAGAAGTGCCAGTATCCCGGATGCGGAAAAATATTTTTTGGAATCCATATTTCGAAATATTGTCCGGAGCATCGACAGGACAGGTACCGTATTCGGAAGCGCACGAAGCCTGAGGATGTCAACATCAAGAATCAGACCTACAAGCACAATTACACCGAGGTCGTGACGTTAGTACTCAATTGTGCTCTTGAAGGGTGTGATCATCAGTTTGAAGTGAAAATTTATCCTCGTCAGTATGTCTATCCCAAGTATTGTCCTGAACACAGGAACGAATACAGACGTATCCGTCATCTTCAGGGAATAGGCAGAGATGACCTTATTGAGGTTATGAAGAAAGAGGGTGAGAGTGCTGAGGTTGAATCGCTTATGAATGCTGCTGTTGAGGATGAAAAGGAAGTTGAGAGTGTAGTTGCCTAGTTGTCTTTTGTCTGGTTATGTAAGGAACAGGGGTAAAAGTGTGTTACTTTTACCCTATTTTTATATTAAGTAAATTATCCTTTTATTTTAATTCCATCACATGTTATTTTTATCCCGGTAGTAATTATCCATGTTTTAATGATGATTTCAACAGTAAATCGGAGATAAAGGGTCGGAATATTTTCCCGGTGCAACCTTGTTTTACCCAAAGGTTTATTAAAACAGGCTCATGAAAGATTATCATATCTGCGCTCGCAATGCCGCGTTAAAGGGTGACGTATTTATACGTAAAACCTTTGCGAATGTCTATGTTGACAGGCCCTCATTAGACTATGCACACCTGTCCCGTTTTCCGACCATGATAGCCTGTACCCATAGAAGCCATATGGATTATATTATTCTTGGCATTGAAATGCAGAAGCTGGGTTATACCAACCTTCGTTTTGCAGCAGGAGATAATTTAACCAATATGCCTTATATTGGGAAGAAATTTCGCTCCTGGGGAGCATTCCCCGTGTATCGGGCACATTCGCAACGACGGAGTTATATTTTTAAGCTGACTGAGCAGGTTGTCACTATGCTCAATGATCAGGAAAATATCATTGTATTCCCTGAGGGTGGGCGTAGTTATAATGGTGCCATGATGCAGATAAAGAGTGGAATACTTGCCGCGAATATTATCGCCCAGTATCGTTACCCGGAGAAAGAGTACATGTATTTACCGGTAGCCATATCCTATGAACGGCTTCCGGAGTTACTCTATTTTGAATTGCTGCAGAAAGGAAAGGTGTTGAGAGACGGTAAAAAGAACGGCATATCACGGATTAGGGGCAATCTGTATTATTTTGGTTCTGATCTGATGGCCTTTGCCGTCTTTTTAAGCGCGCATAAATTTGGTAAAAAATTTGGTGATGTTTATATTGATTTCGGTGAGCCCGTTGCAGTGAATGATATCGTTGATGTGAAAGCAGATTATTCATCAAAATCACGCAATGAATTCTTCGCCCATAAAGTAGCGATGCAGAAAGTTGGTGAATTCATGCATGATCAGTTACTTAAACTGTACCGCATTCTTCCCATGCATGTTGTGGCTGCAATAGTAAAACGCAAAGGATTCTGTACTTTCTGGGAGGCGGCCTCACTGGTTCCCGATGTTATTGATTCTCTGAAACGGAAAAGCAGAAACTGTAAATCCCTCCAATCGCTTCAGGAGCAGGAAATAGTTGAAAAGGGTTTACAACAACTCCGTTACTCCAATGCGGTACGGAGCGAGGGGGGTAAACTGATACCGTGTAACCGTAGAATGATAAACTATTATTCAGCATCTATTGAGGGAATATAAGGAGGATATTTTGCCTTTTTATCAGTATCTTGTTGTACCGACTATTATTGATCTGAAATCTGAGGATAAGGTTGATGCCCTTAAAGAACTTGCACAGACCCTGTGCAGGACATTGAAAATCAGGAAGCAGAAACCTGTTATTGAGGAAATGCTTAAACGCGAGGAGGCGGCTTCAACCTTTATCGGCCAGGGATTGGCAATACCCACGACACGGGGTTCCATTAAAGATGATTTTGCAATTATTGTCGGAAGGTCTATCAAGGGTATTAACTATGATGCTGCACGAGGTGCGCTGGCACATCTGGTTGTCCTGGTAATGTCAAAAGAGGCTGACGACAATCGTCATATTGAACTACGATCTGAGATCGCATCATTTTTCAAATCGGAAATCATTAAAGAAAGATTGCTTGCAGACAGTAACCCTGTTGATATCGTTGATCTTGTTGCCTCATACAAAAAAGGAACCACAAGAATAATAGTTCCTGAGCCTAAAAGTACTGCCAAAACAAGGAAAAAGAGTGCTCATCCGGTTATCGCTTCAGCACTTTCTTTGTTAAAGGAGTTAAAGGCTGAAGCCATTGTTTTTCTTGCTGATGCCGTTGAAGAAAACGATTTTCTTGATGCTATTCGTACAAAGAAGAAAGTTATTATTGTTACCAGCGATAAATCACGTTTTGAGAAGGATGATAAACGGTTTACCGACCTTATTCAGGCACCTCCCTTTCCCACTTCCCGCACCGGCCAGATAAAAATTGGAATTCTGCTGGCTATTTCACGAACTCTTATTAAGAAAACCGATAAGGTTGTCTGTGTCTCCGGCAGCTCAACTATCGGTGTTTTTGATACGGTTATTGCACTTGATGTTGAGAAGGAGTTCCAGTTTTTTCTTTCAGCGACTCGTACTATTCTGCCGCCTGATGTCAAACCTGAGGTTCTGGAGCGGGTTCTTGGTCTTGCAAGTGAGATTGCCGTTGAAGGGAGAGAGGGGAAACCCATGGGTACTATCTTTGTTGTGGGCGATACCAATTCGGTCAATGTGTATGTAAGGCAATTGATTATCAACCCTTTCCGCGGGTATAGTGAGGCTGAAAGGAATATTCTTGATCCGGGCCTTGATGAGACAATTAAAGAGTTTTCCAGTATTGACGGTGCTTTTATTATTACCGGTGATGGAATTGTTTTGTCAGCAGGAAGTTATCTTCGTCCGCCGGCTGATGCCGATGATATCAGTGGTTTGCCGAGTGGTTTCGGCGCACGACATGCAGCGGCGGCAGGAATTACCACCTGCTCGAATGCACTTGCTATTACCGTTTCAGAATCGACTGGAATGGTTTCTATATTCAAGAATGGCTCTATTATGCTCAGTCTGGCCAAACCGGTCACACGAAGTAAAAGCTCGATTAAATTACAGGATGGTTTATCCATTGATCATTAAAATAAATTATAACTACTTGATAAATAAACAATTATAAACGCATGATGTTTTCTGTATTGAGTCATTGAAATTTCTAGATAATTCATTAATATAAAGAAAGATATAAAATATTTATCACAGAATGCCATTAAAGGAGTTACGCTCATGAAATCGTTTCGAGAGGTATTGACGTTCAATGTGCCGACCAGGCGTGATTACATTAACATTACTCCTCAGGTGGAAGAATGTTTGAAGAAAAGCGGTATTAAAGAAGGGCTTTGTCTGGTGAACGCCATGCACATTACTGCAAGTGTGTATATTAACGATGATGAGCCCGGGCTTCTGCAGGATTATGATGACTGGTTGGAAAAACTGGCGCCCCATGAACCGGTAAGTCACTATCGTCACAATGGTTATGAGGATAATGGTGATGCTCACCTTAAGAGGCAGATTATGGGAAGAGAGGTTGTCGTTGCGGTAACCGATGGAAAGTTTGATTTTGGTCCGTGGGAGCAGATCTTTTATGGTGAGTTTGACGGCAGGAGGACCAAGCGTGTGATGGTGAAAATTATTGGTGAGTAATTTTTAACTTATTGAAAAATAGTTAGTAAAACCATATCATTTCAGGCAGAATTAATAAGTGTTTGATATATAAAAAGATAAAATATTTTTTTATGAAATAGCAACAATATTTCGGATTAACACATTAATAATACGTTGATTTATAGTATGATACGGCATTAACATCCCTTGATAATTAATAACACAATAAAAATCAAGGATTTATAAGATGGCTACAGTAAAAGTTACTATCGGGGTAATTGGTGGAAATATTATTGATGAAAAGACTAGTGAACTTGCCTATGACGTTGGTAAGCATATTGCGCAGAATAATGCGGTGCTGGTATGTGGCGGTTTAGGCGGTACCATGGAATCCGCAAGCAGGGGTGCTGCTGAAAACGGTGGTCTTGTGGTTGGTGTGCTGCCCGGCGAAGAAAAAAATAGTTCTAATCCTTTTGTTCACATTGCGTTACCTACCGGTATGGGAATTGGCAGGAATATACTCGTTGTACGATGTTCTGATGTTCTTATCGCGTTTCCGGGCTCATATGGAACCCTTAGTGAAATTGCTTTTGCCCTGAATTCCGGGAAAACGGTAATATATATGCCGGGAACCTGGAATATATCAAAGATTGGCAAGGTGGATACCTCCCTTTTTAAAGAGGCATTTGATGCTCACCAGGCGGTTGGCCTTGCTTTAAATGCTATTTTGTAAACAAATGGATAAAGTGGTATAACTAGTTGAAATTATAAGGATTAGAGTTGCTATTTCCCCTCTGTTTTATTCAAAAAAATACCTAAAATACTTGACTAAATAAATGACGTGATGTAGTTTACATGTTTTATTTTTTACCGGTTTTTATGAAAATATTTGAAAATTGGCAAGTAACATGGGATAACACAGGAGAGTAATGGTGAAAAACCTCAACAATTTACTCAGTAACCCGTCACAGGATGCCCGGTTATGGGCGCTGTGGATCTGGAACAAAACTATCACTGAACAGGAGTTGGAGAAGCAGCTTAATGCATTTATTGAGAAAGGGTTTGGTGGCGTTGCAGTCCGACCCGGAAGAGAGATGAAACCGGTATATCTCTCAGAAGAATTTTTTTCTCTTTTTGAAAAAGTATGTGCCATTGCAAAAGAAAATGGTATCGGGGTTCGTATTGCCGATGATTTTTCACTTTCCTGGAACGGTTTCTTTCAATCTCAGGCGGAACAAAATTCCACCTACCGGGCACAGAGACTGGTGCTTGAGTACACCAATCAGGTTACAGGAAAAGAGATTTTTCAATATACATTACCGAATCCTTTGGATTATCTCATTCTTGTTTCAAAGGTCGCTGACGGCAAGATTAATCCAAACAGTGTAAAACAGATATCCGTACCACCAAAAGATACTGAGGTTTCCTGGAAAGCACCTTCCGGCGATTGGCAGGTAATGGTTTTCAGGAAAGAGTGGTATCTGGATCCTTTTGGCTATTATGTCCCGAATGTATTTAATCCGAAGGTTGCTCAGGTGTATATCCAGATGGTACTTGAAAAGATGAAATCGGAATATTCCAGGTATATTCCATCACCACTGGAGGGATTTATCTGTGAGATGCCCACTAACCTGCCGTCAGAGAACGGAATACCCTGGGATGATGACTTGATTATTAAGTATAAGTCCAGATACAAGAAGAACCTGGTTGAGGTTTTACCATCACTCTTTTTTGAAGTAAATGACAGTTTTGCCAAAAACAGAAGTCATGTCTATAATTTTATCAGTCAGGCCATGTATGAACGGTTTCCATTGGTACTGGAGACCTGGGCGAAAAAGCATCGACTCTCACAGTGGGTTTTCAGTTTCGAGCGTGATATAAACTGGTCGGAAAACACACTTCGTGATGTAATAGCGGTACCCACAGCGAATTTGTCATCGGTAGGGTTGCAGAACCAGGAGGGTACTGAAAGAAATTATATGCTTATAAGAGCAATTGCTGATATGAACAGTATAGAATTCCGTCGCGAAACAGTAGGGATCGTTGGCCGTAATCGCCAGAATACGGGAGCTACCCTGCAGAGTATCAAGGAAGAGATTGATGAGCACTCCATTATCGGTACATCAAAGATTATTCTGGATGGGTGTTATTTTAATCTTGATCAACGAAGCTATGTGAAAACACCTTTTAATCTTTCGTGGTACCATCCTGACTGGGATCAGATGAAGGTTCTGTGTGACTATGCAGCCCGTTTGGTCACTCTGACCAGACAGCTTCAACGAACCAGTCCCGTTGCTGTTGTCATGCCGTCGTCTTCCATTATGGCTGATTATCAGCCAAAAAACGATGAGTCTGTGCGAAAAGGAATACATCTTTTCCGTAAAGTATTGGATACCCTTCAATCCGGGAATATTGAGTTTGATGTCATAAGTGAGCAGTTTTTAATTTCCTGTTCGGTAAAATCGAACGGGGAATTCGGCACGGCGACCCGGGTGCGGAAAGGTAATTATTGTGCTGTCATTTTCCCCTTTGCACGGCTGATAAACAACAGCACTTTTGTGTTTCTGGAGAAGCTTGCGGTGAAAAAAGGCACCATTATGTTTATTAATGAAGCGCCGCAGGGTAATTTTGATGACGGACAGAGTTCGTCATTTTCCTCACGGGTGTCGAGATTAACCAGAGCGAAGAATGAGACGGTTCATGTAGTATCCATTAGTGAATTTGTTACCCGGCTTGCACATATTGAGCAGGCTTTCAGCGTTACTGTCAGCGGGAAATCGTGTCCGGAAATTAAGACGGCTCACGGTAGTGGTCAGGACTATGAACTGTTTTATATTCACAACACATCAGCTAAAAGGGACTATTTTATAACGCTTGAATGCACTGAAGCAGATCATATTTATTATGTTGATTGTGTTAATGGGGAGATGCATGAGATCGAAAATATACAGCGAAGTGACGGTCTCTGTATCATTGAGCTTGATATTGCGCCCAAGCAGACATATCTGATAGTTACCTCGGCATCAAAAGTACCCGGTGTTGATACGAAAAAGGATAAGAGACATCCTATCAACATGTATGGGTCCGTTAATAGAAACTATCGGGTCGTTCTGAAAGATCGCTGGTCTTTTTCTCCGGACCGGAATTCCTTTAATGTTCTTCCTCTTGCCAGCTGGAATAAAAGGATTGGGTTGAGCAGGGATTCAGGAGGGTATTCTCACTATTATGAAGCCTATTTTGAGGTAGAGGAAGTGCCGCAGACCTGTCTGCTTATATTCTGTGGTTTTCCTAGCCTTAACGCATTGACAGGTAGTCCATTACGAGAATTTGAGGTGTCAATAAACGGAATTGTGGTAAATCCCTACTGCGT
>Ga0190359_1001300_pt1 | contig 15868 bp, 14 predicted proteins | sample 48721823_MG_FD_161269 | JGI IMG/M metagenome (GOLD analysis project Ga0190359, IMG submission 161269) | Hydrothermal vent microbial mat bacterial communities from Southern Trench, Guaymas Basin, Mexico - 4872-18-2-3_MG | ecosystem: Environmental > Aquatic > Marine > Hydrothermal vents >... | reverse complement strand
TTAATCCCACATCAGCTGGATTGGTAGATAATCCTGAAGATTGGAAGTATTCCTCGTATAATGAGTACTTAGGGAAGAGCGAAGGTGGGATATGTAACTTTTCTCCTTATTTAGAGATAGACCCTATGTCTTACAGGAATTTTGTAGAAGAATGGAAAGAAGATCAAAGATCATTATCTATTTTAAAAAGTTTGATTTTAGAGTAATAGTTTATATACTAACATCTTGTGATCCCTTTTTCCTTTTTTCCCCACTTCGCGAAAGTGCCTTATTCCCACCTCGTAGGTGGGACTTTTTTTATGTTTGTCTGTTATATCACATAGGGGTGCTTTAATTTTTATTTTTAGGGCAGTAGTGAGATTTCTCTTGACAAAGTTTTTCTTAAGTGATAAAAAATAATATTGGAAGGGGAAGGCGAATTATCAAGAGGTTTGATTTTAAAAATCCCTTTCATAAGTAATATTATGAGGTATAATAAAATATTGTTGATCTTCAGAAAAAAGCCAAGCGGTAATAAATTCATGAAGTCGGATAATTTCAAATAGTGTCATCTTTCCACTTCGTAAGTGGAAATTTGGCTCAGAGCTCAATGCTATTTTTGTTTTGTTGACCCTTTTTTTATTTTCTTATAAAATGTTTTATGAATATAGTGATTTCCCTTTCATTTGCTATTATTCCTGTTGTTTATCTTCTCTATTATTTTTATAAAAAGGATTCTCAGAAACCTGAGCCTATCGGTTTGATTTTTAAAGTGTTTTTTTTCGGAATTTTGGGTGTTTTTGTAGCTGTCTTTTTTGAGGTATTAGTTAGTACTTTAAAGCCATTTTTCGCTTTTTCCATTATCGCGTATATCGGATTTGAAGCATTTGTAGTTGCAGGGCTTGTTGAGGAAAGTGTTAAGCTCTATATAGTCAAAAAAAGTATTTATAAAAATGAAAAATTTGATGAGATAATGGATGGTATTATTTATACTATAGCCGTTAGTCTTGGCTTTGCCTGTTTTGAAAATATTATCTATGTTATGGGAAGCGGAATAGGTGTGGCAATATTAAGAGGTGTCACTGCTGTTCCGATGCATGCGATTATGTCAGGTATAATGGGGTATTACATAGGGCAGGCAAAATTTGCATCTTCTTCTCAGGAAGAGAAAAGATTGATTAAAAAAGGTCTTAAAATAGCAATTCTTCTTCACGGTACTTATGATTTTTCCATAATGATATTAAAGGTTTTACCGGGGCTTGTCTGGATTTCCATAGCTTTTGTCTTTGTTTTAATTTATTTTTCAGGGGGACATCTTAATAAATTAATAAAGGATGCAAAAATGTTTGATCGTGCGGAGGGAAGGTCTTAAAAAATCGGAGAAAAATTATGAGAAAAAAGTATGGAATTTTGCTATTAATTTTAATGCCTTTTTATTTTAACAGTGGATGTACGAAAAAAAACAAAGTTGAAGAGATTGTTGTTTTGGGAACAGCTGATCTTCAGGGGCAGATGGAATCATATAAGGATAAAAATTATCTTATAGGTGGAATAGGAAGAATTGCAACAATAATAAATAAAGAGAAAAAAAATCATAAAAATGTAATAGTTGTTTCAACCGGTGATGATTTAATGAACAAATTTTTTCATATATTCAAAGGTAAGGCTATATTTACTCTTATGAGTGATGCGGGGTATCAGGTTTTTGCTCCCGGGAATCATGAGTTTGACAAATGTCCGGAAATTTTTTCAAATGCACTTGATTCCGCAAAGTTTGTGGCTCTTTGCACGGATCTTTCAATTGAAAATTCTCCCCTTAAAGGTAAGTGTAAAAAGATTTACATTAAAGAAATAGGTCCCGTAAAAATAGGCTTTTTTTCTCTTATGACAGAAGAGTTTCCAATGGTAACACAGGGAAAAACGGTTAAACTAAGTGGTGATAATTTTAATGAGGCTGAAAAAGCGGTCAAATTACTTAAAGATAAAGGAGCTGATATTATTATTGCTCTTACTCATATTGGTGAGGATAAGGACAAAGAGCTTGCGAAAAAGGTTTCCGGAATAGACTTGATTTTCGGAGGACACTCACACGAGTATTTGAAAAAGCCTCTTTTGGTTAATAATACATTAATAGTGAACGGAGGAGAGAAGGGTAAATATATTGTAAAAATTGTTTTAAGAGTTAAAAATAAAAGGATAATATCCCATGACTTTAAATTGATTTCTGTTGACAAGAGTGTCAAAGAAGAGCCTCTTGTTGCTAAGAAAATTGCAGAGTATAAGAAATCTTTTCCAAAAGCGATTATTTTGGGATATACTGATAAAGAGTGGGATCTTACGAAAGATGCAGTAAGAAAGGGAGAGTCCGGTTTTGCGGATCTTGTAAATGATTTGATGAGGGAAAAATTCAAGGCTAATATTGTTTTGAACAATGGAGGCGCTTTTAGAGGGAGCAAGGTTTATCCCGCAGGAAAGATTACTGATGAAAGATTAAAGGAGATAGATGAGTTTTCAAATTATGCATATATGCTAAAGCTTAAAGGAAAATACATAAGGGAAATCTTGGAATGGAGTGCCGCAAGATATGGAACAGGAGGTTTTTTGCAGGTCTCAGGTATAAGATACAAGATAGATCTTAGGAAAAAGCCTATGAGATTAAAAAAGGATAGAGCCACTCCCCTTCATGTGGATTTTAAAGGTGAAAGGGTAAAGGATATAAAGGTCTATGATGCCAAATCGGGCAAATGGCTTGATCTTGATGATGAGAAAGAGTATAAGGTTGTCTCAAACAGCTTTTTGGTAAACAAAGAGGGAGATGGTTATTTTTGGTTTAAAAGGTATGGAAAAGAGCTTTTAAACACTTATTCAACCTTTTATTCCATAATAGCGGATTATGTGGCTGAGAACAAAAAGGTAAATCCTCCCGAGCCTGATGGTAGAATTAAAATTGTAAAATGAAATACAGCGCTGATTATATAATAGAAAAATTGAGCCTTAAAAAGCATCCCGAAGGTGGTTATTACAGAGAGATTTACAGAAGTGATGAAAAGATAGTAAAGGACGCTTTGCCTCTAAGATATGAAGGAGACAGAAATTTTTCGACCTCCATTTACTACCTTATTAGAAGAGGCGAAGTTTCAAAACTACACAGGTTAAAAAGTGATGAGATTTATCATTTTTACATGGGTGCTTCAGTGGAGATTCTTATGATTTATCCGGATGAAAAAGTAGAAAAAAGAGTATTGGGACTAAATTTGGAAAAGGGTGAAGAGCCTCAAATAATTATCCCCAAAATGGTGTGGCAGGGATTGAGAATCATAGGTGATGATGATTTTGCTCTTATGGGGACAATAGTTTCACCTGGATTTGAATTTGATGATTTTGAACTTGCGGATGAAAGTATTGTTAAAGGATTATTAGAAAAAGTAAGAAATATTAAATTTTTTCTTTAAAAATTTTCGAAAAATTTCAGATTATTTGTTTTCTTCAGCTTTTAAATTAATTCTGTAAACATAAGCAAGAACTTCCGCTATTGCATAGTAAAGTTCGGTTGGTATTTCTTTGTAAAGTTCCAATTTTATAAGGACCTCGGCAAGATCATTATCCTCTTTTATGGGAACTCCGCTCTCCTTTGCAAGTTTCACTATCCTTTCTCCCAATTCCCTTATTCCTTTGGCTACCACTTTTGGAGCTTTATCTTTTTCCATATCATACTTTAATGCTATTGCCTTAAAGTCCTTTTTAGCCATTTTCTTTTCTCTTTTTTAGATAATCAAAAATCATCGTATAAATCCATAGGGGAGAAAGTATCACTATTTCCGAAATAACAGCTTTCATATTGTTTAATGAAAAAAGTTCCTGCAAAGAACCCTTTCTTACGCCCAAAAGAAGGGGTATATTGTAAAATTTATTGTAAAAGGGATAAAACGGATTAATTCCGATGGGAGGTCTTTCATCAACAACTATTAAATCTAAGAAGAGGTGTATTATGAGAATTATAAGAGTGAAGAGGGTAAGTCTTTTATCTTTTGTGAAAAGATAGACTATACTCGAAACAATAAACACAAAGAGAAAATTGTGCGTATAATATTGATGAAGCCCAAGCCCTCTTTTCCCGAAAAGAATGAGCCCTACGATTATGTCAAAATCCGGAAGAGAAGCTATAATAGTGTAAAAAATCAGATATTTTATAGCATAAGATTTTTTTATTATTCCCCCGCTCCAGATTCCGGCAATTGTATGCCCCACAGGTGTCATTTATCTCTTTTTTCCCAGAGCTTAAAAAAACTTTTGACTTTTTTATCCGCAAGCATAGAGCTTATCTGTTTTCTTGCAATAAATCTTATTGTCTCTTCCAAAGGTGGCAATGGTGTACTGAGTTTTGTTTCAAGAGGGTAGGATCTGTCCTTTGGCTTTGTTCTTTTTCTGTCTCTTTCATACCATAGTGTTTTAAGTGTTTTTGTGTCAATTAATCTTACCTTAATTATTACCTCTGTATCTGTTAATCTTCCGTAAACAGCTTTTTCAACCCAGCCTAAGAACAGAAGTGAAAATTCTTTCTCTCTTGCATATTTAAGAGCTGCTTTAATGGATGTTTCTTCATCTTTGAATTTTACGAGCCAATTATAATCATTGTTTAGTACAACTTTACCAAATTTGTTTGCTTTTAGCATTTCCTGATGAAATATTTCAGCGGCTCTTTTCCCGATTCTCAAATCATAGGAGGGTCCCGCAAATTGAAGAATCAGAACACTTTTCTCTTGAGTGTTTTTAACTTTCCCCTTTAAAAAAACATCCCTCTGTGTTGTATCTTGTCTTAAAAGACACCCTGTTAAAATTATTGAAAAAGCAATAATTACAAAAACTATTTTCTTCATTTTAAATTATAAACAAAAAGTTATAACAAAGCAATATTATGATTCAGAGGATTTTCTTTTAAGCTTATATAAGAATACTTTTAATGAACTTAAAATAATGCTTGCTGTTATTACAACATAAACAATATTTACAAAAAGTTCATTTTCGATTACCCCTTTCTGTTTTGCAATAAGTATGATTACTGCAGGAGCGATTCCCCTTGCAAAAAGGCCGTTTATGAGTTTTCTGTCCAATATGTCAAATTTTTTAGTGAAAATTAATGATAAAGGTCTTATTAACATCAGACTTGTTGAAATTGTAAGCCCTATTATTACTGCTTCCGTGTTTTTTAAATTTAACAGAAGACCTATATATACGAAAAAGAATGTTTTTAAGAAAAACGAAATCTCTCTGTAAAAGAGTTTTTCTCTCTTTGATACTACAGGTTTTTCTTTTTCTTCTTTCTTTTTTGATTTTTTTATGAGTTTTCCAAAAGATTTTATTGTTTTTGAATTTGCGAGCACTAATCCCAAAAACAGAGAAGAAATGGCACCATTTCCTCGCAGGTATTCAGTTAATATGTAAACTAATACAACATAAGCAATCATCATAATATAGTTTTCATCTTCTTTTATTAGTTTCCCTTCGATTGAAAACCATAAAACTCCAAAAATTATCCCTGTAAAACCCGCTATCGCAAATAGAGAAGCTATTGAGGAAAACACAGCTCCTGCACTGAATTGGTGAGCGATTATTACTTGCATAACAGTTATTGCAAAGACAATGGAAAGAACATCTGTGACCGAGGATTCTATTGTCATAATAGTGAAAACTTTTTTATTCACATTAAGTTGTTTTAGGATAGGAATTACATAGGCAGAAGTTATTCCTCCAAGGGTGGAACCTATTAAGAATGAGAATATGAAATTTCCATTAATGTAATATATTATTGCTGTTATTATCATTGCTGAAAGAAAAAAATTCCAGAGACCTATTATTATTCCCGAGCTTAGCCCGTCTGCAAAGGATTTAAGGTCTATATAAAGAGCTCCGTCAAACATAAGAAAGAGAAGAGTAAATGTCGTAAATATTGGAGCTATCTTACTGAGTGATTGAACACTTAAGAGATTAAGCCCTGACGGACCGATTAAGAACCCTATAAGTAAAAGTATAAGAGTGTCAGGTATGGAAAATTTTTCAAAGATCCACTCGGCAAAATATCCGAACATTATTATTACTGAAATAAGAAGTAAAACGAAATTTGTATCCATATAATAATTATAATTAAATTTTCCATTTCTTACAATCACAATATTGACTTGCTCTTTTAAAACAAATATAGTAAAAGATGTCAGCTTTTGGAAAGAAAAGCCTTTTTTTACTAATCTTATTATTCATCTGTTTATCTGCTGGGAATTCAGCAACTTTGAGAATGATAATTGATTCAAATCCCATGAATCTTGATCCAAGAGTTGGTACTGATCAGGCCTCACAAAGAATACATCAACTAATTTATAATGGTCTTTTCAGAAAAGCTAGGAATTTTTATATTGAAAAGGATTTACTTGAAAATTATGAATTTATCTCTCCTACTAAAATATTATTTATACTAAAAAAAGGAGTGTATTTTCATAATGGGAAAGAGCTTACTTCCAAAGATGTAAAGTGGACATTGGATACTCTACTATCTTCTGATTTTAAATCTTTGAGAAAAGGAGCTTTTAAAAGTATAAAAAAAGTTAATATAATTGGAAAATATAAGGTGATTTTTGAGTTGAAATATCCAGATTCATCGCTTTTATATAATCTTGTAATAGGTATCATTCCATATGGAGTGAGAAAAGAAATTTCAGAAAAACCTGTAGGAACAGGTCCTTTTGTTTATAAAGGAAAAGAGCATAATGTTCTATATTTCAAAGCTTTTTCAAACTATTTCAGAGGGAAGCCAGCGGTCGAAGAACTTGGAATTAAGATCATTAAGGATCCTATTACAAGAGTTTTAACTTTTAAAAAAGGAGAAGCAGATCTTGCTGTGAATTGTATTCCTCCGGATTTTGTGGAATCATTAAAAGGAGTAAAAGGTATTTTAGTAAAAAGCATTCCCGGAAATACAATGTATTATCTTGGCCTTAATTTGAAAGATGAATATTTAAAAGATTTGAACTTAAGAATGGCTTTGAGTTATTCGATAGATTACAAAGAGTTGGTAAAATTTATTATGAAAGGTTATGCAAGAAGAGCATACGGCCTTTTGCCTCCCGAACATTGGGCATACACAGATAATTTAAAAAAATTTTATTATGATTTAAAAAAGGCGAAATATTTTTTAAAAAAGACAGGATTCAAGGATATAAACCTTGAATTTAAGTGTGCCGATAAAAAAGTTTCAAAAAGGCTTGCTGTTGCTTTGAAATATTATTGGAATAAGATAGGAATTGGTGTTAAAATTAAAAGCTATGAATTTTCAACTTTTTACAGAGATATAGTAAAAGGAAATTTTCAAGTTTATCCCCTTGCTTGGGTGGGGATACTCTCTCCGGATATTTATATTTATACATCACATTCCAAGTTTATTCCTCCTTATGGGGCAAACAGAGCCCACTATTCAAATCCAAATGTTGATTTACTCCTTTATAAAGCATCCGAAATCTATGATTTTGAAATTTTGAAAAAGACATACAAGAAAGTGGAATATTTGGTTTCAAAAGATATCCCTTTTATCCCTCTGTGGTTTGCTAATAATATTGTTGTTTACTCAAAAAGGATTGAAAATATTGAGATGTATCCTTCTGGAGAATACTATTTTCTTGAAAAAGTGAGGCTAAAAAAAGAAAAACCAAGAAATGAAAGATGAAGAAGTTAAGAGGAGATGAAGGACTATGGAGTTTTGGGATATTGTGATCAAGATAAAAATTAAAAGAAAAAAATTAAAGGAGGGCCGAAATGTTGAAAGTCCAAGCAGTAGTTGGGATTTTTGTTTTTCTTTTGATTGCATTTTTACTTTCAAAGGATAGGAAAAAAATAAATTACCGGCTGGTTTTGATTGGGCTTATTATTCAGTTTGTGATTGCGGTTTTTATGCTTAGGACAGCAATAGGAGTTAGTATTTTTGAAGGAGTGAATAAAGGTTTTCTTGTGCTTTTAAATTACAGCAATTATGGGGCAAAATTTCTTTTTGGAAGTCTTGTTGATTCTCAGAGTATGGGAGCTCAAGTGGCTTTTCAGGTTTTGCCTCTTATTATTTTTGTATCAGCTCTTATGGCTCTTTTGGTCTATCTTGGAATAATTCAGTTTTTTGTCAGACTTTTCGCAAAACTTTTTTATCATTCCATGGGAATAACGGGGGTGGAGGCTTTTACATCTTCTCTTTTAATATTCATGGGAATAGAAGCTTTAACAGGGGTAAAAAAATATGTCGAAAATATGAATGAATCAAGGCTTTTTACAATAATGGCAACATTTATGTCTACAATAGCAGGGAGTGTCATGGCTGCCTATGTTAGTTTTGGTGCAAAGGCAGGACATCTTTTAACAGCTTCTGTTATGAGTGCTCCTGCTGCAATTTTAATTTCAAAAATTATGATTCCTGATACCGAAGAAAGAGCTGATGATCCTTTGGATAACATAAAGGTTGATAAAGGTGGAACAAGTATTGTTGAGGCCATTGCAACCGGAACTTCAAATGGGCTCAAACTTTCCCTTGAAGTGGGGGCAATGCTTATAGCTTTTATTTCTCTCATTTATCTTTTTAATGATTTGATAGGGCTTTCAGGAATTACCCTTGAAAAACTTTTAGGATATATCTTTTCTCCTTTTGCTTTTTTAATTGGTATTCCTTATTCTGAAGCTCTTGATGTTGGGAAGCTCTTGGGGGTTAAAACAGTATTCAATGAGTTTTTATCATATTTGAAACTTAAAACAATAATTTCCACAGGTGCTCTATCACAAAGAACAATTTATATTACAACATATGCTCTTTGCGGTTTTGCAAATTTCGGAAGTATGGGGATTTTGATTGGAGGCATTGGTACGATTGCACCTTCCCATAAAAGTATTGTTTCAAAATTAGCCTTCAAATCACTAATTGCCGGATTTTTAGCTACTATGCTAACTGCTTCTATTGCAGGGCTTTTACTTTAACTGGATTTTATTCTGTCCTGAATTTGTCCACTAAATCTTTTAATTTTTCTGCCTGGTCAGCGAGATCACTTGATGTTGTAGCTATTTGAGATATTGCAAGCTGTGATTGCTCGGACGCCTGAACTATATTCTGGATGTTCATGTTAACCTCTTTTACGGTTGCCGCTTGTTCTGTGCTTGCTGTTGATACTGCCATCGTTATTTCCTGTACTTTTCGAGATTCTTCGATAACTTTTTCAAGCATCTCTCTTCCGCTTTGAGCAAGCTCCTGCCCTTTTAAAACTTCTTTAAGGGATACTTCCATGGCACTTACAGAATTTTCAGCTCCAGCTTGAATTTTGTTTGTAATTTCTTCAATTTCTTTTATTGATTTTGATGTTCTTTCTGCAAGTTTTCTTATCTCATCGGCAACAACTGCAAATCCCCTTCCTGCTTCACCGGCTCTCGCAGCTTCAATAGCGGCATTTAGAGCGAGTAAATTTGTTTGATCTGCAATGTCTGTAATCACAGAAAGTATTTCACCTATTCCCTTTGCTGCCTCTCCGAACTCATTAATTTGATTTGATAGATTCTCAAATTTGTTTGAAATGTCTGTTATTGAATTTAAAATATGGGTTATAGTGGTTGATGTCTCGTTTACAACTTTTTCCATATTTGCTACGTTGTCCTGTGCTTGTTCTGTCATTCTCTGATTATCTTCAATTGTAGCTGTAAGCTCTTCCATAGCGGAAGCAACCGAGGTGGTCTGTGCATTTTGCTCCTCAGTCGTAGCTGAAAGCTCCTCTGCTGTGGACGAAAGCTCTGTAGATGCAGATGAGACAGAGGATGCATTTGATTTAACTTCTATTATTATCCCCTGAATTCTTTCTATAAACTTGTTAAACCAATTTGCAAGCTCTCCTAATTCGTCATTGTTTTCGGATTTAACTCTCTTTGTAAGATCTGCTTCTCCCTCTGCTAGATCTTTTACTCTTGTTATCATAACTTTTATTGGTTTGACAATTTGTCTTCCAAAAAGTAAACTGAAAATTATAATTATCGTAATACTTATTAAAATAAAAAAGAATAATACATTTTTTAACCTGTATACTGGAGCTAATAATTCATCTTTCTTTATAGTTGTGAAAAGACCCCAGTTTAGCCCTTTTATCTTTAGTTTGTTATAGGTTACTATTTCTGTATTGCCTGTTGAGCCTACTTTCTGCTGTACTCCTGATTTGCCTTTAAATAAACATTCTTCAATCACAGCATCGCTTTTGAGGTCTCCTATTTTACCCTTTTTAACTACTCTATTGCTTCTTAAATAAGTTTTCCCATCGCTCCCAATGCCTACTATATAAGATTCTCCTGTTTTACCAAGACCTTCTCTAACATTTATTATTTTCATATATTCTTGATATGGAAGAGTGAGGGCTAAAACTCCGATGGTTTTTCCTTTTTTATTTTTTATAGGAGCTCCGACAAATGCTGTTTGTTTATTATTTAAGGGAGGATATGACTCAAAGTCTACGATGGCTACTTTACCTGTTTTTACAATATTTTTCCACAATTTTGCCAATCCAGTATTTTTATACTTCCCATAGCCTAAATTTGTTCCCAGATCATCATTTTTGTCTAGGGAGAACATTACATGACCATGAAGGGCGCAGATAATAAAGAGTTCTTCAAATCCCATTTCCTTAGCAAATCCTCTTAATTCTTTATCTATCGAGTCATAAATTTTTTTATATTCAGGAGTGTTTACGGGAAAGGGTGCTTTCTCTCCTACCTTCATTTTTTTATGATAATTGCTCAGTTGATTTTCAGCTCTTAGTATCATATTTAGTGTTGCTGAACCAACTGCTTTTTCTATCAATCCATTTATATTGTTTTCAATATCAATTGCTTTTGCTCTTTGAAGGGCTTTTAAACTAACAATGGCCTGATCTGTTATCATTTTTGCTGTTCTTGACCTTACTACTAAAACTGCAGTAAAAATTGGAAGTAATCCTGTGATAAGCATTACTATGACAATTTTCTGATAAATACTTAATCTCTTCTTAATCCTCATTTTTTCCTCTATTGTTTTTTGTTAAAAAGAGTAATTCTTTTATTATCATAAAAAAATATAATCATATGGGAAGAAAAAAATCAAGTTTATCTTTTTATTGACAATGTATTATTTTATTATTACCATAAAATATCATGAAGAGAAGGAAGTTTTTGAAAAGTGTTGGTCTTGGAGTGGGAGGGCTTGCTCTTTCAGGATGTAGTGCTTTTTAAGTAAAAAATATTCCCTCCGAAAGAAAGCCTAATATAATTTTTATAATGGCTGATGATCTTGGGTACGGGGAGCTTGGCTCTTATTGAGAGAAAAAAATTAAAACACCCAATATTGATAAACTTGCTTCTGAAGGAATGAAATTTACTGATTATTATGCAGGAGCTCCTGTCTGTGCACCATCAAGATGCGTGCTTTTGACAGGGAAACATTTAGGGCACTCAGTAGTTAGAGACAATTATGAGGTGGGAAGCTGGGACTCATATATGGGACAGTATCCTCTCCCCTCCGAAGAAATTACAATTGCTGAAATGTTAAAAAAAGCTGGTTACAGAACAGGCGTTTTCGGTAAATGGGGATTGGGAAGAGTTGAAAGTTCCGGAAATCCGCTAAACAAGGTTTTGATAGATTTTTTGGGTACAATTGCCAGCGTCATGCTCATAATTTATATCCACGGTACCTTATAGATAATGAGAAGAAAGTGTATTTAAAGGGAAACACGCGGGGACTTACTGGAGAGCAATATGCTCCTCAACTAATTGCCGATGAAGCCTTAAAGTTCGTAGAGGAGAATAAGAATAATCCTTTTCTTTTTATACTATGCAACAGTTCTTCTTCATCTTCCGCTTCAAGCACCTGAAAAGTTTGTTAAAATGTATAAAGGCAAGTGGGAGGATCCCCCTTACAAAGGGAGATCATATCTTCCGAATCCAAATCCGAGAGCAACTTATGCAGCAATGATTACATTCTTAGACTATCAAGTGGGAAGATTAATGAAATTACTTGATAAATTGGGGATTGCTGATAATACAATAATCTTTTTCACATCAGACAATGGAACAACATATTTGAAAAAGCAGGTGGATTATGAATTTTTCAAAAGTCTTGGACCATTAAGAGGTTATAAAGGCTATGTATATGAAGGCGGGATAAGAGTTCCCATGATTGTAAGATGGCCTGGAAGAATTAAACCCTTAACTATTACACATAAACCTTTTGCCCATTATGACATAATGGCAACACTGGCAGAAATAGCTGGGGTAAATGTTCCTAAAAATACTGATGGAATTAGTTTTTTACCCGTTCTTACAGGAAAAGAGAAGGAGCAAAAAGAGCATGAATTTCTTTTCTGGGATTTTGCCGGATATGGAGGGCAAATTGCCGTTAGAATGGGTAAATGGAAAGGTATTAAAAAGAATTTGAGGAAAAATCCGAATGCTCCTACGGAACTTTACAATCTTGAAGAAGATATAGGAGAAAAAGTGAATTTAGCTGATAAATATCCAGAAATTGTCAAAAAGATTGAAAAAATAATGTTGAGGGCAAGAACTGAACCTAAAGTAAAAGAGTTCAGATTTTGGAAATATTCTAAATAGATAGATTCTCAGCGACATTTTTTAACCTTTCAAAGGAATGTTCGAAAAATTTTTTATATGCAGGACAAAGAATATTTAATGAGGAGGGATCAGAAAGGTTTCTTCTGTTTTTTGGACACCCTCCATAGCAAAATTCAAGCCATTTACACTCAAAACATTTTTTATTTAACATTGTTTTATTTTTTCCGAATGAAATTTGTTTTTCAGAATTAAGCAAATCAATTAATTTATCCTCATGAATGTTTCCCAAAAAGTGTTTTTGATCCACGAAAAAATCGCACGAGTAAACATTGCCATTATACTCAACAACAAGGTATGAACCACACTCCTTTTGAAGCTCACAGTCGACAGATTCTTTTCCCATGAGTTTTAATAAAAGGGAAACAAAAAATCTGATTGATATTGGAGTCCCTTTTTTGAAATCTTCGTACCACATATCAAAAATTTTATTTAAAAAATCTCCATATTTTTTCGGGGAAACGGAGAAACTTGTAAGTTTGTTGTTTTCTAGTCCCCTTTCTATTATTGGAATAAATTGGATGTATCTTATTCCCATTGATTTGATAAAATTATAAATCTCTTCCGGGAAATTTACTGAATAGCTATTAACAGTGGCCAATACATTAATTATTAGTCTTTCTATTAAATTCTTTTTTGCCCACTCATAAGATTGTGAGGATAAGTCATTTTTAGATAATTTACTAATTTTTTCTTTTTCCTTATTAATCTCGTATTCAGAAAATTTGTAAAATTTTGTCTCTATTTCCATAAGTAATTTTATTAAATATAATTTTTTTCATCAAATTAAACTAGTTGTTGATTAAGTGTAATTCCCTTGTAAATAATTTAATTGACTTGATAATATCATTCTTATATAATATCTGATAATTTTTTTAAGGAGAGAAAATATGAAAAAAATTTTAGTACCATTCTTTGCCTTTTTTCTATTGTTTGCTATTGTATATAGCACAAATGTTCAAGGTGAAGAGGAGTACAAAGTTGCAAAACTAACTGACAACAATGGTTATAAACATAATGGGCAGGCTACTGCTATAAACAAGAGTGGTGAAGTTATTGTTGTTTGGCCAGAAGCTCACGCAGCTAATCAAAATAAATTGATGTATAGAATTTATTCGTTTAAAACAAAAAAATGGACATCTCCAAAAGAGTTTCCTGCTCAAGATGGAAATAATGTCTATGTTAGATTAGCAGGTGGAGAGAAGCATGAATTCTTTGCAGTTTGGTCTAAAGGTGTTGAACCGGGACAAAAAATATATTTTTCAAGGTACTATGATGGTAAATGGTCTAAACCTGTTTTGATTTCGCAACCGAGAAAGCATAATGAATTTGCGGATATTTGTTATGATGCCAAGAATAAGAGAGCTGTGGCAATATGGGTTAATTGGCCCGGTGGGGATAATTTGGAAACATATATAAGAGAATTTAAAAATTTAAAATGGGGAGATATGAAAAATATATCTAATCATCCAAACCCCTCTGGACATCCTGCTATTACAAGCGATGGGAAAGGAAATCTTTACACAGTTTACATGCAGATGACCTCAAGAAAACCCGATGAGAGGTGGCAAATTGCTTATAATACAAATAGAGATGGTAAATGGTTAAAAAATAGTATTATCTTAACTGATTCAAAACCTTGGAAATTCCATCCTTCTATTGCAGTGAATGAAGATGGAACCCAAGTTATGATTACTTGGTATGATTATGGAGACAAGATGTATTATTACCAGTATGTTGAGTACAATGGAAAACAAAGTAAGTGGTATCCTGTAAGAATTATAGATGAAGGACATAAGGTTCATGCAATTTACTATAATTCTGTAAGTTATCTGATAGACCGATTTTACTTTTCCTATGTGGGTTCTGATAATAATGTTTATGTAAAGGAATTTTATAATAATTCATGGTCTGATAGAATTCAATTAAGTGATTCAGGAGAATGTATATATTCTCTTGCCTATGCTTCTCCCTATTATGGTTTGTCTATAAGCTGGACTGACAAAACAGATAATTTCAGACAGATTTATGTTGCTCTGCTAAAAAGAATGAAAATATTTATTATGCCTCCTAAGAGTATTAAAGTGGAGCATCATTATGACGAACAGCTTTTTAGAATAATGAAGTACAATACTATAGAATGGGTTAAAAATGAAGAGAATATCGTAGATGGTGAATCTTTAGTGGATTATTACTATGTATTTCGAGTAAAAAGTGACGAAAATTTTGATTTTAATGCAGAGCCATATAAGAAGTTTAGCAATGATATAATTTCTTTTGCCGATTATTTTAATGTTAATGATAATCCTGAAAGCTATAAATATGCTATTATCGCAGTGGATAAAGATGGAAACAAATCGGATCCATTAATTGCGCAAAACTAATTTTTGAGGAGTTAAAATGAAAGAAAAAAGAAAACTTGTATTCTTTATTATTATAGTGAGTTTTTTGTTTACCTTTATGGCGTATGCTGAAAAAAAGAACTGCAAAAAGCCCATAGTTGTTCAGGCAGAAGTGATAAAAGGTGAACATTATAAAAAAATATTGACAGAAACATCTTCTGTTTATCTTAAAACATTTAATATTTCTTCTCCTATAAATGGTGTTGTGAAAAACTTAAAAGTCAGTGAGGAAGATTCTATCTCAAAAGGGGTTGTATTAATGGAGATAGAAGATGAAGAAACTCTAAATAAAATCAAAGAAACAGATGCACTTGTTAAAAAGTGGAAAAGAATTTTATGGAAAAGGGAGCATTGGAAGGTTAGAAGCGAAAAAGCGGAGGACCAAGCAAAGAGAAAGATTGCTGAATTCAAAAAACAACTCGATGAATTAAAGAATAAGAAGACCAAAGTAGAAATAAAATCTGCTTTTTCGGGAGCAATAAAAGCCCTGTTGGTAAAAGAAGGGGATAAAGTAAGTGAAGGTGAGAGTTTAGTAAATATAGAGAGAAATGATTTGGTTTTTGTTGATTTTAAAAATAAAGATATTGTTGATTTCTTAAAAGTGAAAAACAAAGCAGTAATTGTTAATATAAAAAGGGATGGAGAAATAATTTTAAATAATGTTCAAGCCCTTCTCTTTGTGGAAGATAAAGCGACTTTGACTTATAGTATTGAAAATGGGAATTTATTAATAAGAGAAGGGGATTTGGTAGAGCTTTCTATTGTGGTAAAAGAGTTTGAAAAGGCAATATTTATTTCCCCAAGTTATACAAGAAGTGATAATAAAGGAGTTTATG
>Ga0190359_1001299_pt1 | contig 15873 bp, 10 predicted proteins | sample 48721823_MG_FD_161269 | JGI IMG/M metagenome (GOLD analysis project Ga0190359, IMG submission 161269) | Hydrothermal vent microbial mat bacterial communities from Southern Trench, Guaymas Basin, Mexico - 4872-18-2-3_MG | ecosystem: Environmental > Aquatic > Marine > Hydrothermal vents >... | reverse complement strand
TTCGAGATACCGCCGGAGTAATTCCTGCTTTTCCTGCGTCAGTCGGCCCTTGAGTTCGGCCTGGTCCCTGTAACGCTTCAGGCTCTTTTGCAGTATTGCGGCATGGGATTCTATTATCTTGCGGTTCTGCTCATGAATTCTGGGCACATCAAGTAAGTCCAGTTGAAGCTTTATTTGATCTAGCTTTTGAATAAATTCGGAGGAGTATTTATCCGGATGCGCCTCGGCATCCTCCAGGACTCTTTCTTATCCTGGGCATAGAGATTTTTTCGCGGAGCCGTCACGCCGCGCATCATCTCCTGGACCAGGGTGTCAGCGCGTGCGATGAATATCTGCTCCCGCTCTCTGCGCCAGTTCTCCCAGTTCTCTTCAGAGCGGATGTAGGGATAGATGGATGGCTTCTCCGGCCCGAATTCCACCGTGGTTTCCCCTCCGGCTGGCACATCCACCTTTTGCTGGTCAGCCTCAACAGTCACGAGCCCCTCTTCAACACCAACGCGGGTGGCCCCATCGGCCCCGACTGCGGCTGTGAAGCTTGTCCTGCGCACGCCGCAGACAGCGGTTGCGGTCTCAAGCTCAAACGCGGTCTGGTCGCCTTCGGATGATGCTACCCTGGCCCATATCCTTCCGATGAAAAGTAATACCGAGGACACCGTGCCTTCGTGGATGCGGTTGTCATTCAGGGTGATGCGAGTATTCCCGCTTAACTCCAGGGTGCTTTTATCGGCCAGCAGAATCCGGATAAAGCTTTCCGGGCCTGATTCTTGCCCATTCTATCTCTTTTTACGAACCAGGCCCTGGTTTTATTGTCCGGCGTCGCTTTTAAACTTGAACCTCGGCCTGCTTTCCGGATTTTTTTCTGCGAAAGATTTTCTTCATGTCAATGGTCAGGTCATCAAATAATTCATACACCACCGGGATGATTATCAAAGTGAGCAGGGTAGATGTGAAGAGCCCTCCGACAACCACTATTCCGAGCGGCTGTTGCATCTCCATGCCTTCCCCCCTGCCGATTGCAATGGGGAGAACCCCTAGCATGGTGGTAAATGCTGTCATCAAGATGGGCCGAAGCCTTGCCTTTCCAGCCTCGATGATGGCCTGAGTGCGTTCCATTCCCTTCTCGTGATAGGTGATGATAAAGTCAATCAGGACAATGGAGTTCGTGGCCACGATGCCCACGAGCATGATCAGCCCAAGGAATGCCGTTACACTGAAGCCGGTGTTTGTGATATAAAGCCCTGCCGCGGCCCCGGTGAATGCAAAGGGGATTGCGACCATGATGGTCAAGGGATGTATCAAGGACTCGTAGAGACTTGCGAGGACCATGTAGATCAGGAGAATAGCAAGGACGAACAGGATGCCCAGGTCTTTAAATGATTCGACCATGTCCTCGTATTCGCCGCCTATTTTTACCTGGTAGCCCTCCGGCAGGGACAGGCCGGCTATCACTTTCTTGATGTCCCGGGTAGTATCGGAAAGAGGCCGATCCGTTTTGTTGGCCTCGATTAAAACCACGCGCTTGGAGTTCTCCCTGCGGATATACATCGGGCCGCTTGTGTATTCAAATTTTGCGGAGTCCCTGAGCGGAAGTGAGAACCCGAGAGGCGAAGCCAGGGCCAGCTCCTTGATGTCCGTGAATGTATCCCTCTGGTCTTCCTGCAATCTGACCCTGATGTTATATTCATCTCCGCCCTCGCGGTAAAAGCTGGCGATGGTGCCGTAAACCTGGGCCTGCACGGCCATTGCGGCCATTCCCACCACCATCCCGTGGGAGCCCAGGCGGAAGCGGTCAAAGGAATACTGGACCTCCGGTGATCCCTGTTCCAGGGTGGTGGTTACATCGCGGACTCCCTCCACCTGGCGCACCTTATCCGCCAGGCGATCCGAGAGGGTCTTCAATTGTTCCAGGTCGTCGCCGTATAGCTTGATCACTATTGGCTTGCTTGACTCGCTACCAAAGCTCTGCATTCCTCCAGCCGGGTTGAAGGCTATCTCTGCACCCGGGTTTTCCCTCTCCAGTTCATCAAAAACACGGCGGAGTTCCGCTTCCGGTGTCACTCTTCCCTCGGCCTTTTTCTTCATCAGGATCATCATCTGGCCCGTGTGGGTCCCGCTGATTTGTCCCTGCATGGCCCCCATGGCCTCATCCATGGCCTCTCCGGACCTGCCAGCCATCATGAAGAGCCTTTGGATGTCCGGGAAGACATCAAGTTTCTTCCTGACCTTTTGCATCAATTTATCGGTTTCCTCTACAACCGTGCCGGCTGGCAGTTTGACGCTTGATTCATACATGTAGCCGATTGACTCGGCCATGAACTCCTGGGGCAACTGGGATGCCATCATTCCGGTTAGCCCGAGAACAAGGATGACGAGAATAAAGACCTTGCCCTTGTTTCCGAGGGACCATGCGAGTAGGGACCCATAGGCATCCTGGATGCGTATGAAAGGATGCCGAACCTTTTTGCCAGGCTTCGGGATCTCCTGTCTGATTATCCGGGAGGAGAGCATGGGCACCAGGGTGAAGGCCACGATGAGCGAGCCGAGCAATGCGAAGAAGATGGTGGCCGCGAAGGGGCTGAAGAGCTGGGAACTCAAGCCCGAGATGAAGGCTATTGGCAGGAATATGATGACTGTTACGATGGTGGCCGCAGTAACCGCAATGGCAACCTCCCGTAAGCCCTCCTCTGCGGCCTGATGCGGATGCTTGCCCGCGCTTATATGTCGGAAGATGTTCTCCATGACCACGATGGAGTCATCCACCAGTTTTCCGAGTGCGATAACCAGCGCGCCCATTGTGATGACATTCAGCGTATAGCCGGCAAAATACATGCCCACAAAGGCGAGTAACAAAGAAAGCGGTATGGACAGAGCAACAATGATGGTGGGCCGGATGCGCCAGAGAAAAATGAGAAGTATAAACACGGCGAAGACAGCCCCTTCATAGGCCGCACTCTTGAGGGAGCCGATGGAGTCGGTGATGATTTCAGAGAGGTTGAAGTTGACGCCCAGGGTGAGTCCGCGTGGAAGATTCTTCTCAATGTCCGGGATGGCCTTTTCAATTTTCCTTGCCACGCTCACCGGGTTGGCGTCGCTCTCCTTCATGATCAGGATGCCCACGCCCTCGGTCTGCACCTTGTTCTCATCCTGGATTTTGACATTCCCTTCCACTTCCTTGACGCCGTCAACCACCTTGGCTACATCACGGAGCCGGATCGGGGAGATGGCTCCCTGTCCTGCGCTGGGGTCCTGCATGCCGGCAAGGGCCATCATTTGCTGTTTTTGCATCTGAGCCTGGCTTATGCCCTTTCCTATAAAAAGGTTTTCAAGCTCTTCCAGGCTCTTGAATTCTCCCACTCCTCGCACGCGGAATCTCTGGATGCCTTCCTCAAAATGACCGCTTGACATATTGATGTTCTGGAAGCGGATTGCATTGATGATGTCATTCATTGAAAGACCATAGGATTTGAGCTTATCCTTGTCCAGGTTCACCTGGATTTCCCGCGTGCGTCCGCCCATCAGCATAGCCGAGGCCACACCGGGAAGTCGCTCAATCTGGGGTGCCACGGTATCATCAACCAGGTTTTTCAGTTCGAGGAGCGTCCTGTTCGGGTCGCTCAAAGAGAGGAACATGACAGGCATATCACTTATATCCATGCGCATCACGATCGGCTCTTCCATGTCCTCGGGAAGGTATTTACGGATAAAGCTGACCGCTTCCCTGATGTCGGAAGTGGCGGCATCCAGGTCTGTGCCCCAGTTGTACTCCATGATGAAAATACACGAGTCTTCCATGGAGATGCTCTTGACATTCTTTACATCGGACAGGGCCTTGAGCATTCCTTCCAGGGGCTTGGTTACCCGTTGTTCCACTTCCTCGGGGCCGGCCCCGGGATACTGGATCATTACAACCACATTTGGAAACTTGATGTTCGGCATAAGGTCAAGCGGCATCCGCCATAGTGCGATCCCGCCTACCACCAAGATCATGAGCATGAGCATGACCACGGTGACGGGCTTTTTGACGGGAAAGTTGAACAGGTTCATATTTTATTCCTCCTGTTGCTTGAGAGAGCTATTCAATGTCCTCGCGGCTTAGCGTGCGGGCAATGGTTACCTTTGTGCCATCCTGGAGGATGGCCTGATCGCGGGCCACCACTAGCTGGCCGGGCTCAAGCCCTTCTAGCACCTCGTAGTTATGCAGGTCATAGTAGCCGAGCGTGACCTTTTGCAGTTGGACAAGGTCGCTTGAAACCATGAAGACCATATCATCTCCCTCGTCTTTGAAGACAGCGCTTTTGGGGATGATCGTGGCATTCTCTTTGCTCGCCACAACAAGTTGAATCTTGGCATACATGCCCGGACGCAAAAGGTGGTCGCGATTAGGAATCTTGATCTCGATGTTGGCCGTGTGTGAGAACTGGTCAAGGGTCGGAGCAATCTCCGTAACCTTTCCTTCAAAAACCTTTTCCGGATATGTCTGGGTCTGAACTCTCGCTATCAGTCCTGTTCTCATTTTGCCGAAGTCCTTTTCAATAACGCTGGTCTTTACAATAACTTTGTTGATGTCCACCACCACGGCCACCGGGAGCTGGGCCACGATCACATCTCCGGGATCACTGAGTATTTTTGATACCACCCCGCTAATCGGGCTTTTCACCGGGTAAGGGGGAGCCTTGGCTCCGACTTCGTCCCGGTCCACCCAGCTTACCACCTGGTTCTTGCGCACCAGGTCTCCTTCTTTCAGCACATTCCGAATCAGCTTTCCGGGCATCATAAGCTTGGCGATAAGGTTTACCTGTTTGTCCGCTTCTATCCAGCCGGTCAAATCAATGATGTCCTCTATATGGCCGGTGCTGACCTCGAAAACCTCCACCGGAATCAGGGTCTCCTCAAAGGTCGTGAGTTCCTGCTCCTTCAGCGCAGTTCTCATTTTTATCCCGACCACTGCCATCATAACCAGAACAGCCAAGATGATGATCAAAAATACGATGCTACTGCGTTTCATGATTTCCCCCTATTCTTCAATAAATTTCATATCCCGCGGACATTCTGCCAATGGCCTTTTCCAGGTTGGCCCTGGCCAGCTCATGGTCAAAGACAGCTTGCAGATACTGTGCCCTGGCCTGAATGAGGCTGACCTCGGCGTCCATGACATCAAGGTTATTCGCCATCCCCACCGCGTAGCGGTCTTTTGCGGCCTGGTAGCTCTTCTCCGCGCTTCCCACGCTTATCCTACCTGCTTCTACTTTTTCCTCTGTGGCGTTGAGCGTTAAAAGTGCGGATCGGACCTCGGTTTCTATCCCAAGTGCCAGGGCCCTCTTTCCGGCCTCTATCTGCTTGATCTGGCTCCGTGCGGATTTTATCTCTCCCTGGGTGGCCAGCCCGTCAAAGATCGGGATGGTAACAGCCACGCCTGCCTGGTATCCTTCTATCCATTCATCCTCATTGGGAGGCATCAACTGGCCCCTGTTCCACTGATAATTCGCAAACAGGGCCACGGTGGGGATATAACCAGCCCGGGCGATCTTGAGCATCCTTTTAGTCTGCTCCTCTCGCAGGTCCATGGTCTGTATCTCTGGCCGATCCTTGAGTCCCAGTTCAAAGTAAGCCTCCGGGTCGGCCGGTCCCCTTGGCTCATATTTCAACTCGCCTACAACCTCCGGCGGCTCATCAAGCTCAAGGCTAAGGATGTTCGCAAGACCCAGCCTGGCAAGCTTAAGGCCGTTGTGAACCTCTATCTGCTGGGGCTTGAGGGAGGCCAGCTTGGCTTCTACTTGTAAGAGGTCAAGGTTACTGACCATGCCCTCGGCATAAAGGTCCTGGACCTGGCGGTAATGGGCAGACATGGTGGCCAGTGATTGATCCATGACCTCTACCATCTCCTTGGCAAGAAGTGCGCCGTAAAAGGCCTGCTTGATCTGGTAGATCAACTCCAGTTTCTGCTTTATAAGCTCCTTTTCCTGGACTTTATGCTCAAGCTGTGCCGCCTGGTATCCATTCCAGATACGGCCTCCGGTAAAAATCGGCCAGGTGGCCTCCACCTTGCCAATATAAATCTCGCCCTCTCTATCGCTTGTAAACTCGAATCCGGGGAACGCGATGAAATGGATATGATCCGGTGGCAGGGGGTCCATTTGGGTGTTTGCAAAGGGGAATGTGGTGGGCATCAACTGCGGCTCGCCCGTTTTGAGATTAGGTAGCATGTTCGAGGTGACGGCAGAGCCTGTGGCCGTGACCTTCGGAATCAGATTGGCACGCACGCTTATCTCCTTGCCCCTGGCTCCCTCTATCTGGGCCTCGGCTATCTTTATCTGTGGATTTTTTTCCAGGCCCAGCCGAATGCAATCCTCTAAAGTGAGCCGCTTTACCGTCTGTGCAGACAGACCAAGCCCCCCGAAAAGGATTAGAAGAAAGAATACTAAACCTGAATTACATCGTTTCATCTTTTGCTCCTCTGTTTCTGATTAATAATCCCGTGACAAAAAATGTCCATGATTACATCCTTCTTCTCTCTAACCGGATACTCTTCCTCGGACTCGATCCACATAGCCAGGAATGAGTGGATTATGGCCAGAGAAGTCATGGCAATCTCCTGCGCGGAAAAGGGCCGGAATTCGCCACTCTTAATCCCCTCATCGGCTACATAAACCACATCCTCAATAAAAGTAGTAATTTTAGTGCGAATCTGCTGGGCAAAATCACCCGGAAGAGCCGCCTTAAAATTCTCCCGGTGCACTGAAAAGACCTTGAAGAAATCCCGCTCCTTTTCAAAGTAATCAAGGATGATCTCCACCCGTTGCTCAAGCTTGGCCCGCGCTGTGCCGGGCATCTTTTTTACGCCCTTGAGAAATCCCTCCAATTCCTCGATCTTCTCGTAAAGAAGACTGAAATACAACTCCTCTTTATTATTGAAGAAATTATAAAGAGAGCCGATTGAGAACTCAGCCTCCCTGGCTATCTCATTCATCGTAGTTGCATAATAGCCCTTTGTCCCGAAAAGCTTTGTCGCGGCCCGCAATATCTCACCGCGCCTGATCTGATGCTCCCGCTCCTTGCGACTGAGGTTTTTGCTATCAGATTTGGTTTTCATAAACCTAACCCCTTATCATTAGATTTTCCGCCATTATGAATTTAGATTCAAAAACCCCCAAAAGGATTCAAATTTTTTAAAAAAGATTCAAAAAATAAAACAGTCGCTCTTTGTATACCTGTTAGTCCCTGTTGTCAAGAAAAATCGTAACCCGGGCTGGAAAAAATTTTGCTCGTCAAAATCGCGTGTGTTAGACGATCAGAGCTCAAGACAGGACATTCCCCGAAAATTATCCTGATTCTTCTGTAAATCAAATGGGTGAGCCTCTTGTAAAAAGGCACAATGACCATGAATTTTCAAATAATAAGCCGCTCATTTTATGGTAAAATGTTCTTATTGACAAAAAACCTTTTCCCAAGGAGCGGCTTAATGAGTAATATATCACATGTATGGAGCAATATTCAAGCAACTTTGTTTCCTTTCAGCGATTCCGCAAACCATCCCCTTGATGATGAATAAGGTGGCTGGCTGAAAGGAATTTTTCTTAAGGTTGATGCATAATCAACATCGCGGAGACATTTTTAAGGGGCGGAGATTTAATTTTAGCTTGTGGGAGCACCCAGGAGAGAGATTTCCCCTTGTCCAGAGCCTGCGGCATAATAGCGGGTTTTGCCCATTGTAAGGGAGACCAGTCGGCCTACAGCCCGCCTGGGTCGCCCCTACCGCCAACCTCTTGAAATCAGTTCTTCGTCCCCACATGGACAAAGAACTGATCCAGGGATAAAATTCCGGTAGTGGTCACTATTACTCAATTATCCACAGATTCTCAAGAGGAGCCGTATATTTCATGGATAGTCACCATTTATGTCGCACACCCGTCATCGCGTCATCGCGGTGTGCTGCCTCCACCTCTCCGGCCGCCTGGAGGAATTCCGGGAGCAAAGGGCCGCCAACGGCTAAAACCCCCTTTGATGTCGCAGACCCTGTTATTAGACTTACAGAAAAATCAGGGTAATTTTTGGGGAATGTCCTGTCTTCTTATAAAAATGGCTTACAGCGTATATAGACTGAGATCATGAAAATATAGCCAAAAATAGAACTTAACTGGCAAAGTCCTTGAAAGTATTCAATTTTTGCTAATTTTTGCAAGAAAACTCATAATTTTATTGACACTCTTGCTTACCCGTCTTATAATTTAGAGAATTTATGCGGGCAAAGCTATAAAAGACATGAATTTTCAAGATGTTATAATGCGCTTGGAGGCCTTTTGGTCCAGGCAGGGCTGTATTATCCAACAGCCTTATGACCTTGAGGTTGGAGCCGGCACGTTTCATCCAGCCACTTTTTTGCGAGCCTTGGGACCAGAGCCTTGGAGAGTGGCCTATGTTGAGCCATCCCGCCGGCCCACGGACGGCCGATATGGCTCTAACCCCAATCGGCTCCAGCATTATTATCAATATCAGGTAGTTATAAAGCCTTCGCCGCTCGAGACCCAGGAGGTTTACCTTGAGAGTTTAAAGGCTCTGGGAATAGACCCTCTCAGGCACGACATCCGCTTTGTGGAGGATGACTGGGAGAGTCCGACCCTTGGGGCATGGGGTCTGGGCTGGGAGGTATGGCTTGACGGGATGGAGATCACCCAGTTTACATACTTTCAGCAGTGCGGTGGAATTGAGCTCAAGCCGGTCTCGGTGGAGCTCACTTACGGCTTGGAGCGCATCGCCATGTATCTTCAGGACAAGGACAATGTATATGACCTGGCTTGGGGGCACAGCGTGACCTATGGCCAGGTGCATCATCAGGGCGAGGTTGAGTGGAGCAGATACAATTTCGAGGAATCGGATGTTGAGACACTGTTCCGGCACTTCGCGGACTGCGAGAGTGAGTCAGCACGGCTCATCAACCTGGGCCTGGTGCTACCCGCTTATGATTTCTGCCTCAAATGCTCGCACCTCTTCAACCTGCTGGATGCACGAGGCTCAATCAGCGTGACCGAAAGGGTGAATTACATTGCCCGGGTGAGAAAACTGGCACGGCAGTGCGCCGAGACCTACCTGGACCAGAGATATAAAGCAGGGTTTCCTCTTATACCTGACCCAGAGGCACGAAAAGAGGGCCTGGAAGAATACCGCCCCTCCTATGAAAGACGACACTATAATGACTAAAGAACTGCTCCTGGAAATCGGCACAGAGGAGATTCCCGCCGGATTTGTGCCCCCGGGTTTAGCCCAGCTCAAGAAAGAAACGGAAAGGATGCTGGCAGAGAACCGTATAACCCACGGCAAGGTTCAGACCATGGGCACTCCTCGCCGGCTCGTCTTGATAGTGAAAGAGGTCTCGGAAAAACAGGCTGATACTACCGAAGAGAAACAAGGGCCACTGGTTGAGCAGGCCTTTGATAAGGATGGAAGGCCCACCAGGGCCGCCCTGGGGTTCGCCCGCAGTGTGGGGGTCGAGGTTGAGGACCTTGTCCGTGTCTCAACGGCTAAAGGGGACAAGCTGGCCCACAGGCGCAATGTGTCCGGAGAAAAGACCGAAGAGATTTTATCCGTCATGCTTCCTGAGATAATCCTTTCTAGCCGGTTTCCTAAATCCATGCACTGGGGAAACGGAGACATCCGCTTTGTCCGGCCTATCCACTGGATACTTGCCCTGTTTGGCGAGAAAACCATTCCCTTCTCAATCGGAGAGACTCAAAGCGGGAACTCCTCACGCGGACACCGCTTCACGCATCCTGAGCCTTTTCCGGTCAAGGATTTCGCGGATTACATGGATCGGCTCGACCGGGCGGATGTTGTGGTGGACCCGGTGTTCAGGAAAGATTTGATTGAAAAGCACTTGCTAAAGCAGGCGGAGAAAGCAGGCGGAGAGTTGATTCCTGACCCGGACCTGCTTGACGAGGTCACCTATCTGGTTGAATATCCTGTGGTTGTGACCGGAAGATTTGACGAGAAATTCCTGCGACTATCTCCGGAGGTTCTTATCCAGGCAATGCGCTCTCACCAGCGTTATTTCTCCATAAAAAAGAAAGGCACCGATCTGGAGCTATTGCCATGTTTCATCACCGTGTGCAATACCCCTGCGCCTGATCTGTCCGTGCTCTGCCGCGGCAATGAGCGCGTGCTTCTCGCCCGGCTCAACGACGCTGAATTTTTCTATCAAGAGGACCTCAAGCATAAGCTCGATGATTACGCAAGCGAGCTAAAGCAGGTGGTATACCATAACAGACTCGGCAGTTACGCGGAAAAGGCTCTACGCCTGCAAAAGCTCATGGGCTGGCTTTGCGAATTCTCTTTTCCAGGAGACCAGGAGGCAAAAGTCAGGGCTTATCGCTCTGCCCTGCTTTGCAAGGCTGATCTCATCTCGCAGATGGTCGGAGAATTTCCCGGCCTGCAAGGAATCATCGGCGCAGAATACTCCCAGCTCCAGGGGGAGCACGAGGAAGTGGTTAAGGCTATCCGGGAACATTACCTTCCCCGCTCCGCAGAGGATATACAGAATCAGGTCTTTCCTGCATCCACCATGGGAACACTCCTCAGTCTTGCGGACAAGATGGACGCAATAGTCGGAGGCTGGGTCGTGGGTCTGGCCCCTACCGGTTCCCAGGACCCTTATGCGCTCCGGCGACAGGCACTGGGGGTGATTCATCTTATGCGGCGAGGCAAGTATGCACCGAACCTCGTTGAATTTATTGACCGGGCACTCGCACTCTTAAAGGACCGCATAGAAATACCGCCTGCCGATATAAAGGAGCAGGTGCTTGAGTTCTTCAAGGGCCGGCTCCGGGCACTCTTCCTTGAAGAGGGATTTCTTTATGATGCGGTTGATTCAGTTCTTGCGGTCTGGAACGGTGACCCCGTGGATGCCGAACACAGGGTCAGGGCCATCTCAGGGTTAAAGTCCAGGCCGGACTTCGAGCCGCTTATGATTGCTTTCAAGCGCGTTGTCAACATTATAGAGGGAAATCCCCCTCCCGCGGACCCGACCCGTTTTGAGCATCCCTCGGAGAGAAAGTTGTATGAGGACTTCCAGGCATTGGAAAAGAGGGTTCAGCCGCTTCTTAAAAAGCAGAACTATGAGCAGGCCCTTGCTGAAATGGCAGGACTCCGGCCCACGGTGGACCGGTTCTTTGATGATGTTCTGGTAAACGTGGAGAACAACGAACCACTGCGTCAAAACCGGCATGCGCTTTTGAACCAGATAGGAAACCTGTTTAAGCGGATTTCGGACTTCTCTAAAATTGTCATCCCAGGGTCCGAACAAAAAGCCATTGCCAAAGGATAAGAAGGGAGGCAAAGATGACCAGGAAATATGTCTACTTTTTTGGAGAGGGATACGCAGAGGGCGATGCAGGCATGAAGGACCTCCTGGGAGGCAAGGGTGCGAATCTGGCCGAGATGACAAGACTGGGCATCCCTGTCCCGCCGGGCTTCACCGTCACCACGGAGGTTTGCGCCTATTACTTTGAGCACAACCGGCGCTATCCGCCCTACCTTCGCGAGCAGGTGGAGAAAAGCATAGCCCATGTGGAAAGGATAATGGGGTCCCGCTTCGGCTGGACCAGGAACCCTCTTTTGTTCAGTGTGCGCTCGGGGGCCAGAGTCAGTATGCCCGGAATGATGGATACAGTGCTCAACCTGGGCCTGAACTTTGAGACCGTGGAGGGGCTGGCCGAAAGAACCGGGAATCCACGCTTCGTCTGGGACGCATTTCGCCGGTTTATCCAGATGTATGCCAATGTTGTGATGGGGGTTTCTTCAGATGTATTCGAGCAGGTGCTCGAAGAGATAAAGAGAAAAAGAAATGCGGAACGCGACACCGATCTTGAGACCGAGGACCTGATTAAACTGGTCGAGCTTTACTTTGAGCGGCTCAAAGCAGATGAAAAGAAATTTCCGCTCAATCCACTGGAACAGCTCTGGGGAGGGATAAGCGCGGTCTTCTCATCATGGAACACTCCCCGGGCCATCACCTATCGCAGGCTCAATAATATCCCTGAGGCATGGGGCACAGCTTGCAATGTCCAGGCCATGGTCTTCGGTAATATGGGCAAGAACTCAGCCACCGGTGTAGCCTTTACACGCGACCCGGCCACTGGAAAGAAACGCTTTTTCGGAGAGTGGTTGCCCGATGCCCAAGGCGAGGATGTGGTCGCGGGAATCCGCACGCCTTACCCGATCAGCATGGACAGCAAGAAGTCGCCGGACCAGCTCAGTCTTGAGGAATACCTTCCCGGATGTTATCACCAGCTCGCGCGCATCGAAAACCGCCTCGAGAAACACTACCGTGACATGCAGGACATCGAGTTCACGATCCAGACCGGAAAGCTCTGGATGCTCCAGACCCGAACCGGAAAACGCACCGGGCTCGCCGCGGTGAGAATGGCCGTGGAGATGGTGGAAGAGGGCTTGATTAACCAGGAAGAAGCAGTGCGCCGGGTTGACGCCGAGGCCATGATCCAAATTCTTGCCCCTATCTTTAATACCGAGGACAAGAAAAAAGCGGTTCAAAAAGGCCTGCTTCTCGCCAGGGGGCTCAATGCCGGGCCAGGAGCGGCGAGCGGCAGGATCGCGTTCAATGCAGAGGATGCGGAAAGGCTTGGAAGGGAAGGCCCGGTGATCCTGGTCCGGCTGGAGACCAGCCCGGATGACATCCACGGCATGGCACTAGCTAAAGGCATCCTTACCGCCAGAGGCGGGATGACATCCCATGCCGCGCTCGTGGCCAGAGGAATGGGAAAGCCATGCGTGGTGGGGTGCGGGGACCTGATCATCAATTACGCCAGGAAACAGATGACAGTCAAAGGCCGCACACTCAGGCAGGGAGACTATCTTTCCCTGGATGGCTCTACCGGCGAGGTTATCCAGGGCAAGCTCGATGCCTATCCTTCCGAGGTGGTGCAGGTCTTGATCGAGAAAAAGATGAAAAGAAGCCGATCCGCGGTCTTCGGGCAGTTTACAAAAATCCTGTCATGGGCTGACCAGATTCGCAAAATAGGGGTCCGCTGTAATGCCGACACGCCTCGCGACACCATGGCCGGACGCGCTTTCGGCGCAGAAGGCATAGGGCTCTGCCGCACCGAGCACATGTTCTTTGAAGGAAGGAGAATTGATGCGGTGCGGGAGATGATACTGGCCGAGGATACCGAGGGCCGATGGAAGGCGCTGAAAAAAGTCCTGCCAATGCAGAAGGGAGATTTTATCGGAATCTACAAGGCCATGCCGGGCCTGCCAATAACCATCCGCCTGCTTGATCCGCCGCTTCATGAATTTCTTCCCGCAACCGACAGAGAAATCAATGACCTTGCAAAGCGAATGAGAGTTCCTCCAAGCAGGCTCAAGGCCAAGGTGAGCCAACTTCACGAGTTGAACCCCATGTTGGGCCTGCGCGGCTGTCGCCTGGGCATCATTTACCCGGAGATATATGACCTCCAGGTCAGGGCCATCATGGAAGCCGCGTGCGAGGTGAGCCGGGGGGCCAAAAAGCCTGTCAAGCCGGAGATCATGATCCCACTGGTAGGCCACATCAAGGAACTGGCCATGATTCGCGAGAGGGCGGAAAAAATCTGCCACGAGGTCATGCAACAGTATGATGTCAACCTGGAGTACCTGATCGGAACAATGATAGAAATCCCCCGTGCGGCCATCACCGCGGATGAAGTGGCCAGGGAGGCTGAATTCTTCAGCTTCGGCACAAACGATCTGACCCAGACCGCTCTCGGCATGAGCCGCGATGATGCTGGATCATTCCTGCCTGAGTATGTGAGACAGAAAATCTATAGTAATGACCCCTTCTCCTCCATTGACCAGGAAGGCGTGGGCCAGCTCATGGTTACCGGGGTCCAGAAAGGCCGGCAAGCCAGGCCGGACCTGAAGATCGGCATCTGCGGCGAGCATGGCGGGGATCCCCGGTCCGTCAAATTCTGCCACAAGATCGGGCTGGATTATGTAAGCTGTTCGCCTTACCGGGTCCCGGTGGCAAGGATGGCCGCGGCACAGGCCGCGTTGGACGAGAAGGCGGAATTGGAGGAAAAACTCAAGGCCGCGGCCAAAAAGCCGAAAAGGAACAAGAAGAAGAAACCCGAGGAAGAGCCAGCGAAGCCCGTGCGCAAGCCAATTCCCTTTCCGGGGAAAGTAAGGGCAATGAAAGAGGCCGCCAGGAAAAAGGAGAAAGAGGCAAAGAAAAAGGAATTAAAGTCCGCAGGATCTGGAGGACCCAAAAAGAAGGAGAAGCCTAAGAAGCCTGCAAGACCCCCTGAGAAACCGAAGAAAAAGCCTTCACCCAAAAAGAAGCCGAAAGCCAAAAAGGCCGCTCAGCCCAGGAAGAAGCCGACTGCCAAAAAAGCCGTGAAGGCAAAAGCCAGGCCGAAGAGCAAAAAGGCTTTGAAACCGAAAAGAAAGGCAAAACCTGCCAGGGCCAAAAAGGCTTTGAAAAAGAAGAAGCGCTAGGTGTGGATAAATGCATGAGATGGGAATCGCAATGGAGGTCATGAGGATCGCGATAGACCATCTGCCAGATCAAGGACAGGGGATTCGCGTGATCGCGCTCAGACTCAAGATCGGAAAACTTACTGCGGTGATCCCGGAGACATTCCGCTTTTGCATGGAGATAGTAACAAAGGACACGGCGCTTGAGGGCGCCCGGATCATCATCGAGGATGTTCCGCTACTTGTGAAATGCAAGGACTGCGGCGAGGAGTCCCAGATAAATGAGCCGTCTTTCTTCTGCCCGAAATGTGATAGTCCCAGGCTGGAGATACTCTCCGGCCGAGACCTTTGTCTTGAATCCATCGAGGTCGAGGAGACAGGAGAAAAAAAGGAGAAATTAAGAGATGGAGATTAAGGTTGTCCGAAAGGTATTGGATGTCAATGATACCATTGCGGAGCAGACCCGCGGGATGCTGAAAGAGAAAGGCTTGTTTCTCATCAACATGATGGGCTCTCCGGGGGCGGGCAAGACAAGTGTTCTGGAGAAAATCCTCGGGGCTATCAACAAGGAGTTCCGGGCTGGCGTGGTGGTTGGAGACATCGCAACCACCTGGGATTCAGACAGGCTCTCGCAGACCGGCGTGCCCGTGGTCCAGATCAACACGGAGCCTTTCGGAGGAGACTGCCATCTGACAGCGAATGTTGTAAAAGAGGGGCTGAATCAACTGGACCTGAGCCGGCTCGATCTGGTCATAGTGGAGAATGTGGGAAACCTGGTTTGCCCGGCTGAGTTCGACATCGGCCAAGACAGCCGCGCAGTTGTCTTGAGCGTGACGGAAGGCGAGGACAAGCCGATAAAATACCCGCTCGTGTTTCGCATCTCTAATACCGCGCTGGTCAACAAGATTGACCTTATCCCGCATCTCGATGTCGAACTCAAATCCTTTAGCCAAAACATCCGGGCTATCAACCCTGATATGAAAATCTTTGAGGTGTCTTCCAAAACAGGCCAGGGACTTGATAAATGGGTCAAATGGCTCAAGGACCAGGTCAAGGCCAAAAAAGGATAACTTTTGGGGTCTTCCGGTTTCCTGAGCAAAAAGCTTGCGTTTATCGCTATATAGGCTGACAGCGGCTTCCACGCTCAGGGACGCCTCAGAAAAAACCTGAAAATTCTACTAAATCGAACAGCTGAGATAGATCAAACATCACTGCGATGCAGTTGGCGGGGAAATAAAAAATGGCAACTGCATTATTGATGCCCTCGTAAAAAATCATCAAGCCGTTTGGGTTGCAAGTTGAGAGTTGATTGAGGCCGGGAGTAAAAATTTACATGAAACCCGACAGATCAATAAAAACCGCTCTTTGAAAACATAAACAGGGCGCAAAAGTAAAGGAAAAGGGCTGGGAAGGACG
>Ga0190359_1001298_pt1 | contig 15879 bp, 11 predicted proteins | sample 48721823_MG_FD_161269 | JGI IMG/M metagenome (GOLD analysis project Ga0190359, IMG submission 161269) | Hydrothermal vent microbial mat bacterial communities from Southern Trench, Guaymas Basin, Mexico - 4872-18-2-3_MG | ecosystem: Environmental > Aquatic > Marine > Hydrothermal vents >... | reverse complement strand
CTATGCCCTGCTGGGCAAGAAGGAACTGGCCTTCCGCTATCTGAATATCGCCGCGCTCAACGGCTACGCCGAGGCCGGGGCCATGCGCGCCGACAACGACCTACGCACCCTGCACCACGACCCCCGCTTCCAGGAAATACTGAACAAGATGCAGTCCGGCAAGTAGAGCCTGTTCCCCGGCTGCTCATCGGAACAGCGCCTGCACGAAGGCCTCGGGGTCGAAGGGGCGCAAGTCGGCCACCTGCTCGCCGATGCCGATGAAGCGCACCGGGATCTTGAAGGTGTCGCATACTCCTATGATGATGCCGCCCTTGGCGGTGCCGTCGAGCTTGGTCAGCACCAGGCCGGTGACCTCGAGCGCCTTGTGAAACTGCTTGGCCTGGCTGATGGCATTCTGACCGGTGGTGGCATCCAGCACCAGCAGCACCTCGTGCGGGGCGCCTTCCAGTGCCTTGCCGCAGACCCGGTGCACCTTGCGCAGTTCCTCCACCAGGTTCACCTTGGTATGCAGGCGCCCCGCGGTATCGGCGATGACCAGGTCGGCCTTCTGGCCACGAGCGGAGTTGATGGCGTCGAAGACCACCGACCCGGGGTCGGCTCCCTCCTGTCCGCCGATCACCGGTACCCCCGCTCGCTGGCCCCAGATCTCCAACTGCTCCCGGGCGGCGGCCCGGAAGGTATCGGCCGCGGCCAGTACCACCTGCTTGCCCTGTTGCCGGTAACGCATGGCCAGCTTGCCGATGGTGGTGGTTTTGCCGGTGCCGTTCACTCCCACCACCAGCATCACGAAGGGCTGTGCCCGCTCGACGTCCAGCGGGGGGGACTCCACGCGCAGCATCTTCTCTATGTTCTGCTTGAGAATACCCAGCAACTTGCCGGGGTCGGCCCGTTCGCTGCGAGTTGCTTCCTGCTGCAGAATATCGATGAGCTTCTGCGAGGTACGCACGCCGATATCCGCGGTGAAGAGGATCTCTTCGATCTCCTCGAGATCGTCCTCGTCGATGGTCGACTTGCCGAATAGCCTGCCCAGCCGGGAGACGAAGCCGGCCCTGGTCTTGCTGAGTCCCTCCTCCAGGGACCGGGGAGCTTCTTCTGCTTCTGCTGGTTGCGGTGCCGGTGCCGCCTCGGCCTCGACCACCGGTGCCGGTGCCTCCTCCCGTTCCGCCGGGGCCGTGGGTTCGGCCTGCGGCCGGGCCGGTTCCCCGGCAGGCTCCGGAGCGGCCGGGGCGGGTGGTTGGGGCCGCGGGGCCGGGCGCGCCTGGCGCCGCTGGCGGGCTTTTTCCAGCAGCTCCTGCTGGATGTCCACCTGTTGCTCTGCCGGCTCGGGCTCCTGCTCGGCTTCATCTTCTTCCTCGGCCTGGCGCCGGGCCTCGGCCCACAGGCGCGCGGCCCGGGCAGCTTCCTGTTCGTCCTCCCGGTATTCCCCCATGCGGGAACGGGCGCTGCCCAGCTTCTTGCGCACCGCGGCCACGATCAGCCAGAGGAAGAACAGCGCGATCAATCCCACCAGGCCTATGCCGATCCAGTCACCTACGCTGGAGGCGGACCGGGTGGTCTCGCCCCCTGCCGCCAGGGCGCCTGCCAGCTTGACCAACAGCGGGTTCATGAGGCGGCGGCCTCTCTCTGCTGTTGTTCTTGATCTGCGGAGGTGAGGCGCACGGATACCACCTTGGAGATGCCCGCTTCTTCCATGGTGATGCCATAGAGATGGTCCACCAGTTCCATGGTGCGCTTGCTGTGGGTGATGATGACGAACTGGCTGCTGGCAGCGAGCGCCCTGACCATGGAGTTGAAGCGGTCCAGGTTGGCCTCGTCCATGGGGGCATCCACCTCGTCGAGCAGGCAGAAGGGGGTGGGCTTGACCAGGAACAGGGCGAACAGCAGTGCCACCGCGGTCAGGGCCTTCTCTCCGCCCGAGAGCAGTTCCATGTTCTGCAGCTTCTTGCCCGGGGGCCGGACCACGATCTCCACCCCGGCCTCCAGCAAGTCCTTGCCTTCCTCGAGTTGGAGGTGGGCCTTGCCGCCGTTGAACAGGCGGGGGAAGACCTGCTGGAATTTTTCGTTGGTGGCCTCGAAGGCTTCGCGGAAGCGCTTGCGACTGGTGCGGTTGATCTTGAGGATGACCTTCTGCAGCTTCTCCAGCGCCTCGTTGAGATCGCGCGACTGGGAGGTGAGAAAATCGAAGCGCTTGAGGTTCTCCTCGTATTCCTCGAGGGCATGGGGATTGACCTCGCCCATGCGCTCCAGTACCTGGCGCAGTTTTTCGGCCTGCTGCTCCTGCTCGGGCCCGGGAGGCGGGCGCAGGTGGTAGTCACTGAGACAATCGGTGAGTTCGACGCGCAACACGCGCCGGGTGTCGGCCACCAGGTGCAATTGCTCGAGTTGCAGCTCCCGCAGGTCGGCCGACATCTCGGCCAGTTCCTCGCCCAGTTGCTGGGAGCGGCGGCGCAGGTCTTTCAGGATCAGTTCCTGCTCACCCACCTGGGCCACCAGGTTGTCGTAGGTGACCCGGGCGGCATCATGCTCTTGCTGCAGCTTCTCCTTGCCGTCCAGCAGTTGGCTGATCTCCCCGCGGGTGCGCTTGATCTTCTCCCGGCACTCGGCCAGGCGCTGGTTGCCGGAAGTGATCTGGGCCCGGGCCGCTTCCAGCCTGGCGGCCAACTCCTGGCGGCGCTGTTGCTGGTGGTGCAGGTTCTGGCGGCAGGATTCGGCCCGCTCGCTGGAAGTGGTGGCCTCGACTTTCAGGTCGAGCACCCGCTGGTTCATCTGGGCCAGCTGGCTGTTTTGCAGGTCGATGTGGCGGCGCATCTCCTCCACCTGCTGGAGCAAGCCGGCTTGTTGCTGTTCGTTGGCCTGCCTCTCTTGCAGCAGTTGCTGGCGCCTCTGGCGTAACTGGGCGATGCGACCGTCCAGCCGTTCGCCATCCTGGCGCAGCCGGGCCAGGCGCTCGTCGAGGCTGCTCTTTTGCTGCTGCAGGTGGCCCAGGTCTTTTTCCTGATCGATGATGCGCAGTTCTTCGTTGTGGGTGTTCTGGCGCAGGCTCTCGAGGGTGCTCTGGGCCATGGTCAGCTCGGCCTTGAGCTTGCCCTGGCGATCCTGGGCCATGCGGTATTCCGCTTCCAGGTGCTGCAGCGACTGCTCCAGCTCGCGAATCTGGCGCTTGTTCTTCAGCAGGTGCGCCCCGGCTCCCTCCAGCGAACCGCCGGTGAGCACCCCTTGGGGCTCCAGGACGTCTCCATCCAGGGTTACCAGGGTGGCCTGGTGTCCGTTGGCCGACCAGATGGCCATGGCGGCCGGTAGATCCTCGACCACCACCACGTCCCCCAGCAGGTAGTCCACTACCGAGGCGTACTCGGCCTGGTACTGTACCAGGGTGCTCATGGGACCGATGACCTTGGGGCCGTTCACGCTGGTGTTCTCGGCCCGGGAGTAGCTGCGCAGCGTCACCGGGATGAACGAAGAGCGACCCTCGGCCTCGCGCTTGAGCACGTCGACAGCCTGCAAGCCGGCCTGGTGCGACTTGACCACCACGCCTTGCAGGCGTTCGCCCAGAACCGCCTGGACGGCGGTCTCGTAGCGCGGCGGGGTCTGCAACAGGTCGGCCACCAGGCCGACGACCTCCAGCCCCTCCTGCTCGTCCTGGTTGGCCTCGCGAGCGTGCTTCATTACCCACTGCACGCCCTGGTGGCAGCCCTCGTAGTTGCGTTCGATCTGTCGCAGTGACTCCAGGCGCGAACGCCGGCGGGCGATCTCTTCTCCCAGGCCGGCCAGGCGGGCCTCGTTCTCCCGGGTTTTCACCTGTAGCTCGGCCAGTTCATTCTGGGAGACCTCCCGCCGTTGCACCAGGTTGAGGTGCATCTGGCGGGATTGCTCCAGGCGTTGCGCCTGCTGGCTGTGCTGGTTGTCGAGTTCCCGGCGAGACTGTTGCAGTGCTTCCAGCTCGGCCTGGTTCTGGGCCCGGCTGCCCTGCAACTCCACCAGCGACTGGTCGATGGATTCCAGCCGGGCTCGCAACTCGACGGCCTGCTCGGCCAGGTGGCGTTGCTGCTGTTGTTGCTGTTCGAACTGGCGGGACTTGACCTGCATCTGCTGCAGGTGCTGCTGCAGGGAGTTCTCTTGCTCGCGGTAACGCTGCTCGGCCATGTGGGCGTTTTGCTGCAGCTGCCGGTGGCTCTCCTCGAGTTCGGCGATGGAGGCATCTACCAGCTCCAGTTCGCCACGCAGGCGCTCCACCTCCTGGGTGGCCTGCTGTCCGCCGCCGCTGAGGGATTCGCTCTCGCGGCCGAGGAACTCGATATTCTTCTCGCAGAGCTTGATCTGGTTGTCGGTGCTGTAGAGCTTCTCCTGCAGCGTCGACAGCTTCTTCTCGTCCTCCAGCAGGCTGACCCGTGCCTGCTCGATGTCGGCCTCGAGGGTGGCCACCCGGGCGGTGACGGCGGCGTGCTCGTCGCGCCGGGACTGGGTCTTCTGCCGGTACTGGTTTTGCATTACCTGCAGCTCCAGGTAGCGATGAGTGGCCTGGTGCAACTCGACGTCGAGCAACTGTTCACGGACCTTCTTGTACCTGGCGGCCTTGCGGGCCTGGCGCTTGAGCGAGTTCAGCGAGCGTTGCAGCTCACCCACGATGTCGTTGACGCGCTGCAGGTTCTGGCGGGTGCGTTCCATCTTGTTCTCGGCCAGGCGCTTGCGGGAATTGTACTTGGAGATGCCGGCCACTTCCTCGATGAGACCGCGTCGTTCGGCCGGGCTCTGGGCCACCAGCAGGCCAATGGAACCCTGGCCGATGATGGAGTAGGCCTTGGTACCCACGCCGGTGCCCATGAACAGTTCCTGGACGTCGCGCAGGCGACAGGGGGTCTTGTTTATGAAGTACTCGCTTTCGCCGGAGCGGAACAGGCGCCGGCCCACGGAGATCTCCGGCAGGGAGGCATACTCCGGGGGGAGGTTGCGACCGTCGTTTTCGAAGGTCAGCTGTACCTCGGCCATGCCCGTGGCCGGCTTGCTCTCGCTGCCGGCGAAGATGACGTCTTCCATGGACTTGCCGCGCAGCCGCCGCGGGCTCTGCTCACCCATGACCCAGCGGATGGCATCGACGATGTTGGATTTCCCGCAGCCGTTGGGGCCGACTATGCCGGTGGTACCGTCGTAGAAGCGGAGCCGGACGGGGTCGGCGAATGACTTGAAGCCAACTATGTCGAGTTTTCTAAGTTTCACGTTTCCGGCCTTCCCGAATTATGATGCAGCGTCACATATTGTAATGCATGGCAATTCATCCCAGTGGTAGCACATCCGGTAACGGTTGTAAAGCATAACATTTTCTGTTTCCGCAACGAATCAGGACTGCGGGGCTTCTCCACAGCGCTCGGACAGCAGGGCCTGGAACCAGTCGAACTGGCGTACGCCGTCGAACAGCTGGTCTCCGGCCAGCCACTGGCATACTACCGTCCGTTGCAGGCGGGCGGCTTCCTCCAGGTGGGCCCGGCACAGCTCGAACTTTTTCCAGTCGGCGTATATGGCCGCCAGATTGTATAGCGCGTGCAGGCACTTGGGCTCGAGGGCCAGCGCCGATTTCAGGTGGGCCTCGGCCTGCTGGTAGAAGCCGGCCTGGATGTAGGCCGCTGCCAGGTCAAGCAAGGTATCGATATCGTCCGGCCAGGCCGCCAGGGCCCGCTTCAGGTGGACGATGGACTGGTGGACCTGCCCGCTGTCGAGCTTCAGGGCTCCCATTTCCCGGTGTACCAGAGGATCGTCGCCGTCGACGCGCAAGGCCTGGTTCAGGGTCTGTTCGGCTGCCGGGAAATCGCCGTGTTCGGCCTGGGTGACCGCCAGTTGCACCAGCACGTCGACGTTGTCGGGATCCAGCTGCCGGGCCTGTTGCAGCTCCTGCGTGGCCATCTCGTGGCCGAAGCGGGCCAGGCAGGTTCCCAGGTGATAGTGGGTGGCAGCATCGGCGGGAGAGGTCTCCACCGCCTGGAGCATGTCGCGCAGGGCCTCCAGGAAGCGCTGCTGCTGCAGGTAGACGTTGGCCCGGTTGATGCGGGGAAAGGGCAGGCTGGGGTCGGCCTCGATGGCCAGGGTGAACTCGCGCACCGCCTCGTCCAGCCAGCCGCGATCGGCCAGCTCCATGCCGCGCAGGTTGCGGGATTCGCTCGACGGCTTCTGTCCGGAGCCCTTCTTCATGACGGCGCAGTCTACCCCCGGCCGCCCCGAACGACAACAAAAATCTGTACTGCCTTGCCGGGAACGGCTGCGGATGCAGGTTCTCGACCTTGAGATGAACCACTTTTCATTTGTCTTGCTGGTGATATAACATACGCCATTGCCTCGCCCCAATGCTTTGAAAAGCAACGTTGGGGCTTCATGATGCTAGGGTTACGGAATGAGCAAGAACCTGCCTGCTCCGAGCGATTCCCGGATACTGATTTACCAGTCTGATTCCGGCGAGACTCGCCTTGAAGTACGACTCCAGGAAGAAACCGTCTGGTTGACGCAGAACATGATGGCCGAGTTGTATCAGACGACAAAACAGAACATAAGCCTTCATATACAAAACATTTACGAAGAGGGCGAACTCGTCCCGGAAGCAACTGTCAAGAAATACTTGACAGTTCGCCAGGAAGGCTCGCGGACGGTCAGGCGTCTGCTCGACTTCTACAACCTGGATATGATCATTGCGGTGGGCTACCGGGTAAAGTCCGCTATTGCCACCAGGTTCCGCCAGTGGGCTACCGCTCGCTTGCGCGAATACATCGTCAAGGGATTTGCCCTGGATGACGAGAGGCTCAAGGGCGGCAGTGGTCTGGTGGATTATTTCGATGAACTGCTGGCCCGCATTCGCGAGATTCGTGCGAGTGAAGCTCGTGTCTATCAGCGTATCCGCGAGATTTTCGCACTGGCCAGCGATTACAGGGAAGGAGAACAGGAGACCCTGGTCTTCTTCGCCACCATGCAGAATAAGATGCATTACGCCGCCACTGGTATGACAGCGGCGGAAATTGTCCGAAAGCGTGCTGATGCCGCCAGGGCTAACATGGGGTTGAAGTCATGGAAAGGCGGACGGGTGCTCAAGCGCGATGTGGGAACGGCGAAGAACTATCTTGACGCAAAGGAGATCGACACCCTCAACCGGATTACCGTAATGTTCCTGGACCAGGCCGAATTTCGTGCCCAGCGACGCCAAGCCATCCGCATGCGCGACTGGGAGGCCTTCCTTGACAAGTTCCTGCGGGACACGGAACTGCCCGTGCTGGTGCACGCCGGATCTGTGAGCCACGAAGATGCCCTTTCCTGGGCAGAGGAGCAATACGCCGCTTTTTCAGAAAGACGGCGCCTGGAGGCGGAAGGAGCCGCGGAGGCGCGGTATTGGGAAGACCTGCGTAATTCAGCACAGCTAGTGGAAATGGCTCGAAAAGAAACTGCCGCGCAGAAAAAAGGAAAGAAGAAAAAGGGTAGGGTGAAACGAAAATCGGGCGGGAAGAACGGCTAATGAATTGGCGAGCGTATCCGGAAGGTTGACCATCCAGCATTAGAATGGCCAAGTCGGATTCCGGAAATCGGAAAGTTATCTGGGTCGATCCACCATGAACCCCCACGTTGCTTCTGGCAACGTCAGTGTTGATTATACAACATTCGCGTCCGGCGGGGGGGAGTCCGGCAGGGGCTGCAGCCGGCGCTCGACGCGGATGTCCCGCCGCTCCAGCTCGGCCATCAGCAGCTGGGGAGGAACCACCCGCTCCGGCGGAAAGGCGCCCTTTTCGCGGATCGCCCCGCCGGCAACCATCTGCGCCACGATGGACACCGGGAAGGCGGTGGTGCGCATCATCGCCGTCAGCCCGGTCTGCTCGTCCTGGTGATCGATGAGCTCGTGGGTCAAGACCACCCGACGGCCGTCCTTCTTGCCCTGGCTGGTGATGCGCAGCACCACCACGTCGGGTACCTCGGGGTGGGTGAAAGCCCTGGCCAGCAGGCTCTTGGCCAATTTCAGCGGTGCCAGGCGGACCGGTCCCACCGACAGCGGTTCGTCTTCGAAAAGACCCAGCGCTTGCAGGACCCTGAGCTTGTCGTAGTGGCCCGGGTAGCGAACCGTCTTGTAGTCGAGGTTGCGAATGCGCCCGGCGTAGCTCCAGGGCAGGGTGGAGGAGCCGCCCGAGGTGAAGGCGGCCTGGCAGCGTCCCACCGGGGGAGGGAACTCGATTTCCTCGATCTCCTCCAGGACGGCGACTTCGGCACGGTTCCAGTCGCGCAGTACCGCGGCGCTGCCGGTATATTCGTTGAGCAGCCCCTCGATGGAGAATACCAGGCGGTAGTCCCAGGGGGGAATGCGCCTGGCCGGCAGGCCGCCGACGCGGATGGCGACCTGTTCCACCTCGTCCAGGACCGACACCGCGTCCGCCACCAGCACGTTGGCCAGGCCCGGGGCCAGGCCGCAGTCGGGCACCAGCAGCACCTCGGCCTGGCGGGCGGCGGGTGCCAGGCGCAATTCGTCCAGCACCGTCTCGATGTTTCCACCCATGTCGACCATGCTGGTGCCGGTATCCACGGCGCCGCGGGCGATGCCCAGGTTGAGGCGGTAGGGCAGGGCACTGACCGCCACCATGCTGTCCGTGAGCACGCTGCTCAGGCTGGCGGCATCGGTGCAATCGACCGTCCCTACCTCCAGGCGATCAGAAAGCAGGCGCCGGCGGGCGTTGTTCACCGCGGCCGGATCGCGGTCCACCAGCAGCACCTCGATCTGCGGATTGCGCAGCAGATCGTAGGCACAGGCGATTCCCTGCCAGCCAGCTCCGAGAACGGTCACCCGCATATTTTCCTCCGGCGACAACCCCTGGCCCAAGCTATAGCGCATGGACCCAGGAGGCGCAACTGCGTCTCTCTGGGCAAGGAATATATAAGTCGTTGACGGGGGGTGAGGTCTGCGTATAATCGCGCCACCAAGGAGGACAGAGGTATGAGCGAGGCGGCTTTGCAGCAGGTGAACGACAGTGATTTCGACAGCCAGGTCCTGCAGGAGTCACTGCCCGTGGTGGTGGATTTCTGGGGGCCCATGTGTGGTCCCTGCAAGGCACTGGAGCCGGTGTTGGAGGAACTGGCCGGCAAGTACCAGGGGCGCTTGAAGGTGGTCAAGGTCAACGTCGACGAGTGTCCGCAAACGGCCATTCGCTTCGCGGTCAAGGCGCTTCCCACCATCCTGCTGTTCCACGGCGGCAAGGTGGTGGACCAGTTCACCGGCCGCCCCACGCCGGCGGCCCTGGCCCGGTTCATACACCAGGTCATGTAAGAGACGCCCCTCGGCTCAGAAGGTGTGGCTGCGCAGGGAGATCGACTGCAGGATTCCCACCCCCATCATGATGATCAGTACCGAAGACCCTCCATAGCTCCACAGCGGCAAGGTAATGCCCACCACCGGCAGCAGGCCGATCACCATACCCACGTTGACAGTGGTATGCCAGAAGACCATGGCCGTGAAGCCGACGGCCATGAACACCCCCAGTCTCTCGCGGGCCAGCGCCGCGGTGTTGAGCAACTGCAATTGCCAGAAGAAAAACAGCAACACCACCCCCAGGCAGCCGAGAAACCCCCATTCCTCGGCCCACACCGAAAAGACGAAATCGGTGTGCTGTTCAGGCAGGAAGCGGAAGCGCGTCTGCGTGGACTGCTGATAGCCTTTGCCGTGGAGCTGGCCGGAACCCACGGCGATGCGCGACTGCCAGGCGTGGTAGCCGCTCCTCTTGATATCGCTACCGGGATTGAGAAAGGCGGTGACCCGGCGCTTCTGGTAATCCTCCAGCAGGAAGAACCAGGCGCTGGTGGCCGCGCTGACGGCGATGACCACGGCCAGCAGCAAGCTGGTCCAGCGAATCTTCACGAACAGGGCCATGGTTCCGGCGATGGCGGCCAGCACCAGGGTGGTTCCCAGGTCGGGCTGGCGCAGGATCAACACGCTGGGAAGGGCCAGCAGGATGACCGGGCTGAGCAGGTCGTGCAGACCGGTGCGTCCCGACCTGATGGCCACCAGGAAAGATGCGGTGCCCCACACCAGGCACCCGCCCAGCAGCACCAGCCGTAAGCTCACCGCCAGGGGAAGGTGCTCCCAGAACAGCAGCAGGCCGCCGGCGGCGCCGACCGGGTAGAGGATGCTCGAAGGCTTGGCCAATCCCAGCAAGGTATAGCCGCGCGCGGGCAGATCGCGCTCGTCGTTGAAGTACTTGGCCAGTGCCAGGATGAGCGTCAGCTTGGCCAGCTCGGAGGGCTGGAAGTTCACCGGTCCCAGGTGCAACCAGCGTTGCGAGCCCGATATCACCCGGCCGGCCACCAGGACGGCGCCCAGCAGCAGCAGGTTGAGAAGCCACAACGGGTAGGCCAGCTTGTCGAAGATGCGATAGTCGATGCGGCTGAGCACCAGGGCCAGCAGGATGCCGGCGGCAAACCAGATTCCCTGGGTCAATGCCAGGTTGCTCTCGGCGGTACGGGCGGCCGAGGACAGGTTGACCAGTCCCACCCCCCCCACCAGCAGGGTGAAGATGGCCAGGGGCCAGTTGCATATGGCCTGACGCCGGGTGGTCACGAGCTGCCTCCGGAAGAAACTGCCGGGTATAGGCTTTCCAGGTAGTAGGTGATCAGTTCCATCACCAGCGGGGCCGCCCCGCTGGACCCATGCCCGCCATGCTCGTTGACGACGGCCACCAGGATGCGGGGCCGTTCCGCCGGAGCCCAGCCCACGAACCAGGCATGATCGCGAAAATCGTAGGGCAGGTCCCGGCCCCGGTCCTGGCCCTGCTTGACCACCTGAGCGGTACCGGTCTTGCCGGCGGCACGAAACGTCACCCGGCGTGGACGGCGCCAGTAGGCGGTGCCGCCGGGTTCGTTGACGACGCCGATGAGCCCCTCCTTGACCACGCGCAGGTTCTCCTCGGCGACGGGAACCTGGCGGCGAACGACTGCCGGAAACTCCTCCACCACTTGGCCGTCGGGAGTTTCTACCCGCAGCACCACCTGGGGACGAAACAGGGTGCCGCCGTTGGCCAGGGCCGCATAGGCCAATGCCAGTTGCAAGGGGGTGACATTGACGTCACCCTGGCCGATGGCATTGGAGAGCACGAAACCCGGCAGGTAGCCGGTGCGGGTGTGCCGGGCATACCATTGCTTGTCCGGCAACAGGCCGGGAACTTCGCGGGCGAAGTCCAGGCCGGAGGTCTGGCCGAAGCCGAAGGCGTGACCGATTCGGGCGATGGCATCCTGGCCGGCCTCGTAGCCGACACGGTAGAAGAACACGTCGCAGGACTGCACCAGTGCCCGGTGCAGCTTGATGTTGCCGTGTCCGCTGGCCTTCCAGCAGCGGAAGGGGCGGCCGCCGAACACGTAGGCTCCGGTACACAAACGGCGATCCTCGGGAGTGATGACTCCTTGCTGTAATGCCGCCAGGGCGGTGAAGGGTTTGAAGGTTGAGCCCGGGGGAAATTGTTGCTGGGTGGCGCGGTTGTTGAGCGGCTGGTAGGGATCGCCGACCAGTTCCCGCCAGGCACGCGCGGAGATCCCGGCCGTCAGGCGGTTGGGATCGAAGGCGGGTTTGGACACCATGGCCAGGAGGAAGCCGTTGTTGGGATCCAGGGCCACCACCGCGCCTTCCTGCCCGGGGAACCTCTCCTCGGCACGCTGTTGCAGGCGCGCATCCAGCGATAGCACCAGGTTGTTGCCGGCAACGGCGGCTTTTACCTCCGGCGCTCCCTCCAGCAGCTTGCGCGCCAATGCCTGGGGAACGGGCTGCTTGCGGGAGTCGACCACCACCCGGGTCAAGCCGTTGGTCCCCTTGAGAACGGCCTCGAAGGCGCGTTCCACGCCGTACTTGCCGATGAGGTCGCCCTGGCGGTAATCGCGATCTTTCAGCTTCTTCAGTTCTCCGGAACTGATTTCCCCCACGTAGCCGATGACATGGGCCGCCAGCTTGCCGCCCGGATAAGCCCTCCTGGTCTCCGGCCTTACTTCCACGCCGTCCACGAAATCCAGGTGTTGTTCGAGCAGGGCCAGTTCCTCCCAGGCGATGTTGCGCCTGACCAGAACCGGTACCCAGCGTTGCAACTTGTGGGCGGAGCGGTAGGCTTCACGTACCCGGTCGATTTCCAGGATGCTCAGACCCAGGTACTCGGTGAGGCGGGCCAGGGTCTGTTCGAATGCCTGGTGACGGCAGTAGGCGGGAGTGAAGTAGACGTTGAAGGAGGGACGATTGTCGGCCAACAGGGTGCCGTTGCGATCGAAGATCATGCCGCGCAGGGCCACCTGGCGCCTCAGGTCGACGAAGTTGGCCTGGGACAGGGCCACGTGCTGCTCTCCCTCCAGAACCTGCAGCTGGTACAGGCGCAGGATGATGGCGCTGGCGCTGAGTATGCCAACGACCACCATCACCAGGTAGCGGCCGGAGAAACGCTCGACATCGCCCTGTTGGCCGAAAATGCTCATGGCCGGGCCTCTCTCGCCGGCCAGGCCTTGGCGGCCAGCGGCCAGGTCGGTAACGCCAGCAGTCCGCTCAGGACGGCCACCGGTACCAGGGCCCAGAGCTGTACGCGGTAGAGATTGCCACCCGCCGCTGACGCCAATATCAACAGCAGGTGCAGCAACTGGCAGCCGAGCGAGGCACCGGCCACCAGCAAGACCCGGGTCGGGGGACTATCGAAGGCCAGCAGGCTGCGCCAGCGGGAAAGCAGCAGCCAGATGACCAGGTAGGACAGGGCATGCATTCCCGGGGTGGTGCCTCCCAGGTTGTCTGCCACCAGGCCCAGTAGAAAGACTTCCACGACCAGACCCGGACCTTGCTCCCGGGGAGCGACCGCCAGGTAGACCACCAGCGGCAGCAACAGGTCTGCCTTCAGCCACTCCACCCGCAACAGGTACCAGCAGGCTCCGGCCAGCGAGGCCAGCAGCATGCCCAGCAACAGCATTCCCAGCTGTTTCACCGCTGCTTCTCCCGCCCTCCGCCGGACCTGGTGGGCATGACCAGTACCTCCTCGAGACGCTCAAAGCGCTCGCTGGGCTTTAGGCTGGCCCGGCGAAACACGCCCACTTGCGGAGAACCGACCTCGGTCACCTCGCCGATGAGAATGCCCGGGGGGAACACTCCTCCGATGACAGAGGTGACGAAGCGATCCCCGATTTTCACGTCCGCGGTTCTGACCAGGTAGTCAATGGAGCACAGGTCGCTTTCACCCTGACCGCGAATAATACCCCGGGCGCGGGAACGCTGGTTCACGGCGGCCACGGCGCTGTGGCCGTCGACGACGAGGCGGACCTCGGACCAGCCGCCAACCACACTGGTGACCCGCCCCACCAGCCCCCGACCACCCACCACGGCGTCGCCGACGGCCACTCCTTGATCGCTGCCGGCATCGATGCGGATGGTGCGAGCCACGGGAGAGGTGCCCACGGCCACTACGCGTGCGGCTATGGTTTGCCCCCAGGAATGGCTGCGCTTCAGATCGAGCAAAGTCTGCAAGCGCTGGTTCTCGGCCTCGAGTTCCCGGGCCCTGATGAGTCGTTTCTGGGCCTGTTCCAGCTGGCGACGCAGGGCCCGGTTCTCCTCGCGTACGCCCACCAGGGCGATGTAATCGTGCCAGATATTGCTGGCGCCGTCGACCACCCATACCACGGCGTGCTGCACCGGTGCGGTCACCCATAACAGGGCCCGGTCGAGCCAGTTGCGCTTGCCGGCGTCCTTGAGCCCCGCCTGGAACAAGGCCAACGCCAGGATCAGCAGTCCGGCCCAAAACACCCGCAGCCGGTTTCTTTGCCACCAGGACATCTGCTGCTCAATCGATGGATACCTGCTTGAGGAGATCTAGTTCGTCCAGCGCCTTGCCGCAGCCCATGACCACCGAAGAAAGCGGCTCGTCGGCCAACATCACCGGCAGGCCGGTTTCCTCGCGGAGCAGGACGTCGAGGTTTCTCAGCAGGGCGCCGCCGCCGGCCAGCACGATGCCCTTGTCGGCGATGTCGGCCGACAGTTCGGGGGGCGTCCTGTCGAGAACCACGCGCACGGCGTCGACGATGGCATTGATGGGATCGGAGAGCGCATCGCGGATCTCGTCGGAGGAGACGGTGATGGTCTTGGGCACGCCGGCAACCAGGTCACGCCCCCGCACTTCCATGGTAAGCGGTTCCTCGGTGGGATAGGCGGTGCCGATGTTGATCTTGATGCGCTCGGCCGTGGATTCACCGACCAGCAGGTTGTACTTGCGCTTCATGTGCTGGATGATCGAATCGTCCATCTTGTCGCCGCCGATGCGTACCGACTTGGAGTTGACAATGCCGGCCAGGCTGATGACGGCCACCTCGGTGGTACCGCCGCCGATGTCGACGATCATGTTGCCCGAGGGCTCGGTGATGGGCAGGCCGGCACCGATGGCGGCGGCCATCGGTTCCTCGATGAGATAGACCTCGCGCGCCCCGGCGCTCAGGGCCGATTCCTTGACGGCACGTTTTTCCACCTCGGTGATCCCGTAGGGTACACCCACGATGATGCGGGGGCGCACCAGGGCCTTGCGGTTGTGCGCCCGCTTGATGAAGTAGCGCAGCATCTCCTGGGTAACCTCGAAATCGGCGATGACCCCGTCTTTCATGGGGCGAATGGCCATGATGCTGCCGGGGGTTCGTCCCAGCATGTCCTTGGCCTCCCGGCCCACGGCCAGTACCCGTTTGCTGCCATGGCTGTCCCGCTGCACGGCAACCACAGAGGGCTCGTTGGAGATCACCCCCTTGCCCTTGACGTAGAGCAGGGTGTTGGCCGTACCCAGATCGACTGCCAGGTCCTGCGAAAACAAGCCATAAAGCCAGTCGAAAAGCATGCGTGTTCACTCCGCTGTCATACGTTAGTAACAACGAAAACCACCCGTGCCTACCAGAACCCCATTGTTTTGGCAAGAAAAAACCCCCTTTCCCGCAAGCCGGCTCTCGCCTGGTGCCGGATCATCCCCGTGACAGGCGTGGACTGATGGCGTGGCTGGCCTGGTTTTTGCTTGCATCCCGGCGCCAGGTGAATATCATCGGCGTCTGCCGCAACCGACGGCAAGGAGAGAGAACATGCTGGAGCAGATGCGCAAGCAGACCCAATCGACCGTCATGGTCATCCTGTTCGGGTTCATCATCTTCGTCTTCGTCTTTTCCTTCGGGGCCGGTTCCGTGGGCTTCCGCAAGGGTGGCTGCGGGCGCAGCGGACTGGTGGCCATGGTCAACGGCGAGGACGTGGGTGAAATGGAGTTTCAGTACTACTACGACCAGGCACTGCGGGCCCGCCTGCGCGGGCGCCAGAAGCCCCTGACCCGGGAAGAAAAGATCATGTTGCGCCGGCAGGTGCTGAACGCCATCATCGACAGGATTCTGCTGGTACAGGCGGCCCACCGGGCCGGCTTGCGGGTCACCGACAGCGAGCGCAACCGCAGCATCAGGGAAGCCTTCAAGGACAAGGATGGGCGTTTCGACCTCAAGCGCTACAAGTTCTACCTGACCAGGTACCTGCAGACGACGCCGGCCATCTTCGAGGAGAACTGGCGCGAGCGCATGCTGGCGGACAGGATGGCCGAGGTGATAAAGGACACCGCGCGGGTCAACGAGGACGAACTGCGCCAGGCCTTTGTCAGCAGGGAGACCAAGGTCCAGCTGTCCTTCGTGAAACTGTCGGTTGCCGATTTCCGCCCCGCGCAGCCGCCCGGCGACGAGCAGGTGGCGGAGTTCCTGGCCCAGCACGAGCAGGAGGTCAGGAAATACTACGATGACAACAGCGATCGCTACCACAAGCCGCGCCAGGTGCAGCTGGCCCACGTGTTTTTCGAGGTACGTCCGGAATACGACAGCGAGCAAGTACAGGAGAAAAAGGAGCAGGCCGAGATCAGCCTA